>Ga0265298_10003249_pt1 | contig 21700 bp, 21 predicted proteins | sample AusTroGonzalo_MG_3_FD_193486 | JGI IMG/M metagenome (GOLD analysis project Ga0265298, IMG submission 193486) | Bovine rumen microbial communities from tropical cattle in Woodstock, Queensland, Australia - Gonzalo_01 | ecosystem: Host-associated > Mammals > Digestive system > Stomach > Rumen ...
TAGAGATATAAAGAAAGGCGGTTATAGCGGTGAGGATCCACCTCTTCCCATTCCGAACAGAGAAGTTAAGCTCACGTGCGCCGATGGTACTGCTACACCAAGTGGGAGAGTAGGTTGCCGCCACCTTCGAGAGCCGTAGGCATTCAGCCTGCGGCTCTTTTTTTTTGCCCCAAGCTCCTCGCGCTTCGCTCGCTTCAATCCCTGCGTCTAGAACGCAACATTTTTCAATTTCTTGCATCTTAAGAATAGAATGCGTAATTTTAAAAGATAATTGAGGCCATGAGAATGCGTAATATAGTTTTGTTGGTTCTTGGGGCGATGATGTTGCTCCTGGGATGCGAGCCGTTGGAACAAAATGAAGGGAATGTCGAGTTTACGCCGATCGTGCTGACAAAGAGCCAGCAGGCAGTCGTGGCAAAAGGAGATGCCTTTGCGCTCGATTTTCTCCGCGTCACATCGCAGAACTTTCCCGGTGCGAATCTCTTTCTCTCGCCGATGAGTGCTTCCATGCTCTGTAGCATGTTGGCCAATGGCGCAGAAGGGGAGACCTATGCCGAAATCGTCAAGACCATCGGTATGGACGGCTTTACCCTCGACCAAGTCAACGACTGCTATGCTACGCTTGTGACCGCATTAATGAAAGCTGACCAAAATGTCTCGCTTTCCCTGGCCAATTCGCTTTGGGCTGCGAAGTCTCTTGACCTTAAATCTTCTTTCCAAAAACAGATGTCCCGGGTCTACGATGCTGACTCCTTTGTCGTCGATTTCGGCGAGAGTACCACCCTCCAGCGCATCAACGGCTGGTGCAGTGACAAGACGAAAGGCCTGGTTCCGAAAATGTTCGAGGAAATCGATTCTCAGGTACAGTTGATCCTGATTAACGCCCTCTATTTCAAAGGAACATGGAAAGTACCGTTCGTGAAGGACCAGACGGCGCAGGCTCCTTTTTATGCCTTGTCTGGACAGAATACGACAGCTGACTTCATGGCCGCTTCCAGCGATGCATTCACCGGCTATCAGGATGAAAGCGTGACGGTCGTCCGCCTTCCCTATGGCAACGGCGCTTTCTATATGGAAGCCATCATGCCGGCCGACAAGGATTTTAAGTCTTTCCTGGCTGGGCTTTCGACCGAGAAACTCGCGCGCTGGGATGCCAGCAACATCCAGCACTTTGAAATCCGTTTCCCCAAGTTCAAAGCGGCATTTGATACGGAGCAGCAACTGGTTCCGATTATGCAGACACTGGGCATGAAGAAAGCCTTCAGCCGGGCTGCCGAATTTGGCAAGATGTCTAGTACGCCACTGTACGTTAGTAACATGCGGCAGAAATCCTTTGTCTCGCTCGATGAAGAGGGGACGGAAGCTGCTGCAGTCACCATCGCTGAGCTGCGTAAAAACGCAGCTGGTAGCGGGCCAGTGCTGGTTTTCAACCGTCCCTTCGTCTATCTGATTCGCGAGAAGAGCACAGGTGCCATTCTCTTTGCAGGCGCTAAGCTGCAGTAGTATTCTTTTTTCGGGTCTCCCACATAATCAGCAGGGAGCCGAGCAGACCGGCGCAAAGGGAACCCATCAATATGGCAACTTTGCCCATGTCCTGTAACATCTCCGTCAATTCCGGACTCTGGTCGGTAAAGGAGAGGGTATCCACAAAGATTGACATCGTAAATCCGATACCTCCGAGGCAGGCGACGGCAATAAGCCGTTTCCAGGTCGCGTGTGCCGGCATCTGGCCCACCTTGGTCTTTACGGCGATGTAACTGGCCAGGGAAATGCCGATTGGCTTGCCGAGCAGCAGGCCGAAGAAGATGCCCATGCTGACACTACCCAATTCAGGAGCGTATTGGAAGATATTGAAGAACGCCGGGTCGCTGATGCGTACACCTGCGTTGGCCAGGGCGAAGATAGGCATGATGACAAAGCTGACCCAGGGGGAAAGGGCGTGCTCCAGCCGGTAGCTGAGGCCGATGCAGTCTTTGGACGTGCTGCTCAGGCGCCACAGGATCATACGCTGTGTATAATTAGGGAAACCTTCGCTACTGGGTGTTTTGTCGCTCTCGTCAAGACGCGCGCGGTAAATGTTACGTTTCCGGTAGTAATACTCTTTGGTATACCGCGGACGCATCGGGATGAGCAACGCCATTACCACGCCTGACATCGTGGCGTGGATGCCGGAATAGTAGAACAGAATCCACAAGGCAATGGCCGGAATGAAATAGAACCAGGGCCTCTTCTCGCCCGTGATGTTCATCCAGATGATAAAGACGAGAAGGATAGCGGAAAGACCGAGGCATGTAAAATTGATGGCGCCACCGTAGAACAGGGCGACGACGAGAATGGCAATCAAGTCGTCAGCAATGGCGAGTGCCGTCAGGAACACCTTCAAGGATACAGGCACCCGTTTCCCCAGAACGGCCATGATGCCCACGGCAAAAGCAATATCGGTAGCCGTCGGGATACCCCATCCGGAAGCGGCAGCCGTTCCGTGATTGACCAGAAAATAGATGAGGGCGGGCATAACCACGCCACCGAAGGCGGCGATGACCGGCATGATCGCTTTTTGCGGGGTGCTGAGCTCGCCACAGATGATCTCCCGCTTGATCTCGAGACCCACTGTGAAGAAGAACACGACCATCATGATGTCGTTGATGAATTTCTCGACGGTCATGTTGGCCGGGAAAGTAAAGCCGTGTCCGTCGGGCATCTGGACGGAAATGCTCAGGCTGGTCTCAAGAACATGGAAATACAGGTCACGGGTGAGCGGCAGATTGGCCAGCAGCATGGCGATCACCACGCAGGCCAACAGAAGGACACCCTGGATCCATGCCAGGTTGATCAGTTTTCGCCGGCGCATGTGAAGGCTGACCTGCGCTTTTTTCCATAGATATACGGGACGTATCATACTTCTAGTGGTTTATCGGACTTTCAGTAAGGCGCCATTGTCGTTGACGATGGCACGTTTGAATTTCTCGCTGTAGCCGGGCCAGTCGGGCGACACCGGAATGTAGTCGACGCTGCCGTTGGTCTTGAACGAGCCGTCTTCATTCTGGCGTTTTACAGTGCCGTCCATGTATTTCAACAGCAGGTACTGGTCGAGCAGCGTCCATTTCTCGAAAAGCGCGTCAGCTTCCCGAACCGAGAAATCCGTCAGATATTGAAGACGCTTTTTCTCCGACCTGATGGCCAGGGCCTTTTCGTCGCAGTCCGCGACTTTTTTCACCATCTCCTGCTCGTGCGCCGCAATCTTCTCCTGAACCTCCAGACCTACCGGGTTGTAGCGCAGGTAGGCGAACTGGGCGATGCGGTTGTTGAGCCAGAACATGGAAGTGGGGGAGTATTCCACCATGGAGCCATTCCCCAGTGCATAGTGCCAGGAAACGGCGCGGGAAGAAGAATATACCGGTGTCAGGGCCGAGGTGCCGGCGTCGTCGACGGCAAACCAGAACAGGCCGCCCACAGCGTCAGGCAGCCAGCCGCGGCACTGGGCCACGAACCAGAAGCCAGTCTGCTGGGTGCAGATGGGGCGGGCGTTGGAGTATTTCACGCCGTCAACGGTCCAGTCGTTCTGCTTCCATCGGTAGGGTGTCTCGTTGCTGCCGGCGCCGATGTCGGTGGTCATGTCGAAGGGCGTTCCTTCGTAGTGGTCGCGCATCATCGTCGCCAGGTCGAGCACGGAGAGCTTGCCTTTGGGCTTGACATAGAGCGGCATCCGGTTTTTCGGATTGTCCGCCATGGCGAAATCGAGATACTGGTTCATGTCGAGATCGCCCCAGCGGTTGAAGAAACTCCAGACGCGTGCCTCGCAGTTGCGCATCAGCGAGAAGGAGAGCGGGCAATAGGTGTCAGCGAAGCTGAAATCCTCGTCAGAGCCGCTGTAGATGCCGATTTCGCGGGCGTGGGAGATCACGTCGGGGGCATAGAGGCAGTTGGCGGGATCATCCTTGGGGAAGGTGGTGATGCGGGCGCAGTTGGCATGGGCAGAGATGCAGCCGTCCGGGATACGGACCGCTACCCACACGATACCCTTGTTGCGGTTCACGCCGTCCACCACATCGGGCTTCTTGGCGATGACCTCCAGGATCCAGGCCTCTTCGGTATCGGCGAAGCTCAGGGACTCGCCGGAAGAAGCGTAGCCGAATTCATTGGCCAGTGCGACGAAGAGCTCGATGGCTTCGCGAGCCTTCTTGCAGCGCTGCAGGCAGATATACTCCAGCGAGCCGTAGTCCACGATGCCCTGCGGATCACGCAGTTCGGGCCGTCCACCCCAGGTGGTTTCTCCGATGACGAGCTGGTGCTCGTTCATGTTGCCGATGACGTTATAGGTATACGGCGCTTCGGGGATCTCACCCAGGTAATGGTCCTGGCCCCACTGCAGGATGCGGCGCATCTCTCCCGCCTTGTGCTTTCCGGCCGGGTAGTGGACCAGCGTGCCGTAGCGGGTGTAGGAATCCGCTGCGTAGGTCACCATGACGGAGCCGTCTGCAGACGCTCCTTTCGTCACGATCAGGTTGGTACAGGCATATCCGGCTGTCACCGACAGCGTCAGGATCAAGGTCAGGAGAAGTCGTCGCATGGTTCAGGCTTCTTTAAATCATGAAAGATGCAGCGAAGGCAAGGATGGCGTAGAACTCAGGAAGAGCGGCGTAGATCATCGTGTTGGTCTGGACGTCGTGGCCCTGGCTCATGCCGATGATACCGTTGGCGCAGACCTGGCCCTGGCGAATAGCAGAGAACAGGAAGACGATACCGGCGGCCAGGCCGACGGCGAAATACAGGAAACCTTTGTCCATCATGGCCTCAGCGCCCTTGGGCCAGATCAGGAAGGCGACGAAGCCGTACAGACCCTGCGTTGCGGGCATGGCCGAAAGAATCATGTAGCCCGAAGATTTCTCCGGATTCTTTTTCAAGGCGCCTTCCGCCGCATTGCCGGCGATGGTGGTTCCGATGCTGGATCCAATGCCGGACAGGCAGAGCATCAGCGCCAGACCGACGTAACCGAGAATAACTGTTAACATAGTGTAAGATTTTTGATTTTTATTTGTTTTCTATTTTGATTTCTTTTGTCAAAGGACTGTATTCCAGACCTTTCCCCTCGTATCCGCTGTTCTTGAAATATTCCACAAATGTCAAACGCAGCGGGTGGACGAAGGCGCCCAGGCAACTCATCGCGAAGTTCAGCCCATGGCCGATGAGCACGACCACGATGAAGAACGGCCATTGCCAGGTCGGATTTTCGCCTAAGAGCATCAATCCAATCGTGTTGAAAGCGCCGCCGAGCATGCCGCCGGCCAGGCCGAGGGCGTAGAGACGGATGTAGCTCAGCACGTCGCCCAGGAGTCCCGTGGCCATCTGATAGGTATCCCAGAGACCTGCTCCCACGTTCATCAAAGGATTGCGTCCGGGCTTGTTGAAGATGAAGATGCCCAGGACGGAAAGCACGCCGACCACGATGATGGCGATCTTGGTGGCTGTGGCATTCAGCACGTGGGTCAATGCCAGCGCAGCTACGATGAGGCCGCCGACGACGAGAATCACCCATCCCCAGATGGAGATGGCTTCCTTGAAGCCGGCCCGTTTCGTGACGCCGATGGCCTTGATAAACATGGCCAGGCAGATGTGGAAGACGCCAATGCCGATGGCGGCAATCATCGCGACGTCGTACGCCGTGCCGCCGATGTTCAGCTTGCCTCCCAGCATCAGCTTGCGCAGCCCTTCCGGAATCCAGGCAACTCCTTTCAGGTCGATGCCGAAGAATGTGCCCATGAACAGGCCTATGACCAGCGTTCCCACGCCCAGCGTGGTGACCAGCCGCCAGTGTTTCTTCAGGCTCAGCAGGTCGAAGTTCTTCACTTTATGCAGCAGGATGCCCAGTGCGATGAGCAACAGGCCGTAGCCGGCATCGCCCATGCAGAAGGACCAGAACAGCAGGAAGAACGGTGCCAGGATCGGCGTAGGGTCGAACTCATCGTAGACAGGCATGCCGTACATGCCGGTCAGGGTTTCAAAGTTACGGGCGAACCAGTTGTTCTTCAGGTGGATGGGCGGGTTGTCCGCCGCCGTGGCCGGTTCGGCCAGGTAGTAGATGGACTGCTGGTCGAGCGCAGCCTGCAGCCGGGCGTCGTCCGCTGTCGGGGCAAATCCCGTCAAGACGGTGATATAGTCGTCTGCCGCCAGAGTGGAACCGTTTTGCGCCAGGTAGCGCTGCAATTCCTGCACTTTGATGGCGTAGGCGTTGCGCATGATGGGCAGTTCTTCCTTGCGGACGATCATGGCTTCCTCCCGGCGCTTGACGGATTCCCGCAGGGCGGAAATCTGCGTAGCCAGTTCACTGAGGGACTCGACGGCCACGTGCGTTCTGGCGACCTGGAAATTGTTCGAGCCTTCAGAAGCTCTGTCCACGCGGATGAAACGTACGAACCTCTCGTCGCGATCAATTTCAACGATCGCATATTGCTGTTCCCAAGCCGGGTTGTATTTCTTGACGGGTACCGTGTGGTAGTTGAGCCGGCAGCCGGCTTCCCGCAGGGCTTTTACTTTGTCGACATCTACGTCGCCCCAGTGCAGTTTCTCGGCATAGGCTTCTTCGGCGGCGTCTAATTTCGCCTTGAGGCTGCGGTGCTGTTCGTCGCGCGAGAAGTCGCAGCGTTCCACGATCTCCATCTCCTTGCGGATGACTTCGGCTTCGCGGTAAAGCTTGCCGGATGCGGCATCGACCGGTTTGCGGGAGCGGGTGATGTCGAGCACGCCCAGTTCCTGTATCTCGTGGAGGAAGTCTGCCGTGTCGCTGCTCATGAGCAGGAACGTGTACTTGGTCATTTTCGTGATCATGCTTCTTCCTCCTCCTCTTCTTCTTGCTGGTGACGGGTCTTGACGATCTTCTGGGAAGCTTTGGAGAGGTTCTCCTCGTCTTCCATGAAGCGCTTGATCTTCCGGATGGCTTCCTGATATCCCGGAATCTGGACTTTCTCGTAAAGATTCACCTTCTGGGTGGTCTTCTTGCGCTGGAATTCCAGAATCCGGCTTTTCTCGGCGTAGATTTCACTCTCGATGCCGAGCTGGGCCAGTTTCTTGAGGATCGAGACACCGTCGCTGAACCACATTGGCTTGGCGTAGGCGTCGAACGGCTTGACCTCATAGATGACCTGCTTGAGTTCCGGCGTGCGGACGCCGGCCACCTTGACAACGGCCAGCTCCACATCCTTCACCGAGATCAGCCCGGGCTCGAATTCATTCCAGAGCCCGGCCATGTAATCGTAGGTCGTGAGGGCCTGCTCCAGTTCACGCTGGAGCCGTTCCGATTCAGCCTTGGCCGTGATCACGCTCACGCGCAGGGCCGACTCCTTGTTCTTGAGGGTCGGGAGCGCGTTCTGGCGGACCTTCAGCTGCTTGCCGAGGTTGGTCAGGGATGTCTTGTTATATTGAAACTTAATAGCCATACGTTAGTCTGCAGGCCAGTATTTGTCGATCATAGCCTGCTTGATGCCTGTCTCTGCCTTGCTGAAGTACTTGGCGAATATCTTCCAGCAAGTGTCGAGCATTTGGGTCAGGCCGATGTTCACGTCAATCGACAGGATCTCCACGGCGTAGTCTTTCGCATAGTCGAGGCAGCGACGGTCATAGTCTGACAGGTCGAAACCGTTCTCCAACTTCGTCTTGGCGTTCTGTGCATCGGCATAGAGGCGTACGGAAGCGTTCATCACCTGGGAGTGGTCCTCGCGGGTCTGCTTACCCTGCACGAGTTGTTTCAGGCGGGAGAGGGAGCGGAACGGGTCGATGATGACCTTGCCCGTATCGGTGTCGGCGCGCAGGTAAAGCTGGCCTTCCGTGATGTAGCCCGTGTTGTCCGGGATGGCGTGGGTGATGTCGCCGTCGTTGAGCGTGGTGACGGCGATGATGGTGATGGAACCGCCGCTGGGCAACTGCACGGCCTTCTCGTAGATCTTGGCCAGGTCGGAGTAGAGCGAACCAGGCATCGAGTCTTTCGAGGGAATCTGGTCCATGCGGTTGCTCACGATACTCAGCGCATCTGCGTAGAGCGTCATGTCGGTCAGCAGCACCAGCACTTTCTCGTTCTTGTCAACGGCAAAATACTCGGCTGCCGTCAGTGCCATGTCGGGAATCAGCAGTCGCTCCACCGGCGGTTGCTCCGTGGTGTTGACGAAGCTGATAATCTTGTTGAGGGCGCCGGCGCTTTCGAATTCGTGACGGAAGTAGAGATAGTCGTCGTTCGAGAGACCCATGCCGCCGAGGATGATCTTGTCTACGTCTGCGCGGAGGGCCACCTGGGCCATCACGGCGTTATAGGGCTGGTCCGGGTCGGCGAAGAACGGAATCTTCTGGCCGGAGACCAGGGTGTTGTTCAGGTCGATGCCGGCGATGCCGGTCGGAATGAGCTGTGAAGGCTGTTTGCGCTTGTAGGGGTTCACCGACGGGCCGCCGATCTGGCGTCGTTCGCCTTCCACGCGCGGGCCACCGTCGATAGGGTCGCCGTAGGCATTGAAGAAACGGCCGGCGAGATCGTCGCTCACCTGGATCGTCGGCGGTTCACCGTGAAAGAGCACTTCGGCGTTGGTAGGGATACCCTCCGTGCCTGCGAATACCTGCAGGGTGATCAGGTCACCTTTCATCTTGACCACCTGTGCGAGGCGGCCGTCGACCGTGGCCAGCTCGTCGTTGCTGACGCCCTGCGCGTGCAGGGTCACCGTTGCCTTGGTGATGGCTTCAAGCCGGGTATAGGTTCTCTGGAATGCTTTACTGCTCATTGGACAAAAGGGTATTAAGCTGTTCAAGATACTTGTTAAACTGTTCGCTCTTGAACTCGGAATAGTTCATCTGTCGGAGAACGTTGATGATCTCCTTATAGTGGGAGGCGCACTGTTCGTAATTGTCGAACTGGAACGGGACGTCGCAGACCTTCAGGACGAGGGAGAGCATGTATTCCTGACGCTCCATGGGGCAGAGGGAGTCGATGGGATCGAAGGCATCCTGCTGCAGGATGACGAAGTCGATGAGCTCGCTCTTCCAGAATTGCTCGTGATAGCTGATGGGCACGCCGTCGTCGCCGAGGATGTTGATCTGCTCGGAGATCTCCTTGCCGCGGCGGACGAGGTTCTTCGCGCGGTTCACTTTCTCCACCCAGTCCTTGCCGACACGCTCCTGGAGGTATTCGGCCACTTCAGGATATTCGAGATACTTGGAGTAGGAGTCGATGGGGTCGACAGCCGGGTAGCGCTTCTTGTCGGCACGTGCCTGGGACAGCGAGTAGAAGCAGCGGGCCGCTTTCTTGGTCGACTCGGTCACAGGTTCCTTGAGGTTACCGCCAGCCGGAGAGACGGTGCCGATGAAAGTCACGGCGCCGGTCTGGCCGTTGCGCAGTTTCACGATGCCCGCGCGGGCATAGAAGTTCGAGATGATGGCACTCAGGTCCACCGGGAAAGCGTCGGCGCCAGGGAGCTCCTCCATGCGGTTGCTCATCTCGCGCAAGGCCTGTGCCCAGCGGGACGTGGAGTCGGCCAGCAGCAGGGCTTTCAAGCCCATGGCGCGATAGTATTCGCAAAGGGTCATCGCGGTGTAGACGGAGGCTTCACGTGCGGCGACCGGCATGTTCGACGTGTTGCAGATGATGGTGGTGCGTTCCATCAGGTGACGGCCCGTGTGCGGGTCAATCAGTTCCGGGAACTCGGCGAAGATCTCCACCACCTCATTGGCGCGCTCGCCGCAGGCCGCCATGACGATGATATCGGCGTCACCCTGCTTGGCGATGGCGTGCTGCAGCACGGTCTTGCCGCAGCCGAACGGACCCGGGATGAAGCCGGTACCGCCTTCGGCGATGGGGTTGAGGGTGTCCATGCAGCGGACGCCCGTTTCCATGATGCGGTAGGGGCGGGGCTTTTCGATATATCCGCCAATGGCTACTTTAACGGGCCATCTCTGCACCATCGTCACGGTATGTTCCTCTCCCTGCGCGTCGGTCAAAACAGCCATCTTGTCGTCAATCTTATAATCGCCTTCCGGTGCGACCGACTTGACAGTGTATTCGCCCTTGAAAGAGAAGGGGACCATGATTTTGTGCGGCAGCCAGCCTTCCTTCACTTCGCCCAGCCAGTCCGCCGCATAAACGGTGTCGCCCGGCTTGGCGAGGGGCGTGAAGTGCCAGACCTTGTCGTGGTCCAGCGGGGCGGTGTATTCACCGCGTTTGAGAAACACCCCTTCCATCGTGGCGAGGTTGTTCTGCAGGCCGTCGTAGCTGCTGGAGAGGAGGCCCGGGCCAAGCTGGACCTCGAGCATATGCCCTTCAAACTCCACTTTGTCGCCCTGACGCAGGCCGCGCGTACTCTCATATACCTGCACGAATGCGTTCTTGCCCGACACTTTGATGACCTCGGCCATCAATTGGGTGTCGCCCTGCGCGATGTAGCAGATCTCATTCTGCGCCACGTCGCCTTCAAAACGCACCGTCACCAGGTTGGAGATGATACCGGTAACTATACCTGTTGCTTTCATTATCTATACTTTATAATTGTTCAGCGTTGATTCCTTGGAATGTTCCCCTAACCTCATCGACAAACTGCTGGAAGAGGCTGGCACCCGCCTTCGGATCAAGACGGCTCCAGCGGGTGGCGATGTGGAGCCGCACCAGCAGCGAAAGGATCATGTCGATGGAGAATACGTCGAATTCCACCAGTTCGGCGGCTTTGTCCCAGTTCAGACGGTCAAGCAGTTTCTCCCTTTGGGCGAGGTTGTCCATCTGGAAGATGATGGCGGCCTTCTCCAATTCAGGAAAATCCACCTGGTACGGCTTGTTCTCGAGGTAGTCTACCTTAGCCAGCCGCAGATGGCGGTCATAGTCGAACCAGTCGACGAGGAAACGGCAGCCGGTGTTGCGGATGCCCCGGTAGAAATGGGGCTTGAGCTTTGTGCCTTCGAGCCCGAATTCCAACCAGTCCACCAGTTTGCCGTCGCTTTCGGAGAGCAGGCCCTTCACTTCAGCGACGACAGCCTTCTCGTCGACGGGGTGCCGCTCGTAGTCGAGCACCATGTCGGGGAAACTGGCGATGATATAGGGATAGTTCGCCATTATTTGCCGAAGAGGATCTTCTTGGAAGCCGGACGGAGATATTCGCCGATGAGGGCGGTGAAGTCGTCTGCCGTAAAGCTGATCTGGTAGCCACCGTCCTTCGGACCGATCTTGAATCCGTTCGCCAGGCCTTTGACGTTCTTCACCTCGATGCCTTTCGACATATCCTTGACCATCTCATTGTTGAAGGCCTGTTCCAGTGCGTTCTTTGCCTGGGCGGGGAGGATGACGTCGAGTTCCTGACCGTCGGGATTGGCGGCATTGAACGACTTGACCACCGTAGCGATCAGCTCCTTGACGAACTTCTCGTCGGAAAGTGCTGCTCCGACCGGTTTGGCGACGGCCTGGGTGATGATCATATTCTCCACCTGTTGCTGTACGGCAGAGATGGTCTGCGTAGTGGCCATCTTGAGGTCTCCTTCGACGGTGGTGCGGGTTTCAGCGGCTTTCTTTTCCGCCTCGGCCACAATGGCTTTTGCTTCGGCATTCGCCTTGTCTACAATCTCCTTGGCTTCGGCCTTGGCTTTGGCAAGCAAAGCATCCGCCTCCTGACGGCCCTTCGACAACCCTTCGTTGTAGAGTTTGTCCGTCAGTTCTTGCAATTTGTCCTGCATATTGTGTCAGTGTTAATTGTTCTTATCTATCCAGCAAAAATACGAAATAATAGGCAGAATGCCAATAAAAAAAAGCCTGTTCGACCGCTGGGCAGATGAACTGAATTCATCGCGCGATAGGTTTCTGCTCCATCGTTTTCAGCGTGTGTAGGACGACGGGAACAGCAAAGAGGAAGGAGCAAATATCGGCCAGCGCCTGGGAAATCTCAATACCCGTGAATCCCCAGAGGGCGTGTCCTATGAGCAGGGCGGGAAGGAAGAAGATGCCCTGCCGGGCAGAAGCCATGATGATAGCCGGGATGGTCCTTCGAATGTTTTGCAAATACATGTTGGCTAGCACGATGAAGCCAGTCAGCGGGAAACTGTAGCACTGATATCGGAGCACCTCACTGCCGATGCGGATCACTTCAGGATCGTCTGCCCGGAAAAGAGCGACCAGCGGCCCTGCAAAGACCCAGCCCAGCAGCGCAAGTACCGTGCAGTAAACCGTTGACACACTGCAACTGTGCCAATAGGCCTTGCGGACACGGTCGAACAGGCCTGCCCCATAGTTGAAGCCGCACACAGGCTGGAACCCCTGCCCGTAACCAATCATCGCGGCGCAGGCCAACATCATGATGCGGTTAACGATGGAAAAGGCAGCGATGGCTTCATCGCCATAGTTCGATGCCATCTGGTTCAGGCAGATGGCCGAGATACTCATCAACGCCTGGCGGGCCAGCGAAGGAAGACCACCGGCCGCAATGTCGCGATAACGTCGTAGCGTGGGCTTGAAGTGGTGGGGACGAATGGGCAGCGAACCGCGCTTGCCGATCATACTCAAAATCACAACGAAGCCAATAACTTGCGAGATGGCCGTCGCCATGCCCGCGCCGCGGATGCCCAGTCCGAAACCGAAGATGAGGATCGGGTCGAGTATGATGTTGAGCACGGCGCCAGACACGATGCCGATCATAGAGAGTATCGCGTTGCCCTGGTGCCGCATCTGGTTGTTGAGCGTGAAGGTGCCCATGATGAAGGGCGTCCCTATCAGAATGAACTGGAAATAGTCGATAGCATAGGGCAGAATGGTCTCCGTCGAGCCCAGCATGGTGAGGAGGGGCTGCATCGCCAGAAAACTGGCACCGGCCAGGATGACGCCGGTCAGGATGGATGAGCCGAGTCCGACGGCGGCCATTTCTTCGGCGTCGACGGTCTCGCGCCGGCCCAATGCGCGGGAAATGTAGTTGCCCGAACCCTGTCCAAAAAAGATGGCCAGCGACTGGATCAGCACCATGTAAGCGTACACGATGCCCATGGCGGCTACCGACGGCGTGTTAATCTGCCCGATAAAGAAAGTATCCGCCAGATTGTAGATGCCCGAGACCAGCATGCTCACGATGGAGGGAATGGCCATGGCCGTGACCAGCCGGCCGACCGGCTGCGTCGTCATCCGGACATATTTAGCGTCCTGCTCAAGGGCTCTTATGGCGGTCTTCGGCATCGGAGACGGCTATTTGCGGATGAGGGAAGTCCGGATGGGGAAAGTGAAGTAGGTGTCGGGGTAGGGCTCGTCCTTGAGGATAAAGTGCCACCATTCTTCTTCAATGGGGAGGAAGCCGTGCTTGAGCATGAGTTCGCGGAGGATCATGCGGTTGGCGTATTGCGCTTCCGTGATGCCTTCGCGGAAGTCGGGATGCGATTCGCTGCCGAACCAGTCAAAGCCGTAGCCCATGTCGATGTCACGGCCGTTCTTCATGTCGACGAGGGTCAGGTCGGCGACGGAACCGCGGGAGTGACCGCTGCGGCGGGCTATGTAACCTTGGTCGAATACCACATCCTTGTCGAGATAGGGGTAGAAGTACTGTTTGGTCAGCGTGTCGGCCACGTCTTCTCCCCAGCGGCAGAAGTGGTCCACGGCCATCTGCGGACGATAGGTATCCCAGATCTTCAGCCTGTAGCCGAGCGACATGGCCTCGTCACTGACAGCTTTCAGGGCCTGGGCAGCCTCGCGGGTTATCAGGGCGATGGGCTCTTCATAGCCGTCCACGCGGGTTCCCACGAAGTTGAAAGTGCTGTAGTAACGCATCTCCAGAAGGACGTCGGGGACGACGTCGGTCAGGACGACAAATCCACTCGGATCGGCAGCATTCATGGACCGGCCTTCTGTGCCGGCCTGCTTCTGCTTTGTGCCGCATGAAACGAGAGCGAGGACCAAGCAGCACAGGAAGACAAGATGGGTTCTTTTCATGACAGGGTTGTTTATGCAAATATACAAAAAAAGGAACCGACTGATGCCGGTTCCTTTGTAGGAATTATTACGATTTCTAGCCCAAGAAGCCAAGCAGCATACCGGCGGCGACGGCGGAGCCGATCACACCGGCCACGTTCGGGCCCATGGCATGCATCAGCAGGTAGTTCTTCGGATCGTACTCCAGACCGACGTTGTTCGACACGCGGGCGGCATCAGGTACGGCCGACACACCGGAGTTGCCGATGAGCGGGTTGATCTTGTTGCCTTCCTTGAGGAACAGGTTGAAGAACTTCACGAAGAGCACGCCGGCGAAGGTGGCGATCACGAACGACAGGGCGCCGATGATGAAGATCTTCACAGACTCCCAGCGGAGGAACTGGCTGGCCTGCGTGGAGGCGCCGACAGTCACACCGATGAGGATGGTGACGATGTCCACCAGCGGACCGCTGGCCGTGTTGGCAAGACGCTTGGTCACGCCGCTTTCCTTCAGCAGGTTGCCGAAGAACAGCATACCGAGGAGGGGAATACCGGACGGCACGATGAAGGCCGTGAGCAGGAAGCCGATGATCGGGAAGAGTTTCTTCTCGGTCGGGGATACCGGACGCGGCGGTTTCATGCGGATGAGGCGCTCCTTCTTGGTGGTGAGCAGGCGCATGATAGGCGGCTGGATCACCGGCACGAGGGCCATGTAGGAGTAAGCCGACACGGCGATGGCACCCATCAGGGTCGGAGCCAGGCGGGACGACAGGAAGATGGCCGTCGGGCCGTCTGCACCGCCGATGATGCCGATGGCACCAGCCTGTGCGGCGTCAAAGCCGAGGGCCAGTGAGATGGCGTAGGCACCGAAGATACCGAACTGTGCGGCGGCGCCGATCAGCAGCAGCTTCGGATTGGCGATCAGGGAGGAGAAGTCCGTCATGGCACCGATGCCCAGGAAGATGAGCGGCGGATAGAAACCGCGTTGCACGCCCTGGTACAGGATGTTGAGCACGGATCCCTCCTCATATACGCCGACATTTAATCCGGCGAAGAGGGGAATGTTGCCGATCAGGATACCGAATCCGATCGGGACCAGCAGCATCGGCTCCCACTCATACTTGATGGCCATGAAGATGAACGCGCATCCGATGACGATCATGATGAGGTAGCCCCACTCGAAGTTCGCGAACCCGGTGAACTGCCAGAATTGTCTCAGGTTATCAAGGATATGTCCCATATGCTTCGGGGGTTATGCGATTACTGCCAGCGGAGCGCCTTCGAGGACGGAGTCGCCCTTCTGGGCCTTGACGGTAACGGTACCGTCGCAAGGAGCCTCGATGGCGTTTTCCATCTTCATGGCTTCGAGCACCATGATCACCTGACCCTTGGTCACCTTGTCGCCGTCCTTGACCTTCACTTCGAGCACGACGCCCGGGAGCGGGGAGTTGACAGTGGCGCCGCCGGCGGCTGCCGGAGCGGCTGCGGGTTTGGTGGCGGGAGCCGGACCGGCTGCAGGAGCAGCCGCGGGCTTGTTGACCACGCTGATGGTCTTGGGCTTCGAGAGCGGTTTCTCGAATTCGACGTTGTAGGGAGTGCCGTTCACTTCGACCTTGGCAGCATTGCCCTCCACCTCGTCGATGGTAACATTGTAATTGTTACCGTTGATCTTGATTTTATATTCTTTCATTGCTTTTCTGGGTTAGGAGGTTATCTTCTTTTGTTGACCGCCGGGGTCTGGCGGAGCGTGTAGATCTTCGAGCTCCACGGCGAGTAAGTGCGGTCGGTGTGGTGGAGCGTCACGACGAAGCTCTCTTCATCGTGGCTTCCATCGTCTTCCTGGTACAGGTGCATGGCCGTGGCGATGGCCGCATAGACCTCACCGGGCACTTCACCGTACTGGGATTCCTTCACATCGGTGCCGGAAGCAGCCGCAGCGCGTTTCTTGCCGGCGCGGATGTTTGCATTGCCGATGGCCTTGAAGATGAAATAGAGGATAATAAGTGCCAGGAACACCACCGACATGGCCGTCATGGCCAGGATCCATCCGTACGGGTCGATCTCCTTCATGCGGTCGGGCTTCGCAGCCTTGTCGATCAGGGCGTTGTTGGTACTCGGAGAAGTGCGGTCAAGCACGGCCCATCCTTCACCGGATCCGTCTACGGAACCGATGCCGTCCTCAGTGCGTCCGAAGGCGACGTTCTCGCCCAGGTCGTGGCGGACGGGGATGCGGTCGATGATGGTCTTTCCGTCACCTTTGGTGAAGATGATCTCTTTGGCGTTGGCCAGGTCGAACGATACGTGGAACGTACCGCGATAAGGCTGGTTGTCCGCCCAGAAAAGGACATGCTGGCGGGGCTTGATCTTGGTCTGCAAGTCGCCGCCCGGGATAGCGTATTTCTTGAGGTTGGCGGGATCGTCGGACAGGAAGCATCCGGCGATGTCCACCGTGCCATAGGAGGAGTTGAAGAGCTCGATCCATGCGTTCTGCTGTCCGAAGTCATCCTGGAAGTCATTGGTATTGACCACCAGGTATTCGTTCAGGCGCATCGCATCCTGGCTCTGCGCTCCTGCCGTGAAGCACAGTACCAAGCCGACAACCGTCAGGAACAGTTTGAGTTGTTTCATACGTTGCAGGTTTGGTTACAGAGGCAGGTTATCGTGTTTCTTGGCCGGGTTCGAGAGCTTCTTGGTAGAGAGCTGCTCGAGAGCGCGGATGATGCGGAAACGGGTGTTGCGCGGTTCGATCACATCGTCGATGTAACCATACTTGGCAGCATTGTACGGGTTGCAGAAGAGGTCGTTGTACTCTTTCTTCTTGGCCTCAGCGAGTTCTTTCTGTTTCTCAGGATCCTCTTCGGCCTTGATTTCCTTGGCGTAGAGCACGGCCACGGCACCCTCGGCGCCCATCACGGCGATGTTGGCGGTCGGCCAAGCGTAGTTGATGTCACCACGCAGCTGCTTGCAGCTCATCACGATGTGGGAACCACCGTAGGACTTGCGGAGCGTGACGGTCACCTTCGGAATGGTGGCTTCGCCATAAGCGTAGAGGAGTTTTGCACCGTGGACGATGATGCCGCCGTACTCCTGCTGGGTGCCCGGGAGGAAGCCCGGCACGTCGACGAGCGTTACGACAGGAATATTGAAGGCGTCGCAGAAGCGGACGAAACGGGCGCCCTTGCGGGAAGCGTTGATATCGAGCACGCCGGCCAGGTATTTCGGCTGGTTGGCGACGATACCGACGGCCGTACCGCCGAAGCGGCCGAAGCCGACGATGATGTTCTTCGCGTAATCCTTGTGGACCTCGAGGAACTTGCCGTCGTCGACGATGGCGCCGATGACCTCGTACATGTCGTACGGAGCGTTCGGGCTGTCGGGGATGATCTCGTTGAGGGAGTCCTCCTTGCGGTCGATCGGATCTTCGGTCGGCAGGTACGGGGGTTCTTCCATGTTGTTCTGGGGCAGGTAGCTGAGGAGGTCGCGGATCGTGGCGATGGCGTCTTCCTCGGTCGGGGCCTTGAACTGGGCCACGCCGCTCTTGGTGGCGTGCACGGTGGCGCCGCCGAGCTCTTCCTGCGTGACGGTCTCACCGGTGACCTGCTTGACCACCGCCGGACCCGTCAGGAACATATAAGAGGTGCCTTCCGACATGATGATGAAGTCGGTCAGGGCAGGGGAGTACACGGCGCCGCCAGCGCAGGGGCCGAGGATCGCGGAGATCTGCGGAACCACGCCTGATGCGAGGATGTTGCGCTCGAAGATTTCGGAGTAGCCGGCCAGGGCGTTGACGCCTTCCTGGATACGGGCACCACCGGAGTCGTTCAGACCGATGCAGGGAGCACCATTCTTCATGGCCATGTCCATCACCTTGCAGATCTTCTGGGCGAGGGTCTCGGAGAGCGAGCCGCCGATCACCGTGAAATCCTGTGCGAAGACATAGACGAGACGGCCGGCGATCGTGCCGTAACCGGTCACCACACCATCACCGAGGTAGGTCTTCTTCTCCATGCCGAAGTTGGTGCAGCGATGGGTCATGAACATGTCAAATTCCTCGAAGCTGCCTTCGTCGAGAAGCATGTTGATGCGTTCACGTGCGGTGTATTTTCCTTTGGCGTGCTGGCTGTCGATACCTTTCTGGCCGCCGCCCATGCGAGCTTTCTCTCTGAGTTCGATAAGCTCTTTTACCTTTTCGAGTTGCTGACTCATTATCGTGTGTGCTTAAGTTTGTATTCGGTTTTCGTTACTCCTGCGGCTTCTTCATGCAGAATTCAGTGAGCACACCCTTGGTGGACTTCGGGTGGACGAAAGCGATCATCATCTGCTCGGCGCCGGCGCGGGGAGCCTTGTCGATCAGGCGGACGCCTTTCTCTTCGGCTTCGGCCAGGCAGGCAGCCACGTCGTCGGTGGCGAAGGCCAGGTGGTGGATACCCTCACCGCGCTTCTCGATGAAAGCGGCGATGGTGCTCTCCGGGCTGGTGGGCTCGAGGAGTTCGAGTTTGGTCTGACCAATCTTGAAGAAGGCAGTCTTGACTTTCTGGTCGGCGACTTCTTCAATGGCGTAGCATTTCAGACCGAGTACATTTTCATAATAAGGAATAGCCTCTTCCAGCGAGTTGACCGCGATTCCGAGGTGTTCGATGTGTGTGAGATTCATGATATAGGTGTTTAAAGAGATTATTCTTCTGCCAGGTTGTGGAAGACGTTCTGGACATCATCGTCCTCTTCAAGTTTCTCGAGCAGTTTGTCGAGTTCCACGCGCTCTTCGGCGGTGAGGTGTTTCATCTCGCCGTTCGGGAAGCGGTCGAAGCCGGCCGAAACGAGTTCGTAGCCCTTGTCCTCAAGAAATTTCTGGATGTTGTTGAAGGCGGTGTATTCGCCGTAGATGGTGATGACCTCTTCGGTGTCGCCGTCCTTGTTCTCGAATTCGTCCACGAAGACCTCGTCGGCACCGAAGTCGATGAGCTCGAGCTCGAGTTCCTCGATGTCGATATCGGGGTTGTTCTTGATCTTGAACACGCATTTATGGTCGAACATGAAGGCCACGCTGCCCGAAGTGCCAAGGTTGCCGCCGAACTTGTTGAAATAGCTGCGGACATTGGCCACGGTGCGGTTGGTGTTGTCGGTAGCAGTCTCCACGAGGATGGCCACGCCGTGGGGGCCGTAGCCCTCGTACACCACTTCCTTGTAGTCGGCCTGGTCCTTGTCGGTGGCCTTCTTGATGGCGCGTTCGATGTTTTCCTTCGGCATGTTCTCACTGCGTGCGGTCTGCAGCAGAGCGCGGAGACGCGGGTTACCGGTCACGTCGGGTCCACCGTTCTTGACGGCGATGGTGATTTCTTTGCCGATCTTGGTAAACGTCTTGGCCATGTGGCCCCAACGTTTGAACTTTCTCTCCTTGCGGAATTCAAATGCTCTTCCCATGGTCCGAATTATTGCTGGTTTTCAATGCGGGAAATGTATTTCTGGATATCGTAGCCTTCCAGGGTCTGGGGATACTTGGTCTCGATCTCCTTGTAGAGCTTCAGGGCGCCTGCCTTGTCGCCAAGTTCCTCGGAGACGAGGCCTGCCTTGAAGAGATAGGTGGCCGTGTAGGCGTTCTCTTCCAGCGAAGCGGCTTTCTTGTACCAGTTCAGGGCGCTGGTGTAGTCCTTCATGTTGGAATAGGCGTCACCCATGGCGCACCAGGCGCGGCCCTGCATGATCTTATCCTTGGTCGAGTACTTCTTCAGATAGGAAACGGCTTCTTCGTTATTGCCGAGCTGGAGGTTGCAGAGACCTGCGTAGAGATAGGCGCTCTTGCCGGCGCGGCTGCCGTAGCTGTCGATGATGTCTTTGAATCCGAGCACGTTGCCGTCACCGTTGAGGGCGGTCTCGAAATCGTTGTTGCGGAAGCTCTGTTCAGCCTGATACATTTGCTCCTGTGCTTCCTTCGTGGCCGGAATCACGACCCAGCGGTTATAGGCGAAAATACCGAAAATGATCACCACCAGGGCGATAATTGCCCACTCGATCCAATTCTTGTTTTTCTGAAAAAATTCCTCAACACCGGAGACCGTCGTCGCGACCTGCTCCTGCTGAGCTTCCTGTTGCTTGTTCTGTGCCATTTTACTTTTATTGTTTTTGTATTTTGTTTCTTGTAAAACCCTCTCTAAAAGCTATCTGAGAGCGTTTTTGCGATATTACACGCAATCCGCAAATTTACAACAAAAATGGGAAACACCAATATTAATTTGTATATTTGTGCATAAGATTTACACATGTTTTTAAACAGAATCATCCTGCACGATTTTAAGAATATCGCCGAGGCGGATATCCGTTTCTCGCCGAAAGTCAACTATATCTACGGCAGCAACGGCGCCGGGAAGACCAATCTGCTCGATGCGGTGTATTATCTTTCGATGACCAAGAGCTATTTCTCCTCGTCTGACCAGTATGTCTATGCCTACGGCGCTGAGGAGGCCACACTCTGCGGCTTCTACCAGATGGACGGCGGAACGGAAGAAAAGATCGCGGCATCGGTCCGGCGCGGCGGGGAGAAGCAGTTTCGGCGCGGCGCCAAAAGCTATGCCCGTTTCTCTGAGCATATCGGGCTGCTGCCCATCGTGATGGTCTCGCCCTTCGACGGCGCGCTGATCAACGATGCGGGGGAGGAGCGCCGAAAGTACCTCAATTTCATCCTCTCGCAGATCGACCGCCCGTACCTCCAGCATATCCAGGCCTACAACCAGCTGTTGATGCAGCGCAACAAGCTGCTCAAGACGGAAATGGCGGCCCCGGCGCTGCTCGACACGATTTCCGAGCGCATGGCCCCGCATGCAGACTATGTGCACACTGCGCGGCGTCAGCTCTGCGAGCGCCTGCGTCCTCTCATCCAGGGATTCTATGCGCAGCTGGCCGAGGGCCGCGAGTCGGTGGATGTGGCTTATCGCTCTGATTTGGATGAAAATACGCTCGATGCACTCTTCGCTCGCGAGGCGGAGAAAGATCGGGTACTGCGTTACACCACGACCGGCATCCAGCGCGACGACCTGATTTTCCGGCTCGACGGTCACCCCTTGCGGCGCTGCGGCTCGCAGGGGCAGCAGAAGAGTTTTCTGCTGGCTATGAAAATGGCGCAGTTCCGATTTGTCCAGGAAAGTTGCGGGCAGACGCCCATCCTGCTGCTAGACGACGTGTTCGACAAGCTTGACATGCGTCGTGTGGAGAATCTGTTGCAGCTGGTTTCCGCACTTGATTTCGGCCAGATCTTCCTGACCGACAGCAACAAGGTGCGGCTGGAAAGTGTGTCGCGCGGCATTGATGCCGATGTGCGCAGCTATCAGGTTGAAGCGGGGAGGATCACGGCAGAATGAAACGCGAAAAGACCAAGAGCATCGGCGAGGCGATTGCCGCATACGTTGAAGAGTCCCAGTTGAGCGAGGGCCTGCTGCAGGCCCGCATTTGTGGGTTGTGGGATACCTTGACGGTGGGGCAGCTCCGCCTGGGTGCCTGCACGGCACGCCGTTCGTTCCGCGCCGGCGTCCTCAGCTGCAAGATGAATTCCTCTGTCGTCCGTGCACACCTGCAGTTCCAACTGGAAGCCATCCGCACGGAGCTGAATGCCCGGCTGGGCGATGAAATCGTGAAACAGATCAAACTCACCTGAGATGCGCCCTCTCGTTGTCGTCGATCAAGACATTCCTTTTCTGAAAGGCGTTCTGGAGCCATGGTTTGAAGTCCGGTATCTGCCCGGGCGTGCCATCGGGGCAGCCGAGGTCCGCAATGCCGCCGCGTTGCTGATTCGGACCCGCACCCGTTGCGATG
>Ga0265298_10003251_pt1 | contig 21694 bp, 15 predicted proteins | sample AusTroGonzalo_MG_3_FD_193486 | JGI IMG/M metagenome (GOLD analysis project Ga0265298, IMG submission 193486) | Bovine rumen microbial communities from tropical cattle in Woodstock, Queensland, Australia - Gonzalo_01 | ecosystem: Host-associated > Mammals > Digestive system > Stomach > Rumen ...
TAGCGCAAGACCGCCAATAAGTACTTCTGGTACGGCGTTCCCGAGAACCAGTTCAAGTGGCCGGAATATGAACCCAAGAAGGGCAAGATCCGCCGTGACGAATTTAAGCAGTACTTGGACTACGTGGATGCCTACAAGTGGGGCTTCCGTGCCCATACGCTGGTGTGGGGCCATCAGGGCTATGGGTTCGACAAACACTTTAGCAACCAGGGCAGCTGTAAGGAAATCGGCGAAAAGATCAAGGCCCGCATTGACCGCGACTTGAAGGAATACAAGGGTCGCATCAAGGAATACGACGTGTGGAACGAAGTCTTCCACGAACCCTTCGTGTTCAACAAGTGTGGTTGGCAGTTGCTGGATAGTGCCCACGTGTGGGCACACCGTGCCGACCCCGACGCCCGCCTGTTCATCAACGAGTACAATGTGGTGGTGGCTGGCGAAACGGATCGCTTCTACGAAATCATCAAGGGAATGCTGGACCGCAAGGTGCCTGTCCACGGAATCGGCGTGCAGTGCCACTTTGGGGACCGTCAGCTGAATCCCGCCATCATCAAGGCCCGCTTGGACAAGCTGGGCTCCTTGGGACTCCCCATCAAGATTACGGAACTGGACTTTGGCGACTGGCAGAAGGGCATGTACTTTACCGAAGAGGAACAGGCTCGCCGCTACGAGATGATTCTGCGTATTGCCTTTAGCCACCCCGCCGTAGAGGGCATTTTGCTGTGGGGCTTCTGGGATAACCGCCATTGGGTCAAGAACGGTGGTATCATCGCTTCCGATGGCCGCGAGAAGCCTGCCGCCAAGTTGATTTACGACTTGTGGCACAAGGTGTGGACTACCAACGGGACCTTTACGGCTGACGCTGATGGCAACGTGAAGTTCCGCGGTTACCCCGGCAAGTACAAGGTGACTGTCAACGGCAAGAGCGAAATGGTGGAATTGAAATAATGTGGAGTGTGGAATGTGTGATGACTAATTACACACTTCACATCTCACATTACACATTTCTCTAACTAACTTTCCTTATATGAAGAATAAACTTCCTGGAATCATCTTTCTATTGGCCATGCCCTGCTCAGTGCTGCTCTTTATCAAGGTGGAACAGTGGTCGGGTTCGGAAATAGTCGCCCTCTTGTCGGCGGTGGCTTTGTACGTGGCGGTGGCTGGAATCTTGGGACTTGTTTTTAGCAGGGGAAATAAGAATGTCCGTTGAAGAACGTTCCACCCTGGTTTTTGCCAGTGGGGTAGGTAGGATCAAGGAAGAGAAGCCCAAGGCGGAGAGACCCGCCGGTGACGGCGTGGTCCGCATACAGCTGAAACGCTTGGGTGGCGGCAAAATGGAAAGCGTCATTACGGGAATCCCTCTTGATGAACCCGAATTGAAGGAACTGGCCCGCACCCTGAAGCAAAAATGCGGTGTAGGCGGCTCCGTCAAGGACTTTGCCGTCTCCATCCAAGGCGACAAACGCAACTTGCTGAAAGCGGAACTGGAAAAGAAAGGCTACACGGTCAAACTCGCTGGTGGCTGATCGCGGGCAAATTTTTGCGGACAACTTGCTATATTGTAGGGCATGAGAAAGATTCTTTATGCCCTTTTTTTTTGCGCCGTGGCATCTTTTGCCGCGGGTGCCGATAAGCCTGCAAACCCTGTGCCTGCGACCTCTGCACAACCTGCTGTGGATAGCGTCGCTGCATCTGCTGCCCCTGCCGACACCGCTGCCCTTCAGGAGACCTGCGGTGAATTCAAGTCGGAACTGGCCCATAGGGACAGCCTGATGGCAGTTGCCGACAGTTCCTGCTCGGTGGAGAAGGACTCCCTGCGTGCGGCCTTGAATTCGGAAAAGGCCAAGGGCGAAAACTGGGAAAAGAGTTACCAGACCATGAAAAAGAGCAACGAGACCTGCGCCAAGGCGTTGAGCGTCTCGGTGGGCGTGAACGAGAACAGCAAGGAAAAGCGGGACGCGGAACGCCGCGAGGCCGTCATGATGAGCAGCAGTGCCTTTATGGGTGGAATCGGACTGGGAATGTTGTTGTTCTGGCTGATTTTTGACTAAGATGAAACGGGTCCTGTTGACAGCGGCTTTGCTTGCCTCCTTTGCGGGGGCGGAAGTTTTCCAGAAGGGAAACGTGCTTTCGCCGGTGGCAACCTTGCAGATGACCGCTCCCGAAATCACCGCCTACATGCCCGAAAAGAAGTTGCTTTTTGTGGTGGGCGGCGAAAAGCTGGTGGAAATGGTGAGCTTTGCTGACGAGGCGAACCCCAAGGTGGAAAGTCGCCTGCAACTGGATGGCCCTGCCACAAGCGTGACGGTGTTTGGCGACCTGGTGGCTATTTCCATGACCGCCGAACCCGACCATGGCCTTGGGCAGGTGCAACTGTTCCGCTATGCCGAGGGATTGGTCCCGGTGGCGACGGCATCAAGGCTTTGCCACTTGCCCGACATGGTGACCTTCACGCCCGACGGCGGCAAACTTCTGGTTGCCTGCGAAGGCTCGCCTAGCCAGGACTTTAACGAGGATCCCGAAGGCGGTATCGCCATCCTTACGGTAGAAAAAGGGAGCCGCTTGAACGATTACAAGTTGATCCCGAAGGTCTTGGATTTCAAGGGATTGGATTCTCTTGCCTTGCGTAAAAAGGGTGTCCGCTCTCCTGGCGTGCAGGGTTTTGTGCGGTCTATTGAACCTGAATACATTACGGTTTCCAAGGATTCAAAATACGCCTGGGTGAGCCTGCAAGAGAACAACGCCTTGGCGTACGTGGATGTGGAAGGTGCACAGATTTTGGATGTTTTCCCGCTAGGTTACGTAGACCATTCCAAGCCGGGCTTTGGTCTGGATGTAAAGAAGGACGAGAAAGCGAAAATCAGGAATTACCCCATTCGTGGACTTCGTCAACCCGACGGGTTGGCTTCTTTTGCCGCGGGCGGCAAGACCCTGGTGCTTACGGCCAACGAGGGAGCCTCCGTCAACGATTACAAGGCTTGGACCGACGAGGGAACGGTAATGGAATTGCTAGCCGACGAGCGTCTGGACCGGACAGTGTTCAATGAAGACTTGGCACCACACCTGAAAAAGTTTACGGTGAGCCTTTTGGAACGTTGCGACCTGCAGGGGCCCGATGAAGTTCCCGGCGGCAAGTGCCCCTACGTTTACGGTTTTGGCACCCGTTCCATAAGCCTGTTTGACGGCGAGAGCGGCAGGCTTCTGTGGGATTCCGGCGACATTTTCGAAAAGACTTTTGCAAAGTTGGCTCCGGATTATTTCAACTGGAATTCCAAAAAAGACAAGGTCAAGATGGATAGCCGTAGCGACAAGAAAGGTTGCGAACCGGAGAATGTGACGGTGGGTGAGGTAAACGGAAAGCGTTACGCCTTCGTGGGCCTGGAACGTTCCAGCGGTGTGGGGGTCTTTGACTTGACGGGTGTAGATGCCTCCGCACGTACCGCCCCGAAATTGGTGGACTTGTATTTTGACCCCAAGGATCGCGGCCCCGAAGGCCTGCTGTTTATTCCGGCGGACAAGAGCCCTATCTATGGACAAGCCCTGCTGGTAGTGGGTTACGAGTTCAGCAAGACCCTTACGATTTATAAGGTGAAATAGTTTTTAATCGCCTACGGTCTCGGGCCAGGGGTGCTTGGGGTAGCGGCCCCGCAGTTCCTTGCGCACTTCGGCATAGGTGTTTTTCCAGAATCCCGTCAGGTCCCAAGTTTTTTGGATGGTGCGGAAGTTGGGGGCAAGAATGTCGTAGCGGACTTTCAGTTTTCCGTCGGCAATCTTGTGCTCTCCCTGGAGTTGCATAAAGTCCTCGATACGGGCGGAAATTTCCACCAGCACGCCCTCGGCGCTCTGTACGGCTTGACCGCCCAGCGATTCGTCATTTGCTACGGACTGATAACTGTAGCGGGCGCGCTTGCCGTTAGGGAGCATGTAATGGTCGGGGAAGGTTTTGCCCAGCCACGCCAGCATAGATTTTCCGAAGTAGTCTTCCACGATGTTGCGATAACGGTTCTCGTCGATGTCTCGCAGCAAGAATTTTCCGTCGGTAAACTCGTCGAAAATCAGTTCCATGTCCTCGTCGTTGAATTCCGGCAGGCCGTATTCGGGGTACAGCTTGGCGGCAAGACGCATTTTAATAAGTAGAGTTTGCACGGCCTCGGTGAGGTAGCGGCCACTCCAGTTTTCCTTCTCGATTTTCTCTTTCCAAGCGGTCACGGTAAGTTTTTTCAGCTCGGCGAGAACTTTGGGCGATGCCTCTTGCGTAAGGATTTCCTTGCGAGAAAGTTCCGAGGTGCTTCCATCGGCATTTTCGGTTTCGCTTATTTCTACACCGATGAATCTTTCTTGCCCGCTGCGCCACAGCAACTCGTATCGTGTTTTTGTATCATTTCTACCCAACATCTCTTGGGTGAGGGGGGCATACAGGCTTACCTTGAGTTCCGATTTGCTGCCTCCACCGGTGCGGAGCATGGATAGGGCCAGTATGGCATAGGGCGGTTCAGCAACCTGCAGGCGGATGATGTTCTGGTTGGACAATTTGTATGCCGACCCGCTGGGAGTAGCGAGCCTGTCCGGAAACGCCTTTAGGAGTTGCTTGCAGACGAATGCATCAGACTCCGGCCCCACAACGTCCCGCTCGTTCAGTTCGTCTCTGTAATCTCGCAGTTGTCGCAGTGTAAAACTCACTTCCCGCGGAATGTTCACCGCCTTGTCCAAGGTGTCCTTTGCAAGCGTCAAAATGTCCTGTGCTACCTTGGATTTTTGCAGGGTTTCTGTACCGGAGTGTATCCAGGCTAGTGCTGCCAAAAGCAAATCGGGAAGGTCCTGCGGCCCGTGGGCTGATGCCAGCAGCAAGGCCAGAGGAATGCTCGAAATGGGCGTGCGGATGGCTTTGAGGCCCAGTTCCGTGATGGCACCGTCTTGGAGCATTCCGAATTTTTCCAGTAGGGTCGTCGCCGTATTTTCTCGGGCTTCTGGAATGGGTGTGGGCAGAATGATGGTATGTTCCTTGGGCCTGGATTCTTCGCCCTTTGGGCTCAGAATGACGTTGGCATTTACTTCAAGTGCAGCTTTCTGCAGCAACAGTTCCGAGGGCTCGATTTGCGTGACTTCGGGAATGATTCCCCTGGGCATCCGCTTTTCGGATTCTTCGCTCCACAGGCGTATGGCACATCCGTTTTGCGTACGGCCGCTACGGCCGCTGCGCTGGATGGCGTTCTGCATGGAGATGGGCAGCGTGCGGAGTACGTTCACCTTTTCGCTGTCGTCGTAAATGCTGACCCGTTCCACACCGCTGTCTACCACGCCGCTCACGTTGGGTACGGTAATGGAGGTTTCTGCGATGTTGGTGGTGAATATGACTCGTGGTTTTTCAGTCTCTTCGAAAATGCGGTCCTGGATTTCCCGGTCCTGGCCGCCATAAAGTTCTAGAAATTCAGCACAGTTGTTGCCCAAGGCTTCGGCGGCGGCGCTGCGGCAGCGAGCGATTTCGCCCTTTCCGGGTAGGAACACCAGGGTGGTTTTCCAGATGCCATTGCGGTAGAGCGTACGGAGCGCCCGCACCACTTCGGCGTCAAGGCCCACTCCCGAGACCATGGAGTTGCCTGTGGCAGGTGTCTGGTTGATAATCTGCACGGGGTACAGCGCGTGCCCCAGCTGGAGACACTTGACGCCGAGAACCGCTTCCAGTTCGTCGCGGTTCAGCGCCGCCGACATTACTGCTATACGGGGTGGTGTGGGTCTGGATCCTGCTCCTTCGAACCTAACGCGACTATGGGGCTGAAGCCCCAAGTCTTGTATATCGTCGCTACGCTCCTCAGGATGACGAATACGGAGAAAATACCCGAATAGCAAGTCCATATCCGCCTTGCGTTCGTGGTATTCGTCAAACACCACCCATTCGGCGTCCAGTTTGCCGTGCAACAGTTCCTGCAAAAAGTTACCGTAGGTCTGGAACAGGATTCGCGTGTCTGCGCTCTTGCAACTTTCTTGCCGGAATTGGTAACCGACGGTTTTTCCGCAGGACTCTCCGTGGAGTTTCGCGGAAAACTGCGCCAAGGCCAAGGCCGCAATACGGCGGGGCTGCAGCACCACCACACGGCCCTTGCAATGCTTGCTTAAAAAGTAGGGAATGAATAGGGACTTGCCCGAACCCGTAGGCGCTTCAATCAGCAGATTGCGGGATGCGGCGATGGCCGCTTCCAGCTTGTGTTCTTCTTCGGCTAGGGCAAGGTCGTTATAGCGCAAAAGAAATTATCTGGGATACTTCAGCTTTTCGCCGGTGGCGTGGTCCATGTAAGGCGGCTTGCCTTCGCGGAACTTCTGGTTGATGACCAGGTTATCGATGCGGCGGCGTAGCCCCTGTTCCGTTTTGCAGAAGAAGTAGGCCACCTTGTTGGTGCCGGGAACCAGGAACATGGCCAGTTTGTACTTTTGGCGTACGGCCCGGCGGAAGAACATCATGTCTTCTTTCTTGGGAATCACCAGGTTGCTGCCTTCCTTGGTTTCACAAATCATGTCGGCGTCGGCCAGCAGGGCCTTGGACTTTTGCTTGAGGGCGGCAAAGTTGGGTTCCGTGTTCTTGCGGATGGTTTCCAGGCTAAAGGCTCCGCCGCCTTCCTTGAGTGCCTTGCGGAGTCCGCGGATGGCGAACACCAGGAGCACGACGACCACCAGTGCAACAATATAGGGCCAGTAATTGGCGAGAAAATCTAACATAAAAACCTCGGGGTGTGCCTTTTGGGGCAACTCAAATATAGAAAATAAATTTCTAGATTCTAGGGCAATGATTTCCATTTGTCATTTGAAGAAAGTTTATCCCAATGTCACTCCCCTGGTAGATGTGAATGCGGATATTGAACGGGGCGAGGTGATTTCCATCATTGGCCCCTCGGGCACGGGAAAGTCCACCTTCCTCCGCTGCATCAACCGCCTAGAAACCCCGACTTCTGGGGAAATCCTTATAGACGGCAAGTCCATTACGGCACCGGTGGCCGACGTTACCGCCTTCCGCCGCAAGATGGGCATGGTTTTTCAGTCTTTCAACCTGTTCAACCATCTGACGGTTATTGAGAATATCATGGTGGCTCAGGTGGACTTGCTCAAGCGGAGCCAGAAAGAGGCCTACGAAAAGGGAATGAGCCTGCTACATACGGTGGGGCTTGTGGACAAGGCGAATGCCCTGCCCGAGGAACTTTCGGGGGGGCAGAAACAGCGAGCGGCCATTGCCCGCACCTTGGCCATGGACCCCGACATTGTGTTGTTCGACGAGCCTACCAGTGCCTTGGACCCTACTATGGTGGGGGAAGTTCTTGCAGTTATCCGCAACCTTGCCAAGCAGGGCCTGACCATGTTGATCGTGACCCACGAGATGAAATTCGCCCGGGATATTTCCAGCCGTATCTTCTACATGGACGAGGGGGTTATTTATGAGGAAGGGACTCCCGAACAGATATTCAATAATCCGAAACGGGAAAAGACAAGGCTGTTTATCAAGAGGCTTAGGGTGTTTGACGTGCACCTGGTGCGTGGAATGCTTGACTTCAGGAATGTGGTGCACCAGTTTCTGGAATTTTCCGAAAAGAACCAGATTGACAAGCGGACGGTTAGAAACATCAGTTTTGTGTTTGACGAACTGGTGGGGCAGAACTTGTTGCTGAGATTGCCTGCACAGACTGATATCCACCTAGTTGCCGAGTATTCCGAAGAACTGCACCATGCAGAAATCAGGATTGAATATATGGGCGAGCCTTTCAATGCCCTTGAAACCAGCGATGAAGTTTCAAGACGCCTGATGGAAGCGGCCATCAAGGATTACCACCAGGATGTGGTTGACGGCAAGAACCAGATTCGGTTCCAGGTAAAGTAGGGGCGGCATGAAAAGTGTTTTGAAAATTTGCTTTACCCTGCTTGTGCTAGCCCTGTTCCTTGGAGGTTGCAAGGAAGGGGCCTTGCCCATAGAAAGTATCGCCCAGTTGAACGACCCGCAATATACCATCGGCTACGAAGAAGGCCAGTCCTCTGCGACGGTTCTTTTAAAGACCCACCCCAAGGCGAAACTGAAGTCCTTTACCGACAAGGTGGTAGGTTTTGAAGCGCTCCGCCAGGGCAAAATAGACGGTTTTGCTTTTGAACGCTTGCAAATGCAGGAGGCCATTGACGGGGGCCTGAAGGGTGTCCGCCTTATGGACGAGACCTTGGGCGATACGATAGATGTTGCGATAGGCATTTCGCCCGTATCCAAGATTCCGGAACTGGAAAACAGGATTAACGAATTCCTGGATTCCATCCGCCATGACGGAACTCTCTCGGACATGCGGAAAAGATGGTTTGAACTTGGGGACGAAAAGATTCCCGACATTGCAAAGCCGGAAAACCCGACGCTGCACCTCAAGGTGGGGACTTCTGGAGTGGTAAAACCCTACAGTTACTACAAGGACAACGTCCTCAACGGTTTTGACATTGAACTGTCCAGGCGTTTGGCCCTATGGCTGAATGCGGAAATTTCATTTGGAATATATGATTACGGTGCCATTGTCGCCGCTGCGGTTAGCGGTGATATCGACTGCATTGTGGCCAACCTGAACAAGACCAAGGAACGTGCGGAAAGGATCCGTTTTTCGACGCCCATCAGCCGCATTACAAACGGGATCATGGTCCAGGAAAGTCGCTATGTGGCACGCCCCGCAGAGAGCGTGGCGGTGGACCTGAAGGATGTGCCGCCCCAGTTCAGGGACATGAAACTCAAGTACAATTCCATTGCTGACATGAACAGGAACGGGAACCTGATACTTGGTATGCAGACGGGTTTTGTTTTTGTGGACAAGGAAACCCGCAGGTTGCTCCCCAGCGCAAGAATCGATTACTATAAGTCTACGCCCGACATGGCCTACCTGGTGGCCAACGGCAAACTGGACGGTTTTGTCAACGATGAGCCGGTAATCCGCTATGCCGCACTGCAAAACCCGAACCTGGGCTACATCCATGCAGGATTTGAACCGATGAACATCGTGGTGGCCTTCCCCAAGACGGAAAAGGGCCGTACCTTGCGTGACGAGATGAACGAGTTCATCGAAAAGCACAGGAAGGCGGGAACGCTGGATTCCCTTGATGATTTGTGGCTTGGACACGACGAAGAAAAGAAGGTGGTCCATTTCCCCAAGGCGAAGCCCGGTCGGCCCACCCTCAAGATGGGAACTTCTGCGGAAAGTGCTCCCTTTGAGTACATCAAGGACGGAAAAGTTGTAGGGTACGAGATGATGCTGATGGCCTTGTTCTGCGAGGAATACGGCTATGGAGTCGATGTACACAATGTTCCCTTTGAATCCCTGTTGCTTGGACTGGAAACGTCCACTTATGATTTTGTGGCTTCCACTTTGAGCGAAATGCCCTCGGTTACGGAACACTTTTACCATACGGGTTCCATTTATGTCTCGGAATGCGTGATGGCGGTGCAGATTCTGGATAAGGGCTTGACCGCTGCGTCAAATGGAGAAACTGCGGCCCAAGACTTAGGCGCCTTCGCCTCTCTGAAGTTGAGTTTCGAGAAGACTTTCATTCGTGAAAGCCGCTGGAAACTGGTGGTGCACGGCATCGGCATTACCATGTTCATTTCGATCCTCTCGGCAGTGCTGGGTACCCTCATTGGGTTTGGTGTTTGCTTGATGCGCCTTTCCAGGAAAAAGACTGTGGATGCCATTGCCATCACCTACATCCGCATTTTGCAGGGGACCCCTTCGGTGGTGCTCTTGATGATTCTCTTCTATGTGGTATTCGCCCGCACGGGCCTTGACGGCGTTTGGGTGGCCATCATCGGCTTTGGCATGAACTTTGGGGCCTATGTTTCCGAGATGATGCGCACGGGAATTGAGGCGGTGGATAGGGGGCAAATGGAAGCGGCCTTGAGTTTGGGCTACAGCAAGCCCCGTGCGTTTTTCAAGATTGTGTTCCCTCAGGCGGCTAAGCACTTTTTGCCGGTGTACCAGGGCGAATTCATTTCGCTGGTGAAGATGACATCGATTGTGGGTTACATCGCCATCCAGGATTTGACCAAGGCTTCCGACATTATCCGTAGCCGCACTTACGAGGCTTTTTTCCCGCTGATTACCACAGCAATCATCTATTTTGCAATTGCTTGGATTTTGACCCGTGCGTTGACGGCTATCCAGAAACGTATTGACCCTGTTCGCCGTCGGGACAGGAACCGGATGAAATTATAATTCTAAATTTGCACCAATGTCCTGCTTGAAAACCACAATTCTTGGACTGCTTGCCTCTGCTGCAATCTCTTTTGCGCAGACGGCTTCTGTTGTGGATTCTGCCGCTGCTCCGTCTGGTTGTGCCGAGGGTACGGTAATAGCTACTATGGATTTCCAGGGCTTGGAGCATACCAACCCTCGGGTGGTGCAGAGGGAACTTTTGAACAAGGTGGGGGAGCCTTTCTCTGTTGAGAATTTCGAGGCGGAAAAACTCCGTTTGCAGGACTTGGATTTGTTCACCGATATTTCGGTGGAATGTAGCCCTGCTCAGAATGGCGGTGGGGCGACACTGACCTACCGTTTCAAGGAAATTTTCCGCTGGATTCCCGCCCCCGCTGGCAAAAAGACCGACCGTGACGGACTTATGATCGGTCTTGCCCTTGCGAATCTGAATGTGCTTGGCGAAGATATCCGGGCCGAAATTCAGTATCGCACGGCTACGGACCCCTTCTTCGACAAGAACGAGTATGCCGTCTACATAAGTTCCCCGTACGTGTTCGGGGCACCCCTGGGATGGAACATCGAGTTTTTGGTGACGGACAGTTACGATGACATTCGCGGGTTCCACGAGAACAGCATTTTGCTGGACCTGGACTTTGACTACAAGCTGTTCCCCTATCTTTCCCTGCTTTGGACGGTGGCTGGCCGCGAATTGCAGGATGCCGCATTCCTGCCGGAAATGGGTGTAGGCTTTGCCTTTGATTTCCGTGATAGCAAACTGGATACTCGCCGGGGAGTCTATTTTGAATATATGCTGACCCATGTGGGCGAGGGCGATGACCGCGATGTCAACTGCAATATCCTCCTGGTTGAGGGTGATTGTGGCAGTGGCATGGGCGGCGAGAACTTTAGGGAATTCCTGGTAGATGCCCGGGGTTACTTTGCCATCAGCCGGTTTGTGACGGGGGCGACGGCCCTGGTGCGTTACCGTATGGGCGATGTGGAACGCTATGACTACTATTACCATGGTGGGGCTAACACCTTCCGTGGTCACGAGGCTGATTCTAACTATTTGGGCGTTCACGAGGCCCTCCTTACGCTGGAGGAGCGCTTTGTGCTGATGGAACGCCATGCGGCTAGCCTCTGGGGTATCAACTTCTTCTATGGCGTGCAGCTTGTGGCGGGCTTGGACGGCAGTTTGCTTTGGGACAAGGGCCGTCCCGGCTGGGAAGACTACGAGGGGGCCGTCTATGGCGGTATCCATCTGGTGATTCCCGCTTTGGACCGCATTCGCCTGGAAGTGGGGTATAGCCCCGACAAAGGCGAGCCGGTATTCTACTTCGGCCTGTTCGACAAGGTGACCTCCTCTCGCTGGAGGAGTAGGTAATAAGACCGGGCGACCGTTCGCGCATTCTTCGTGACCTTCACTTGACTATTCCTGCCACAAAAGCTAAATTTGCCCCCATAGTAAGAAATCATTAAATTGCGGGCTCAAGGTGGGCCCACGGAGTATAAATGGCAATTAACTATCTCGATCTCCCTATCGGACGCAAGTACCCCTACGAAGTGGACTGCGTGGTGGAAATCGGCAAGGACACCAACCTCAAGTACGAATATGACGAACGCCTGCATGTGTTTCGTCTGGACCGCTGCCTGCTTAGTTCCATGAGCTATCCTTGCACCTACGGATTTATCCCCAGCACCAAGGCCGACGACGGCGACGCTTTGGACATGCTGATTTACAGTCCCGCCTCCATGATGACGGGTTCTGTCTGCACCTGCCGCGTGATCGGAGCCTTGGACATGACCGACGGCGGCAAGAAGGACTACAAGGTTTTGGGAGTTCCCACCTTTAACCCCCGCCCCATCAAGGACATTGGCGACGTGGACCAGATGTTCCTCCGCATTACCAAGAACTTCTTCCAGAACTACAAGGAACTGGAAGGCAAGGATGTGCAGATTGGGGAATGGAAGAATGCAGAATTTGCCCGCGAACGCGTGATTGCCGCCCATAGGGCCTACTTCCAGATGCAGGTCCAGGTACCCGAGACCTGCTACCAGGAACCGGAAAGCGGCGACCACCTTCCTCCTGAAGAATTAATCTAAAACGACCGCCTGGGCTAGAATCAATTGAGCTCGTCTGGGCTGGCCCAGGCTCTCGCAACCGCCCCTGTTTAATAACAGGGGCTTTGTTGCTCACGGTTTATTCCCAACGTCATGCTGAGCCTGTAAAGGCGAAGCATCCAGGCCCTAGTCTTGGAACCCGCTTAGGCAGAAATATAATTCGGGACAGGATCCTTCCGACCTGCGGTCGTCAGGATGACGCTTTATAATTTCTTATCAATCCAATGATAGCGTCCGCTGTAGGTAATCGCCTTGCGGATGGCCTGGAATGTGCAGCTGATTTCTACGGCTGCATTTTTTGGTAATGCCGCAACGCCAACGGCGGTGCGGGCATGCTTGCCGTTGTCGCCCAGAATCTGGACCGCCAGTTCAGAGGCTCCGTTCAGCACGGTGGGTTGTTCGTGGAAGTCGCTTGCGGATTGCACAAAGCCTTGCATCTGTACCAGCATCAGGGTCTCGTCGCTTTCCAGGAGGGTCATGGCGGCGGCGATATTGTTCAACAGGCAAATCTGTGCTGCTTCGGTAGCCTTTTCTACAGAAACATCTGTAGGCACCGTGCCACAGAATTTGGAGAAGTCCCCATTGATGGAAGGCAACTGCCCAGACACCACGATGGTATCGCCATAGCGGGTGGCGGGAATGTAGGCCGCCAGCGGGGCGGGGCATTGGGGCAGTGTCAGCCCCAGTTCAGATACTTTCTCTTGAATGTCCTTCACGGTTTTCTCCTTCAAATCCTCGTCAATTATTTCTTCTTAAAGACCTTTGCGAAACAAAATATACAAAGTCCTATGATGGCACCCCAGGAGGCCACCATAAAAATCAGTCCACTTGTAGAAAATTCCATGGTTATGCCTCCTCGTCGTGTTCACCAGCCCTGCCAACAGACTTGGTCTGCTTGTGAAGGATGGTGGTGAGCCTTGCGGTACCGCCCTGCCTCCAGGCATAGTATATGGCTATGTTCAGCAGGATTACTAGCACCAGCAGGAATCCGCGTACGCCCCATGTAAAGCCAATCTGCGAGAACTCACTGCCTAGGAAGGTGACCCGGGCGTCGGTGGGGACATTGCTCAACAGCAACACGCCCATGCCGTCGTGGATCATCCACGCCACAAGTACGATGGCAAGGTAAATCGGACACACATACATGATGATGGGGCGGATAAAGCGGGGGAGTTTCAGTGCCGCTCCTTCGTTCATCAGGGCGAAGGCCTCGTTTTCGGGTTTGCCGTCTTCGTCCACCTTTTCGGACTTGCGGCGGCCCAGCACAAAGGCAAAAATGAAGGCCTGGATGGTTCCCAGCACCACCAGCAAGAAGCTGCCGCCCCAGAAGTCCAATTCGTCCACCGCACCTGCGGCAAGGCCAAAGATGCCAACCAGGCTGCCCAGGAAGGTCACGATGCCCGTGGCAGCAATGGCCTTTTTGCGCTGGAACTTCAGGTCGTCTTCGCAGAAACTGATGAGGGGCTGAATAATGGAAATGGCGCTGGTGACGCCTGCGATAAAGAGCATGGCAAACCAGAGTGTCTGGAAAAATCCGCCAAAGGGGAGCTGGCCAAACACGAAGGGCATGGTCTGGAATCCAAGGCCGAAGGTGCCCAGCTTGGCGCATTCCTCGATGTTGTTGCCGGCAATGAGTACGGCCATGGGGATCACGATGGTTCCGCCCAGAATGACTTCGGCAAACCCGTTGGTGGCGCCTGCGGTAAGCGAAGAAAGTACCAGGTCTTCCTTGGGCTTCAGGTAGCTGGCGTAGCAGAACACGATACCCATGCCAAGGCTCATGGTAAAGAACACCTGGCCCGAGGCGGCAAGCCAAACCGCAGGGTTCAACATTTCAGAAAAGTTGGGGTTCCACACGAAGGCAAGACCCTTGCCAATGTCGCTGACGGTAAGCACGCGCACCACCAGGATAATGCCCATGATCAAGAGGATGGGCATGGTCACCTTGTTTACCCGCTCGATGCCCTTACGCACGCCAAAGGACAAAAGCCCCATGTTGCAGGCGAAGGTCAGCAAGAAGAACAGGATGGCGGCAGGAATGGGACCCACCTTGGTGTTCAGCATGATGTAGTTGCCAAAGAATTCCTTCATGGGTTCGTAGCCGCCGGCCACCACTTCCATGAGCTTGCCGGTGGCGGAATAGTAGGTGAACGCCAGGATCCAGGACTGTATAAACACATAGTAGAAACTGATAAACAGCGGAGGGAGCAGCCCCAGGGAACCCAGGTGCTTTGCCCAGGGCTTTTTACCAAGGATATAGTGGAATCCGCCCGGTGCCGTACCGTGGTGGTGGAGTCCTGCCGCACGGCCTAGGGTCCATTCCATCCAAGAAAGGGGAATGCCCAAAAGCAGGAAGGCGATGAGGTAGGGGATAATGAAGGCGCCGCCGCCGTTGGTGGCCGCCTGCACCGGGAATCGCAAGAAGTTGCCAAGGCCCACGGCGGACCCTGCTACCGCAAGGATGACGCCCAGCTTGGAACCCCAATTTTCTCTGTTGTTTTGCATGGCCCTAAATGTAACAAAAAAACTTATTATTCCAACTTGGAATATGCCTGTGTACACTTTTGCGTGCTGTTTTGTCCGTTTTGGAAAGGAATAGTTTATATTGAATGTCATGAGAACTTCCAGAAATATCCTCCAGACATGTTGTTTGCCGGTTTTGGTGGCTGCTTTTTTAGCGGCTTGCGGCGATTCCGGCACCGACACCTCTTCGGCGCCGCAGCAGGTTGTTTCCGTGGTAGATGACATCTCGAAACTGCCCGACTGTACTGAGGACAACGAGGGAATGCAGATCTATGTCAGGGGCGAATCTACGGCGCGGATTTGTGCTGACGGCAAGTGGTTTGGTACTCTGGAAAGCGGAGATTTTTCTTGCTCCACGGAAAAACTTTCCGATGGTTCCGGCTTAAAAATTGTGTGCAACGGGGACTCCGTTGGGGTGGTGCTGAACGGCGCCAAGGGCGAAAACGGAAAGTCTAGCGAAAGTTGCGCTGTTTCGGCACAGACCGATTCCACGGTGACCATTACCTGCGGCAAGGAATCCACCACCTTGGAACTGGGGAAAAAGTCCCAGGACAATTCGGGTGCGGTGGAGCCAGATTCAGAAAAAATGGCCATGTCTATGGATTCTCTTGACGGATATTCGCAAAAGGGGCCGTTCCTTAAGGGCTCCACGGTGTACCTTTATGAACTGGAAAGCGGCCGTACTCTTAAGCAGACCAACGGGAACTTTACCAGCAATATCCTTAGCGATAAAGGTCGTTATTTCTTTTCTGCCCGCGATCTGGTGAGCCAATATGCCATGATTGTGGTAGACGGCCACTACCGTAACGAGGTTACGGGCAAAATCTCCAACAACACCATCCGCCTCAAGGCCATTACGGATCTTTCAAAGCACACTTCCGCCAACGTGAACCTGCTTTCGCAATTGGAGTTCGAGCGTGTCTACTATCTGGTGACCAAGGAGAAGAAGAAGGTCTATGCCGCCAAGCAGCAGGCCCAGGAAGAAATCCTGAATGAATTCGGCATTGTCCTGTCAAAAAGGACGGATGCCGAGGAAATGGACGTGTTCGGTTCCAGTGAGGCGGATGCGGCCCTGCTGGCCCTTTCCATCTTGCTGCAGGGGAACCGTACCGAACCCGAGATGATGGCCCTGCTTACGGAAATTTCGGCGGACATGGCCAAGGATGGCCAATGGGACGGCGATAGTGCCGCCGCCTTTAAGGCGCAAATTGCCGACTGGGCTTTTGGCCAGAATTTGGCCAATTTCCGCAAGAACGTGGAGGGTTGGCACCTGGGAACCAACGCCAAGGTGGGCGATTTTGAAAAGTACATCAACAACTTTATTGCAAAGACCTATGGAATAGACACCTGCAAAACCGTGGGTTCCGCCAAGCAGACGGTAAGCAACAAGTGGAGCGAGAACAACGGAAGGAAATACCAATGCTATGAATGGGAAGGCCAGGTTACTTGGGCGGATAAGCGCGACGATAAAAGGTTCCTGAATGAGGAAATTGTATACGGAGAAATGCTGGATTGGCGTGACCGGAGAGTCTATAGCACTATTGTCTTTGATCAGACAATTAGGGATAAGGAATCAAATGAACTATTGCAAGCGTATACTGCGACTTGGTTGGCGGAGAACCTGGATTTTGAGTACAAACTAAATGGTGAACCGTACGGCAGTTATTGCTATATCGATGATTGCAATTCTGAGTATGGCAGGATCTATGGCCGCTACTACACTTGGGGTACGGCAATGGATAGTGCAGGGCTTTATTCCATCGATGGTTTGGGTTGTGGGTATGAAAAAACGTGCAATGCTGCAAATCGTGTGAGAGGAATATGCCCCGAAGGGTGGCACCTCCCATCGAAGACAGAATGGGAGTCCTTGGTAAACATATTTGTGGATGCGACAGACTACTATTTAGAGGGAAAAGACGGGGCTTCCTTTGTTGGTCTCTACCTGAAATCGTTTGATGGATGGTTCTGGGAGCAGGAGGATCTAGGTGAGGATTGGTATTACGTAAACTATATAGGTTTTTCTGTTACGGCAACTGGATTCTACATCAATTTGGAGGAACATCCTTCAGCGGCTAATTATGGTCTGCCTCACATAGGAAATTCCTTTGATAGGGGAGAAGATGCCTATTTCTGGACATCGACGGATACAGGTTTCCTCTTTGCCTATTTGATAGGCATGGAAGATGTGAATAACGAGGTTTATTTCATGGATATTGATAAATTCCAGGGTATGTCTGTCCGTTGCATCAAGGACTAAAAATCCCCAAAAGTGTGTTCTAGGACAAATTTCGCGGCCCTCAAGGGGCCGTTTTGTGACGGGCGTGAGAAAAAAATATACATTCCCTATAGATTTTTTAACCACTTTTCGCCTATGTCAATAAAAATGAATCGACTACATAGAATTGTACCCTTGTTGTGCATTTTCTCCGCCTTTGCGTTTGCGGCGGAGGAAGCTCCTGCTGTACAAGCCACCGAGGCCCCTGCGGTTGCCGCTGAGCCTGTTGCTGCTGAAGCGACTCCCACCGAAGCTTCGCCTGCCGAACCTGCGGAAACTGTGCCTGCGGAAGCAGCCGTTGCGCCTGAGCAAGCCCTTGCCGAACCTGCGGAAACAGCCGTTGAGCCCGAGCAAGCCCCTGCCGAACCTGCGGTAACCGCCGCGAAACCGGCTCCTGCCTCGCAGCCTGTGGCTGCAAAGGCCCCTGCCGAACCTGAGGGCGAACCTCAGTCCGCATCCATCTTTGTGCAGGACCCGGCGGTTTTCCACCAGCGTGAAGCGGAACTGGAAAAATTGAAAAAATCGGTACAAGGCAAGAACGAGGGGCTGGACTCCCTGCTTTTGGAAGCCAGCCAGATTGCCAAGAAAAACGACCAGTGCGCTACCATCAGTATTAATGACGTGATGGGGGACGAGTGCTGGACCTTCTACCGGGTGGAACTCCCTGCCTTCGAAGAACGCTACATGCGGGTTACCGGCGAGGTCAGGTTGGGCCACATGGAAATGGCCCGAGGCCTGGAAGACCGTAAGTTGCAGATTGAGGCCTGCGTGGACGCTCTTTACAGCTTTGCCCAAAGTAAGGACCAGTTCCTGAATCTGCAGGGCGGTGTATTCCTGGAACCCCTGAGCAGCGGTTTCCAGGCCAACTATGACTTTACCCTGCAGTATGAGCCCAACCACCGCAAGCACTCCTTCGAGATTGCCCAGAAGTGGGGCGAGACCTGCCGTGAAATGGTGGTCCGTCAGGATGGGGAAGGCTTTGCTCCCTTCTTCTTGGAAAAGTTGGATAAACTGAATGTCGAACTGTCCAAGAACGGCTCCCTGGCGGTTTACAAGACCGACACTACGGCAGCCCCGGTGATCTACATGGACATTTCCAAGCCGGTACGAAGCGCCTACTACTTGAACGGGGTCAAGTTGTTCCATAGCCGCATTAGCGGTGGCCCCTCCAGCGAAAGTAATGTCCGCATCAAGTTCGAAAGCGGGAAGGTGGTGGTGGACGGTGAGCCCGTGGTCATGAAGCGGGGCAAGCCCCAGACCTTCAAGGGCTCCGTGGAGTACAAGGAAAAGGCCACTTCCATGAATGGCCGCTGGATTTGGGAGAACCAGGGCAACAATGACGGGGTGGACTTTGGCCCCGAAGAGGATGAGGCCGTTCTGGACAGCATCTATGCGGCAGAACAGGCGGCGAAGGTTGCCGAACTGCAAAAACGCCAGGGTGCCCACATTTCACCTTGGGTAGGTATTACGGGTGCCTTTGCCCAGTTTAGCGACAAGAACTACAAGGCCTTTGAGTTGGACGAGAATACGTTGATGATTATGCCCGACCTTGTGGCGACGCTAAGGCTTGCCTATGGTTTTGGAGACTTGGGCGAAAGTCGTATTTCCCTGGGTGCCGGTGTCTATGTGGGTGCCGGTTTGGGGGATGGCACGTTGCAGCGCGTCTATGTGGCTCCTGTGGCCCAGTTGCACTTTGACTACAACAACTTCGGTCTGCGTGAAACGGCGGTGATTGCCATTCCTGAAACCGATTCCGAGGAATGGATGCATTTCCGTACGGGCCTGTTCTACAGTTTTGGAAACCTAGGCGTGGAATTGGGACATGACTTTGTGACGAACCTTGGGCAGGGCGGCTACGTAACGCTGTTCTGGGAGATGTAGGGGGATATATGAACAATTGCAAAATAACATTGTCATTGCGGGGATGGGTAGCGTTGGTGGCTATCTCCGTCCCGCTGTTTTTCTCTGCCTGCTCCCTTTACGACAACTACGACATCGACCTGATGGAAAGTGCGACAGTTACGGAGGAATCCTCTTCTTCTGAAGAAGGCCTTTCTTCGGAAACCGTGGAACAGTCCTCCGATTCTGCCGAAGAGGCTTCCAGTTCTTCCGAAGAAAAGGACATCGGTTGCGAGGAAACCGTGGAACGTGGAGGAGTGAGTTACGCCACGGTGGTTATTCACGAAGGCTGCTGGATGGCGGAGAACCTGCACTACAAGCCCGCCGCCGGAAACACCACGTGCTATGACAACGATCAGGCGAATTGCGACACCTATGGTTTGCTCTACGACTACGATGCCGCCGCTGCCGCTTGCCCCACGGGCTGGCGTTTGCCCACCAGTGCCGAATTCGATGCCCTGCAGGCCTATTCGGGTTCCAACAAGGACGAGGCAGGGGCCCATTTCAAGACCATCACGGGCTGGAATGGCGAGAACGGTGACAACAAGTTGAATTTCGCGGCCCTGCCGGGCGGATTCTGCTACGTAGAGTGGGGAGAGGTCCTGTGCAAGTACATTGGATCGGTGGGGTACTGGTGGACCTCTACCGAAAAGGTGATGGACGAAAGCCATGAAACTCTGTATTTGAGCGGTGACAGGCAGGACTATACAGCTTCATTTTCTCTAGAAAATGACCGTATGCTCTCGGTGCGCTGTATAAAGGACAAGTAACATGAAGTACGCCGTATGCTTAATCCTGTGGGCCTTGCTGCTGGTTTCATGCGGCGATACTTCTGTTGATGACGGCATAAACGGCAATAACCTAGCTGTTTACTCCACGGTTGAGGAACTTCCGCCTTGTACTGAAGACAACGAGGGCGAACAACTGTTCGTCAAGTCCGAAGGCATTATCCGCGTGTGTGCCGACGAAAAGTGGTTTGCCACCATGGAACGGGGTAGCGGCTGCACGACCGAACCTCTTTCTGACAGCAGCGGTGTAAAAATCATTTGCAACGGCGATTCCGTGGGTGTGGTGCTGAACGGTAAGAACGGCACCAATGGCAAGGTAGTCTATGGCGACAGCCTGCCCGATACCTCAGGAAAGGAGATTGTCCTTGACTCCGAAAAAGTGGCTACTTCCTTGGAAGGGGTGAGTGGTTATTCCCAAAAGGGACCTTTTGTGAACGGTTCCAAGGTGACGGTCATTGAACTGGAAAGCGGCCGTAACCTGAACCAGACGGGGAACACCTTTGAATCCAAAATCCAGACGGACAACGGTCAGTTCAAGCTCAATGCCCGTATGATGGTGAGTCAGTACGTGGAACTCCATGCGGAGGGCTATTACAGGAACGAGGTGACAGGTGAAAATTCTGAAGCCCCCCTTACCCTTTATGCCTTGACGGACATAAGCAAGCGTGACGGTGGCATTGTGAATATCAACCTGTTGACCCACTTGGAATACCACCGTGTGGCTTATTTGGTCACCAAAAAGAAGATGAAGTTTTTTGCGGCAAAGGATTCTGCCGAAAAAGAAATTTTTGCCCTGCTGAACATCAACTCCAAGGGATTCTTCAGTTCCGAGGACCTGAACATCGCGGGTTCCAGCGAGGGCGACGCCGCACTGCTGGCTTTCTCGGTGATGTTCCAGGGCAATCGCAGTGTTTCCCAGTTGACGGAGCTTTTGACCAGCATTTCCACCGATATGGAAGAAGACGGGACTTGGGACGATGCCGCCACCAAGGCAAAAATAGCGGACTGGGCAAAAGAGGCCGACCTTATGGGAAAATTGCCCGCTATCCGTAAAAATGTGGAGGATTGGAAACTCTCCACCATGGTTCCCAATTTCGAGAAGTATATCCGCTCTTTCTGGACCAAGGAATACGGGCTGGAATCTTGCAGCGACAAATTGCTGGATACCATTGTTGCTGCCGGCATTGAGCGCTTGGCTGGTTCCACTGACCGTTATATCTGCGTGGACTCCGCCGGTATCGGAAAAATGTGGCGCAGGGCTACGAATTTGGAGAAGGATACCTACGGATGGCCGGCAGGGACCGATGGACAAATAAAGCCGGGCGACATAAATACGTCGGCAAAGTATGTCTATGATGGGGTCATGGGACATTGGCGTGGGATGACAGAACCTGAAAGCTATTATGGTGTTTGTACCGAAGAGATTGAAGCGGATACATCTAAAAATGTAAACTACAACAAGATCAATAAAACAGGAGATGGGCCTTACGTAGTCTGTGAAAATCGACAGTGGGTTCCGCACGATACCTACTATGCAGAAACGCATTTTTGGGAGAATCCTGCTGAGGAAGGAACAATTCGTAGGGGTAAATTTACTACCAACGTGTATGTTTACGAACAGAATCTTGGTTTTTGGCGCGTAGGATGGTTACTTGAATCTGATTTGGAAATGGCTTGTGTATCTATCAATGAAGGGAAGAAAATACATAAGCAGCCCCTTTATGAGGGGGATGACGATGCCTATTATACGTGCCGCTACCATACTGATGGAGTAAAGCCTCAATATGCAAATGGCATAAATTATTATGACGAACATTACGTAGAAACCGAATATCGCTGGGAAGAGATGGATTACACTTTGGCGAGTAATACTTTTGATTTAGTTTGTAATG
>Ga0265298_10003253_pt1 | contig 21689 bp, 17 predicted proteins | sample AusTroGonzalo_MG_3_FD_193486 | JGI IMG/M metagenome (GOLD analysis project Ga0265298, IMG submission 193486) | Bovine rumen microbial communities from tropical cattle in Woodstock, Queensland, Australia - Gonzalo_01 | ecosystem: Host-associated > Mammals > Digestive system > Stomach > Rumen ...
TTATGGCGGTTCATCGCGGACTTGCGGAGTACAGCGAATCCGACCCGGAAATGCACAATATGCAGGCTACTGTGTGCGGAGTCGCAGTTGACGCCGATAACAGGATATTCACGTTCAACGTGGGAGATTCCCGCCTGTACCGTTTCCGCGGAGGACGTATAAAGCAGATATCCCGTGACCAATCACTCGTTCAGCTCCTCATAGACGAGGGAGCCATAACCACAGAGGAGCGCAGGACCCATGTACACAGGAATATAATCTTCCCGGTGCTTGGCAATGTTAAGTCCGCTCCGCAGATAGACATAACTGAGCTTGCCGGAGGAATGGAATACGGCGACCTTCTTCTGCTGTGTACGGACGGTCTCTCGGACTATGTTTCCGTGCTCGATATCGAGGAGATACTGGAAATGCCGAAGAGCATGAAGACACGTCTCCACCTCCTTGTTGACAAGGCTCTCGAAAGCGGCAGCAAGGATAATATAACAGTTATAGCGATAGTTTATACCGAATAAGACTGCACGCGGATAAGGCTGTGCAGTTTTTTTGCAGATACGGACGGAGCTTTAAAAACAGCGGAATATGTAACTATTAGCACAGAGATATCTTCTTTTTTTGCACCTTTTGCCAAAAAATTAACGAACTATAAAAAAATCGCTTTTTGATATTGACTTATCCTGATTAAAGGAGTATAATTTATATTGTATTGCAAATACTACTTATTTAACATATCAATCTGGAGGTTTTTTAACATGAGCAGAGTTTATAACTTCAGCGCAGGTCCTGCAGTTCTTCCCGAAGAAGTTCTCAGGGAATGTGCAGAGGAAATGATGGATTACAAGGGATGCGGTATGTCCGTAATGGAGATGTCCCACCGTTCAAAGGTATATGATGAGATCATCAAGGATGCAGAGAAGGATCTCCGCGACCTTATGAATATCCCTGATAACTATAAAGTAATTTTCGTACAGGGCGGCGCTTCACTGGTATTCGCAGGTGTTCCCATGAACCTTATGAAGAAGGGCAAGGCTGCTTACATCATCACAGGTCAGTGGGCAAAGAAGGCTGCTCAGGAAGCTGAGAAGTACGGCGAGGTAGTAAAGGTAGCTTCATCTGCTGACAAGACCTTCTCCTATATCCCGGACTGCTCAGATCTTGATATCCCCGACGATGTGGATTATGTATATATATGCGAGAACAATACTATCTACGGTACAAAGTTCTGGGAGCTCCCCAACACAAAGGGTCACGAGCTCGTTGCTGACGTAAGCTCATGCTTCCTCTCAGAGCCTGTTGACGTTACAAAGTACGGCGTTATCTACGGCGGCGTTCAGAAGAATGTTGGTCCTTCAGGCGTACAGATCATAATTGTCCGTGAGGACCTCATCGCTGACGGTCCCGCACTCAAGTGTACTCCTACAATGATGGACTGGAAGATACAGGCTGACAACGAGTCACTTTACAATACTCCTCCCTGCTATGGTATCTATGTTTGCGGCAAGGTATTCAAGTGGATCAAGAAAATGGGCGGCCTTGAGGCTATGAAGAAGCACAACGAGAAGAAGGCAAAGATCCTTTACGATTTCCTTGACAGCAGCAAGATGTTCAAGGGCACTGTTGAGAAGAAGGACCGTTCACTCATGAATGTTCCCTTCATCACAGGCAATGAGGAGCTTGACAAGAAGTTCGTTGCAGAGTCAAAGGCAGCAGGCTTCGAGAACCTCAAGGGTCACAGAACAGTCGGCGGTATGAGAGCTTCCATCTACAACGCAATGCCTATCGAGGGCGTTGAGAAGCTCGTTGCTTTCATGAAGAAGTTCGAGGAAGAAAACTCCTGACATTTCAAATTCTGGATTCGGAATGCAGAATTCAGAATTAAAGGTATCGCCTGCGGCGATATATCTGAAATAAGCTATAAGTTGATTTATAATTTGTACGCGTAAGCGTACACATCAATTCCTAATTCCGAATTGATTTCAAGCTCTAAATAAATAAGGAAAGAGGTTTACTGAAATGTACAAGATACAGACTTTAAATAAGATATCAGATATCGGAACAGATATATTTGACAAGAGCAAGTACACAGTATCCGAGGACTGCGTCAATCCGGACGCTATAATGGTTCGTTCCGCAAAGATGCACGATATGCAGTTCGGCGATAACCTTCTTGCTATCGCACGTGCAGGCGCAGGCGTAAACAATATCCCTGTTGAGCGCTGCGCACAGGAGGGTATCTGCGTATTCAACACTCCCGGCGCTAATTCAAACGCTGTTAAGGAGCTTGCTATATGCGCACTTCTCCTTTCATCAAGAAAGATAGTTGAGGCAGCTTCATGGGCAGCTTCACTCAAGGGCACACCTGACGCTCCCAAGACAGTAGAGGGCGGCAAGTCCAAGTTCGCAGGTCCTGAGATCGCAGGCAAGACCCTCGGTATCATCGGTCTCGGCGCTATCGGCGGAAAGATCGCAAACGCTGCCGAGTCACTGGGCATGAAGGTCATCGGCTACGACCCGTACCTTTCTGTAGGCGCTGCACTTCACCTTGAGCCTTCCGTAAAGATCGTTACAGATATCAACGAGATATACGAGAACAGTGATTATATCACTATACATATGCCTTACACTCCTCAGACAAAGAATACTATCGACGCTGAGCAGATCGCAATGATGAAGGACGGTGTCCGTCTCATCAACCTCGCAAGAGGCGAGCTCATCAACAGCGAGGCTGTTGTAAAGGCTATCGCTGACGGCAAGGTAGCTAAGTACGTTACAGATTTCGCTGACGATGTTGTACTTGGCGTTGACGATGTTATCGTTCTCCCTCACCTTGGCGCTTCAACTCCCGAGAGCGAGGACAACTGCGCAGTTATGGCTGCTGAGGAGCTTATCGAGTACCTCGAAAACGGAAATATCAAGAACAGTGTAAATCTTCCCAACGCTTCAATGAACGCAGTTGGCACAAAGGTATGCATTATCCACAAGAATGTTCCCACGACAATTGCTTCTATCACATCAGTAGTAGGCAACGAGGGCATCAATATCGAGAACATGGTAAACGCTTCCAAGAAGGATTTCGCTTACACAATGCTCGATGTAACAAGCGACGTTCCTCCTGCTGTTGAAGGCAAGATAAACGCAGTTGACGGCGTTATCAGAGTAAGAGTCATCAAGTAAGAAAAAACAGAGCCCGGTCAGAAGACCGGGCTTTTTTGTTGTATAGCATTTTTACATATTCCTGCTGTCGGTGTAGCGTTTATTTGAGCTGAGCAGCAGTGCCGAAAGTAGCATATATGACTTTGTAGCTGCGACGAACCTGTAAATATCAGGATCATCGGACATATACACCTTCAGCAGAAAGCGTGAAGCGACAAGCAGGAAGCCGAAAGCCACCAGCAGACGGCTCTGCGATATCGTGAAGCCTGTTATTATCATCCATATCATCAGGACAAAGAAAACGACTACAAGAAAAGACGAAAACAGCTCCATACCCATTATCCCGTAAAGGAATCGGTCTTTTTCATGGATTATGTGGCGGTAATTCCTGAGATCAAGCATTATCTGCGAAAACTCAGCCAATATACCCACTATCGGAAAGGGAATGAGCAGTACCGTTTTTTTTCTGAATGCGAACGCAATGATGAAAAGCGCAAATGTCAGAGGAATGAACAGGTCAAAGACAAGCAAATTGAAGGCGATAACAGCAGGCGGAGGCTGAATGATACCCAGCAGGCTGCTGTACCTCATGAACATTTCCGTATCGATCTCCGAAAAACGGACTATACCGCATACAGCGCATATCAGCACGTATACGCAGGACAGTGTTAAGAAAGCATAAAAGAGGATATAACCTGTCAGCTTGTATTTTCTGCGGTCGGCATCGCCTATTTCCTCGCATACCGGGCATTTTACCGCGTTTTCATCTATCCTGCTCCCGCATTTGGGACAGATACGCATTACAGTTTCCAGTCGTCACAGAGCTTGTGTATAGCTTCTGTGAGCTGTCGCATATCCGCATTCGTTCTGCCGTCCGAGTCCTTGATAAGAGCGGCAAGGCGGTCCGAAGCGGCGATAAGGTCGCTGTAGGCGATATTGAAGTTTGCTGTATTCTTCCTCTTGGGTATCGGTATGGGCTCGGCGTCGATAGTTATTTCGTTTTCTGCGATATCGAACTCCGCACCGCTGAATGGTACATACACATCAACGCCAAGTTCGTTCCGGAGACGCTGCGCAAAGCTCTCGGAGGAGCTTGCCTCGCCGTGGTTGACGAAGAAGCGCTGAACGCCTGATACAGCTCTTGCCCAGTCCATGAGACCGTTCACATCGGCATGACCGCTGATACCGGGAAGCTGAGTTATCCTTGCCGCCACCTTGACGGTCTCGCCGAAGAGCTTTACCCGCTTGGCGCCGTCCACAAGGGCTCTGCCGAGGGTATTTCCAGCCTGATAGCCGACGAAGAGTATGGTATTCTCCTTTTTCCAGAGATTGTGTTTTAGGTGGTGCTTGATACGTCCGGCTTCGCACATACCGCTGGCGGATATGATGACCTTGGGACGGGTATCCTCATTGATAGCTCGCGAATCATCGCTGCTGACCGTTCTTATGAGGTCGTCGAAGCTGATAGGATTTATGCCGCGGCGGACGAATGAAAGGGCTTCCTCGTCGTAGCAGCTCTCACGGTTGCTTATGAATATATCCGTAGCCTCATTGGCGAGGGGACTGTCCACATATACCGGGAAGCCGTCGTGATTCCTGACAAGTCCCTCGGATTTGATATGGCGTATGAAATAGAGTATCTCCTGAGTTCTGCCCACTGCGAATGAAGGAATGATAACGCTGCCACCGCGGTCGAAGGTCTCCTGCAATACCTTTGCGAGGGAGGAGGTATAGTCCGTGGGGCGGTCGTGTATACGGTTTCCGTAGGTGGACTCTATCATAACGTAGTCAGCAGCGCCGATATGCTGAGGGTCACGTATGAGGGGCTGGAGCGAATTGCCGATATCGCCTGAGAAAGCGATTGTTTTCGTCACTCCGTCCTCGGTGAGAGTGAGGAGTATGCTTGAGGAGCCGAGAAGATGTCCGGCGTCGCGGAACAGCACCTTTATACCCTCGGATATCTCGAATTCTGTGTCATAGCGGTGAGGTACAAAGAGCTCGATAGCGCCGATAGCGTCGTCCATTGTATAGAGGGGCTCGTAGTCGGGCTCGCCTCGTCTTGCAGCCTTACGGCTTCTCCATTCCGCTTCAAATTCCTGAATGTGAGCGCTGTCACGGAGCATAACGGAGCAGAGGTTGGAGGTTGCCTCGGTAGCGTGTATCTCGCCCTGAAAGCCGCCGGAATACAGCAGCGGAAGGAGACCGGAGTGGTCTATATGCGCGTGGGTGAGGAGAACAAAGTCGATATTTGACGGTGAAACAGGTATCTGGACGTTCTCGAAGATATCCTCGCCCTGCTGCATACCGAAGTCCACAAGGAACCTCTTGCCGCAGGCTTCTATATAGGTACAGCTGCCCGTGACTTCATGGGTAGCGCCGATAAAAGTCATTTTCATTGTATTTCCTCCTTTTGTAAATCAAAATTTGCCGCTGAGCGAGCGGCGGCGCTTGCCACGTTGGCGCTCGTAAACTCGCTCACATTAAATTATGCTGTTAATTGTACATCGCTTACAGCACAATAATTATGCCATAATCATGAACGGGATTCCAAAGGGACTGTATTCCTTTGGCGGAGTCCAGAGGCAGCGCCTTTGGTCGCTGTTCACAGCTTTCAGAGAACAGCGAAACAATACGAAGGCGCTCCGCAAGGGTGAATTCCGAAAACAATCCAGTGAATTGTTCTCGGAAGAGGGACGCCCTGCAAGTGAGGGCGTCCCTTAACAGGACGTCGAGTGACTCCCTGCTGTGCAGGGAGATGTCCGTAGGACAGAGGGTACGTGCAGCTGTTGGCTGCGCCGTCCCATATATTTCGGGCGGATAATATCCGCCCCTACTAACGGCTCAAATCATAATTTTGCTTCGCAAAAATATGATTTACCTTATTTATATTATATCACATTTCATGGCGATTGTCTATAATAAAACTGTGAAAATTGACTGAAATCTGAATTTCTCTGTTACTGGTTTAATGATAAACGATAAATATTTATCGTAACAAATACACAACAAACTGCGGGACAAAACAACTGATTTATGTTTAAACATACAATATTTAATGATAAACATTAAAAAACTATTGACAAACATTAATCAGGGTGGTATTATATATTCACAGAAACGGAGCAACTCTATGCTCTGAAAATGAACGAATACTTTTAAGGAGAGGTTAAAATGAATAAAACAAATGTAGAAGCCATAATAAAGAGAAGCAGCTTTGTAATAATGGTATTATCGCTTCTGGCAGCGGCTTTCTGTTTAGTGTCCGGGATCGAAATGGAAAAGATCCAGTCGGGAAATTTCAGTAATTATATTTTAGGATTAAGGCTGAGCTGCTTTATCTATGTCGCGGTATTTGCAGCAGCTGCGGTGATCTTTTTCAGGATATTCCGGAGCGGCAGGCCTTTTACACGGGGCAATGTATGGGCTGTAAGAGGTATTGCTTGTCTTTTTGTTGTGAAAATCATAATACAGGTGATACTTGAAGGGCAAGAGCTTGGACTTTTAAAGGCTTTCGTCTTCAGAGGCAGTCAGTCGGTCTTTTTTGCTGCTCTGTTTCTTGTCATTGCTGAGATAATACGCTACGGAAAGCTTCTCCAGACCGAGTCCGACGAGACACTGTGAGGTGAGAGCTTATGTCGATAATCCTCAGACTTGACCGCGTAATGGCAGACAGAAAAATAAGCCTCAATGAGTTGAGTGAACGTGTAGGGGTAAGCAACGTCAATCTCTCAAAGCTCAAAACAGGCAAGGTAAGCGCCATACGCTTTTCCACACTTAACGCTATATGCAAAGCCCTCGGCTGTCAGCCGGGAGATATCCTCGAATTCATAGACGATGACGACAACGAGTAGGATTTGATACTGAACTATCATGAAAATCAATATATCATTTTAAGGGACTGCCGGGGGGGCGGTCCCTTTTTACGCAGGGAAGGCGATATGTTGTGTCAAGCGGTAATTATGACAAAAAATAAGATAAAAATTTGTAAGAAACGATAATTGATACTTAACTCCGAATGTGATATAATTCACTTGTGAATATTCTTTTAACGGGGGCGAGACAATGAGAGCAGGAATAATCGACAGCACAAGAAAGGCTAAATACTGGGAAAAAGTTCTCGGCAGGAGCTTTGAGTGCAAGGTCGTTGCCGACGTGAACAAGCTTCCGGAATGTGATATAATCATCGTTTCCGACGCGTACTGCAGCGGCTCCATCGCCACGGTCATCGAGAATATCCGCGCTTCCGCAAAGCTTTGCAATACTCCCGCTGCGGCGGTCACTTCAGAGGGAAGCTGCGAGAATCAGGAGATACTTATAGCTCTCGGCTTCGATGATGTGATAAGGCTCCCGATATGCAATGAGCTTATGATGCGCAGAGCAAAAGCGCTTGCGACAGTAGTCCCGAACAACGATATCCACAGGTCCGTGAATATAGAGAGCCTTATGAAGCTGAAGGACGGCGAATCAGGAGCTTACTGTGTCCGCTCCGTGGATTTTACGAATATATTCCGTTTTGTGCTCAGGTCCCTTGAACGCTCGCAGAAGGATACGCAGATGCTCGTATTCAGTCTCAGCGCCCACAAAAGGAGTTCTGCTGATAAATGGGAACAGGTCATGAATATACTTTCCGAAGAGGTGCGGAAGTGCCTTAGAAGGGGAGATATATCTTCGGTCTGCAGCGAGGACAGGATACTTGCCCTTCTGATAGGAGCTGACGACGAGGGCGGACACCTTGTGGCTGAGCGCGTTGTGAACAGCTTTTACAGCGAGTGCGACGATGATTCGTTCAGGCTGACCTATGACGTAAGAGAAGTACGTGCTTTAGGGCATTGAACATTATTTCCTCAGATAACAGCAGATCCTGGGAGCCTTATGTGTTCTCAGGATTTTTGCTGTTTTGTAACTTGCTATTTTTCAGAAGTTGCGGTATAATGTAGGTACAAGAGCTGTGTCAGGAGGGAAAGCATGAAAGAGATAAGATTTTTCGCCGCGCTGCCGGCAGCTGCACTGCTGGCTGCAACGATGCTTTGCGGCTGCAGCAACCATAATGATAGCTATAGTGAGAGACCGGCAAAGGAAACTGTCACTACAGACGGCGGCATAGCCGAGTGGACTACAAAGGCTCCCCTCGGAGCTTCGACCACCACAAAGGCTCCGGCGACTACAGAAAAAACCACTGCCGCTTCTTCTGCTTCAAAGAAAAATACGACTTCAAGGACAACAACGACAAAAAAGAACAAGAAAACCACAACTTCCGCAGCAAATGCAAAAACTACAACTACCACGACGATCTTCGACAACGGCGACGGTTCGTATGTTGAGTATCATTTCCGCACCCGCAGGCTCCTTAACGAGCATTTCGAGAAGCATGGTCCGGAATTTGAGGACGATTTCGACTACAGAACGCCTGCTGATTACGAGAAGGGAGCCAGCGACGTCATAAACAATTCCGAAGCGCTGCACAAGACCGAAGCCGAGGACGGCGACGGAGTATACTACATAGAAGCTACCAACGAGTTCGTCATATTGTCAACTGACGGCTATATAAGGACGTATTTCCGCCCCAACGGAGGGAAGAGCTACTATGACAGGCAATGATATGACGGAGGTATCGATATGAAAAGACTGGCTGTAGCGGCGGCTGTGACGGCTGCTGCGGTATTTCTCACCTGCGGCTGTGCAAGCAGTAAGAAGAACAGCAAAAAGAAATCCTATCCCGAAAGACCCGCTGAGTGGTCTGTGGAGCAGAGGTCCGTTGATGAGGTCACACCTCTGAGCGGCGAGGAAAAAGCGTTTATCAAGCGTGATCCGGAAAATGATGACGTTGTAAGGATAATACAGGGCGTTCTCGGCGATTCTGCCGTAAACAGCGAAAAGGACGCGCTTGACCTCATAGCTTCGTACTCGCGGGAGATGGGCTTCGGCGACGTGTACAGCGAGCTGCAGTTCACCGGCACGACGGACTACGGCGACAGGCTTGATTACAGGTTCGACCAGTATTACGGCGGTATGCGGGTTTACAGCAGCTTTGTGGAGCTTACTGTGGACAAGAACTCCGGAAACAGACCGATAATTATAAACAGTACCTATACCGATATGTGGGGCTTCAGTGTGAAGCCGAGGGTCAGCTCTGCCGCTGCGTTAAAGTGCGCGGCTGACAATTACAAGGTCCCAAAGGGAACGGTCCCTGAGCTGACCATTTACAGCGGTCCCACTCTCGCGTGGATAGTGCCGGTTTCAAACAGCAGGGTGAGCGATGTTTATATCGACGCGAACAACGGCGATACGATACATGAGGATATTGCGGTATCCTGAAGGATAAAATGAAAAGGGATACATTCCTTGCGGAACATATCCCTTTTGTTATGATTTTATTCACTTCGCAATGAAACGGTCGATCTCCTTGAGGAATTTATCAGCGTCATCTGTGTGTGCATCAAGCTCGATGGGCTTGGAGAGGTCGAGGCTGAAAATACCCATGATAGACTTTGCGTCTACCGCATATCTGCCGGAAACGAGGTCGATATCGAAGTCATACTTCATAACGATATTGACGAAATCCTTTACGTCATTGATTGCCTGAAGATTAACAGTTGTTTTAGTCATACTTTACCTCCTGTTTTCAGATGTCTGTGTTTTTTCTTGTTTATTTCTTTTTTTTGCGGCCTTTTCCCTAACCGCACATATATAATAGCACGTAAATTCCGCTGTGTCAATGGATTTGTCAAATTTTCGTCAAATTCGTATAATTGATTGAAATGGTAAAGAACTTTTTTATTCATAGTGATAATGCATAAAAATATAAATTGAAAATTGTGCATATTTTATATAGCGTTGTATGTATTATTGCTCCGGCAGCTTAATATCTGTAAGCGGAACAGCGATTTGGTATTTCAGAAACAATGTATCTCTTTCTCCGCCGGAAGCGGGGAAGAGATATGAAAATAAAAGGGTGTTTTATGTATAAGATATGTTTTGTGACCTTCGGCTGCAAGGTGAATCATTATGAGACAGAGTGCATGAGGTCGATGTTCCGCGATGCGGGATATGTGATAACAGATAAAGCTGTTTCAGCAGACGCAGTCGTTATCAATTCATGTACGGTCACTTCTTCCGGTGACAGCCGTGCGCTTGCGGCGCTGAGAAAGCTGCGTTCAGCCATGCCTGAGGCTGTGATAGCCCTTACCGGCTGCTATCCGCAGGCTAACCGCGGTGAGGCGGAAAAGCTCGGTGAAGCCGATATAATAACAGGTACCAAGGACAGGTCGGCAATAGTAAGAATGGTAACGGAATGCCTTGCGGAGCGCAGGCGTATAGTTGATATAAAGGCTTACAGCTCCGGAGACATATTCGAGCCGCTGAAGTGTACGCAGTTCGACAGCAATACCCGTGCCTTCGTGAAGATACAGGACGGCTGCGACCAGTTCTGCTCCTACTGCATGATACCGTTTGCGAGGGGACGCTGCCGCTCGAAGCCCCTGCCCCTGCTTTACGAGGAGACAAGAGCCATAGCTGCCGGGGGAGTGAAGGAGATAGTCCTCTCCGGCATAAACCTTGCGTTCTACGGCAGGGAATGGGGAAGAGACCTTGCCGACGCCGTGGAGATGTGCGCCAACACAAAGGGTATAGAAAGAATACGCCTCGGTTCCCTTGAGCCTGAGCTCATGTCCGGAGAGCTGATCAGACGGCTGAGAGCGCTGCCGCAATTCTGTCCCCAGTTCCATTTGTCGCTGCAGAGCGGCTGCGAGAAGACCCTCAGGGCTATGAACAGGAAGTATACCGCCGCTGAGTACCTTGCCCTCACGGAGCATATCAGGGGCATATTCCCGGAATGTTCCTTCACTACGGACGTAATGGTGGGCTTCCCTCAGGAGACGGACGAGGACCACAGGGAGTCCGTGGATTTCGTCAGAAAGATAGGCTTTTCGAGGGTACACGTATTCAGGTATTCACGCAGGAAAGGCACAAGAGCGGCTGACATGGAGGGACAGGTCCCGGAGAACATCAAGTATGAGCGCTGGCAGGAAATGACAGCTGCCGCCGAGAGGGACCGTGAGCGTTACCTCAGGTATATGGTTGGGAAGACGGTGCCGGTGCTCTTCGAGCGTGAAAATTCTACAGAATTTCATCACGGATATGCACCTGATTATACATTAGTAAAGATTTCACGGAAAAATCCCGAAAAAAGTTTGCGTAATCAGATAAGAAGTGTTATAATAGAAGGGTATGGTCAGGACTGCTGCTTCGGCAGCGAGGTCGCTGACACTTAAATGCGGAATTCGGAATTCGGGATCAGGAATTATTGTATCGGCTTCGCTGATATGATCGGAAATGTGGCTTTTTAAATCTGTCACCGTAAGGCAGCACCTCAATTCCTGATTCCTGATTCCTAATTAGATTTGAAGGGAGACTGAATTATGTCCGTATTCAGAATTTACGTTGAAAAGAAGCCTGAATTTGCAGTAGAGGCTCAGTCTGTTCTCAGCGATATAAAGACTGCTCTCAGACTGAATATCTCAGGCGTCCGTATCCTCAACAGGTACGACGCAGACAAGCTCAGCGAGGAGGATTTCAAGGCTGCGGTGAATACCGTGTTCTCAGAGCCTGCCGTTGACGTGGTCTACGACGAGCTCCCGCAGGTGAGCGAGACAGACAGAGTTTTTGCCGTGGAGTATCTCCCCGGACAGTTCGACCAGAGAGCCGACAGCTGCGAGCAGTGTATACAGATACTCCGCCAGGGAGAGCGCTGCCGCGTGAGAAATGCCCGTATCTACATAATCTCAGGCATAATCACAGACGCGGACTTCGCAAAGCTCAAATCCTACATCATCAACCCCGTTGAGAGCCGCGAGGCTTCACTGGAGACAGTAAAGACCCTCGATACCAATTACGATATCCCCACTACCGTTGAGGAGCTGGAGGGCTTCATCAACCTCAATGCCTTCGGACTTCACGCCTTCGTGGACAAGTTCGGTCTTGCCATGGACTACGACGATATCAAGTTCTGTCAGGACTATTTCCGCAACGAGGAGAAGCGCAATCCCACTATCACCGAGATACGCATGATAGATACCTACTGGTCTGACCACTGCCGTCATACCACCTTCCTCACCAACGTAGAGAACGTAAAGATAGATACTCCCTATATAAAGGACACCTACGATATGTATGTGAACGTCCGCAAGGAGCTGGGCAGAACGGACAAGCCCATGACCCTTATGGACCTTGCCACACTGGCTGCAAGAAAGCTCAAGGCTGACGGAAAGCTCCCCGACCTTGACGAGAGCGAGGAGATAAACGCCTGCTCGGTCAAGATAAAGGTAGACATAGACGGTCAGCAGGAGGACTGGATCCTCATGTTCAAGAACGAGACCCACAACCACCCCACAGAGATAGAGCCCTTCGGCGGCGCGGCTACCTGCCTCGGCGGAGCTATCAGAGACCCACTTTCGGGACGCTCCTATGTATATCAGGCTATGCGTGTGACAGGCGCGGCTAATCCCCTTGTTCCCGTTGAGGACACTATCGCAGGCAAGCTCCCTCAGAGAAAGATAACCCTGGGAGCCGCAAACGGCTACAGCTCCTACGGTAACCAGATAGGTCTCGCCACAGGTCACGTCGCTGAGGTGTACCACCCCGGCTACGTTGCGAAGCGTATGGAGATAGGCGCGGTCCTCGGAGCTGCTCCGGCTGAGAATATCCGCAGGGAACGCCCTGAGGCGGGAGATATCGTTATCCTTCTCGGCGGCAAGACGGGACGTGACGGCTGCGGCGGCGCTACAGGCTCCTCAAAGTCCCATACTCTCGAATCTCTCGAACACTGCGGCGCTGAGGTACAGAAGGGAAATCCTCCCGAAGAGAGAAAGCTCCAGAGACTCTTCCGCAATCCTGAGGTCACAAAGATGATAAAGCGCTGCAACGACTTCGGTGCAGGCGGCGTATCAGTTGCTATCGGAGAGCTGACGGACGGACTTGTCATAAACCTCAACGCTGTGCCCAAGAAGTACGACGGTCTTGACGGCACGGAGATAGCTATATCGGAATCCCAGGAGAGAATGGCTGTAGTCATCGCTCCGGAGGACAAGGAAAAATTCATGGAGGAGGCTGCAAAGGAGAACCTTGAAGCCACCCTCGTTGCGGATGTTGTTGACGAACCCCGTCTTAAAATGGTATGGAACGGCAATACTATCGTTGACCTTTCCCGTGAGTTCCTCAACTCCAACGGCGCTCCCAAGTATACGGACATAGAGGTGGAGGCTCCCGTACTCCTTGACGACGGCGATGTGGCTGACAGTCAGGATTCATGGACGCAGCTCATGTCAAACCTCAATGTCTGCTCACAGAAGGGACTTATCGAGAAGTTCGACTCCACTATCGGCGCGGGAACGGTACTCATGCCCTTCGGCGGCGTGTATCAGATGTCTCCCTCACAGGCTATGGCAGCCAAGATACCGGTACTCACCGGCGAGACCGATACCTGCTCTCTCATGGGCTGGGGCTACAACCCGGATATATCGGAGAAGTCCCCTTACCACGGCGCAATGCTGGCAGTTATCGAGTCTATCGCAAAGGTAGTCGCGGCAGGCGGCTCATATAAGAAGTGCTGGCTCACATTCCAGGAATACTTTGAGAGGACTCAGAACGACCCCAAGCGCTGGGGCAAGCCTATGGCAGCTCTTCTCGGCGCCTTCAAAGCTCAGCTTGAAATGGGCTGCGGAGCTATCGGCGGCAAGGACTCAATGTCCGGTACCTTCGAGAAGATAGACGTTCCGCCTACTCTCGTTTCATTCGCCGTGTCGACTTCAACTGCGGACAAGGTAGTGTCCACAGAGTTCAAGGGCGTCGGAAACACGGTAATATCAATAGTTCCGGAGTATGACAGCTACGGACTGCCAAAGTTCGACAGCATAAAGGCCTGCTTCGACAGGGTGGAGCAGATAATAAAGGACGACCGTGCCAACGCGATTTGGACAAACGGCTACGGCGGCTTTGCCGAGGGTATCGCAAAGATGTGCTTCGGCAACAAGATAGGCTTTGAGTTCACCACACGCCTCAGCGGAAAGGAGCTCTTCAAGCCTCACTACGGCGCATTCATCATCGAGCTGAAGGGCGACGTGAAGGACGGGGAGACCGTTATCGGCAAGACTGTATCCGACTACAAGATACTCTGCATGGACTATACAGTCAGCCTCGACAACTTACAGAGGGTATGGGAGGGCAAGCTGGAGCCCGTATTCCCGTGCCGCATAAAGACCACGGACGCAACTCCCCAGACCTATTCCTCACCCAACCGCATACAGCTTTCAGCTTCCACAAAGATAGCGAAGCCGAGAGTCCTCATACCTGTGTTCCCGGGAACCAACTGCGAGTACGACACCGCGAGAGCCTTCGAGAAGGCAGGGGCAAAGCCTGAGGTAGTCGTTATCCGCAACCTCTCCGCAGGCGATATCGAGGAGAGCGTAAGGTACTTCGAGAACGCAGTGAGACGCTCCGAGATAATCATGATACCCGGCGGCTTCAGCGGCGGCGACGAGCCTGAGGGAAGCGGAAAGTTCATCACCGCGTTCTTCCGCAACCCGAAGATAAAGGACGCTGTCCACGACCTCCTGAAGAACCGTGACGGACTTATGCTGGGAATCTGCAACGGCTTCCAGGCTCTCATCAAGCTGGGACTTGTTCCCTACGGCGAGATAATCGACATGGCTGACGACGCTCCCACACTTACCTTCAATACCATCAACCGCCATCAGTCCATGATGGTGAATACACGTATCGCCTCCAACAAGAGCCCATGGCTCTACGGCTGCGAGGTGGGAGATATACACACAGTCGCCATATCACACGGTGAGGGACGCTTCGTAGCTCCGGCAAGTCTCATACAGCAGCTTGCGAACAACGGACAGATAGCCACCCAGTACGTTGACCTTGACGGCAATCCCACAATGGATATCCGCTACAATCCCAATACCTCCATCGAGGCTATCGAGGGCATAACCTCTCCCGACGGCAGGGTATTCGGCAAAATGGGACACTCCGAGCGTAAGGGCAGCTATATCTGCAAGAATGTTCAGGGCGAGAAAGACCAGAAGATATTCGAGAGCGGCGTTAAATACTTCAGTTAAGTGCAAAAGGACAGCTTCGGCTGTCCTTTTTTAGCCGTTAGCCTTTAGCCTGTAGGGGCGCATTCCGTGCGCCCGTCCCCCCTTCCCGTGCGCCCGCAAACATACAACATCAATCACGGCACGGGCGAACACTGTTCGCCCCTACATGGTTTCATGTATTTTATTGCGTAATTTGCGGACTGCCATAATGGTCGTCCCTACAAGCTAACGGCTAACAAAGCTCTAAGCACTAACAACTAACCGCTAACCACTAACTACTGCTCGTTGGGCAATGTTCATACTTTTGTATTGACTAATCGTTAAAAATAGTATATAATATAAATAAGGTTACAAGAAGGGGCTGTAACACTTTTTTGGATAAGGAGATATGCTATGAATAATATACTTTTTGCCGCATCAGAGTGCGTTCCGTTTATAAAGACAGGCGGTCTGGCTGACGTTGTCGGAGCTCTGCCGCAGTATATCGACAAGAAAAACTACGACGTAAGGGTCATTATGCCTTATTATACCTGTATACCGGGCAAGTACAGGAATGAGTTCAGGTATGTCCACCATTTCTATATGGATTACGGCATGAGGAGCGAGGGTGTCCATGTCGGCATAATGGAGTATGAGTACAACGGGATAAAGTTCTATTTCGTGGACAATGAGTACTATTTCAAGTGCGATACTCCTTATTCTCCCGACCTCAGGTGGGACATCGAGCGCTTTACCTTCTTCTGCAAGGCGGTACTCGCCATACTTCCCGTTATAGGCTTCCGTCCTGATGTGATACACTGTCACGACTGGCAGGCTTCCATGATACCGGTGTTCCTGCACTCCACCTTTGCAACGAACCCGTTCTACAGCGCCACAAAGACCATAATGACAATACACAACCTGAAATTCCAGGGCGTGTGGGATATAGATACCTTCAAGTACAACACGGCTCTGCCTGACTATATGTTCACCTCGGACAAGCTGGAGTTCCACAAGGACGCCAATATGCTCAAGGGCGGTCTTGTCTACGCGGACTATATAACCACAGTCTCAGAGACCTATTCCGAGGAGATAAAGTATCCCTTCTACGGCGAGCAGCTTGACGGACTTCTCCGTGCCCGCTCGGCTTCACTGAGAGGCATACTCAACGGCATAGACTACAAGGTGTTCGACCCTGCCAACGACGAGAAGATATTCGCAAAGTTCGACGCCAAGACCGTCAAGGCGAAAAAGGCTGAGAACAAGCTGAAGCTTCAGGAGCAGCTGGGACTGCCGGCTGACAAGAACAAGTATATGATAGCTATCATATCCCGTCTTACTGACCAGAAGGGACTTGACCTCGTGAACTACGCTATGGAGCGTATCTGCGACGGAAATACCCAGTTCGTGGTGATAGGAACAGGCGACCCTAAGTATGAGAATATGTTCAGACACTATCAGTGGAAGTATCCGGAGAGAGTTTCCGCGAATATACTCTACGACGACGAGCTTGCCCACAAGGTATATGCTGCGGCGGATACTATCCTTATGCCGTCGCTGTTCGAGCCCTGCGGACTTACACAGCTCATTGCCCTGAGATACGGAACTCTGCCGATAGTCCGTGAGACAGGCGGTCTGAAGGACACAGTGCAGCCCTACAACGAATATGACGGAACAGGAAACGGCTTCTCCTTCGCTAATTTCAACGGCGACGAGATGCTGTCTGTGATAAATTACTCAAAGAACATCTACTTCAACCACCGCAAGCAGTGGGACAAAATGGTGCAGAGAGCGATGGGACAGGACTTCTCGTGGAACAGCTCTGCCCGTCAGTACGAGGGTATGTACAACTGGATGATAAACTGGTAATAAATAAGCTTTATGAGGGCGGATCCTTCCGCCCTTGCTTTCTTACGTGAGTTGAGAGTAGGGGCGGATAATATCCGCCCGTCCATAACTGACGAATGATGAATGACAATGTGCAGGGACGCGCATTGCGCGTCCGCAAACATAAATGTCGATCCTGACACGGACGACCAATGGTCGTCCCTACAGTGGGTTCATGTTACATTATTCATAAGGCACGGGCTACACTAACAACTAAGCAAAAAAAGGACGATTCAATGAACAAACTCAAAGGTGCGATATTCGATATGGACGGTCTTATGATAGACACCGAAAAGCTCTATCTGAAATTCTGGATACTGGCGGCAAAGGACTACGGCTACGACATGAAGCCGGAGCACGTCTACGCTATCCGCAGTATGGCGAGAAAGTTCTCCATACCCAAGATAAAGAGCTTCCTCGGGGAGGACTGTCCCAGAGGAGATACGCGCTCACAGGACAGAGCTTATGAGAGCTTACATAGAGGAAAACGGCATAGAGGTCAAGAAGGGGCTCTTCACCCTGCTGGACTATCTCCGCGGTCACGGTATAAAAATGGCTGTGGCTACTGCAACTCCCAGCAACAGAACTGAGGAGTATCTGCATACTATCGGAGCCTATGACTATTTCTCGGCTATGGTCTGCGGAGATATGATAACCAACGGAAAGCCTGCTCCGGATATATATATCACGGCTGCGAGGGAGCTGGGACTGCCGCCGCAGGAGTGTGCCGCTTTTGAGGACTCTCCCAATGGCATAACCGCTGCCCATGCCGCAGGCTGCCACGCCATAATGATACCCGATATGACACAGCCCGACGCGGAGCTTGAACCAAAGCTGTCGGCAGTCTATGAGAGCCTTGACATGGCGGTGGAATACTTTGAAAGGAGCTCTGGGCAATGAGCGTTTCGGAAATATTTGAGATACCAAAATACTACTACTTTGAGAGCGGCAACGACTTCTCAGGCAGCAAGGGTGACTTCTCCTATAAAATAGCCAATGACGAGAAGCTGAAATGCATGACATGGCACGGGAGACTGTGTTCCATGAAGGCTGAGATAGAGCATGAGGCTGAGTTCGACAAGACACAGGAAGGCTTTGAAGAAATGATAAAATGGCTGGAGGAGATGTATCAGAGCCATTAGCCGTTAGCTTGTAGGGGCGCCGTTTCGGCGCCCGTCAATGACCCACAATTATAAATTACAATGTGTAGGGAACGGCGCCCCCGCCGTTCCGCAAGGGCGTATAATTATTAGTGCGGGCGCCCCTACAGAGCATTTATGTTATTTATTGCGTAAGGCACGGGCGACGGGACGTCGCCCCTACATTCTCAAATCAAAAAGGGCGTTGACAAAACCGGACTGTGGGACTATAATTATATTGAGTAATTGTATCTGCCGGATACCTGATATCATATACATTAAATTTCGGAGGAATTATGGATATTATAATCGTAGGCTGCGGCAAGGTGGGGACCTCCCTTGCTGATGTGCTGAGCAACGAACACAATGTCACCATAATAGACAAGAAGGAAGCGCTGGTGGAAGCTGCTTCAAATGATTACGACGTTATGGGAATAGTCGGCAACTGCCTTCAGACCGACGTGCTGGAAGAAGCCAATGTTTCAAAGGCGAATATTCTTATTGCAGTTACAGCTTCCGATGAGGTCAATATCCTCTCGTGCCTGATAGCAAAGAAAATGGGGGTACGTCACTGTATAGCCCGTGTGCGCAGCCCCGAATTCGACAGGCAGCTGGTATTCATGCGTGAGGAGCTGGGTATCAGCATGATGGTGAATCCGGATTATAACGCTGCCAACGAGATAGCAAAGGTACTGCGCTATCCGGAGGCTATAAATATAGAATCCTTCGCAAAGGGCAGGGTAGACCTTGCGGAGATACGCATAACAGCCGGAAGCATTCTCGACGGAGTGGCTCTCAGCCAGCTTTCACGCAGACTGAGGCTCGATGTGCTCATATGCGCCGTTCAGCGCGGCGAGGAGCTCACCATACCCAACGGCAATTTCGTTCTCCGTTCGGGAGACAAGATACACATGACAGCTTCCCACAGCAATATGGTCAAGTTCTTCAAGAGCATAAGCGCCGCTTACCGCGAAAAGCGTGTAAAGTCGGCTGTCCTTATCGGCGGCGGAAGAGTTGCGTATCATCTTGCCCAGCAGCTCATAGAAATGGGCGTCAAGGTCAAGATAATCGAGATAGACCACGAGCGCTGCCTTGAACTCTCAGACAGGCTCAACAAGGTGGATATCTCCTGCGCCGACGGTACAGACCACGATATCCTCGAAGAGGAGCGCGTTTACGCCGCAGACGCTGTAGTCACTCTCACAGGCATTGACGAGGAGAATATACTTCTCTCTCTCCTTGCCAAGAACAACGGCGTTGAGAAGGTGGTAACAAAGGTAAACAGAATGTCCCTCATGCAGCTTTCGGACACCCTTTCCCTTGACAGTATCATCTCTCCCAAGACCATCACCGTTAACCAGATACTCCAGTATGTCCGGGCAAAGCAGAATTCTCTCGGAAACAATGTCACCACGCTGTACAGACTGGTAAACGACAGACTTGAAGCTATGGAGTTCATAGTCCGCGACAAGAAGGAATATGTCGGCATACCCCTGAAAAAACTGAAGGTCAGGAGCGGTATCCTCATAGCAAGTATAGCAAGAGGCAATGAGCTGATAATCCCGAAGGGAGACGACTGCCTCATGCTGAATGACAGCGTGGTCGTAGTAACTACCACAAAGGGTATGCACGACCTTAGCAATATCTTTGACTGAGGAGCGTACTGCATAATCTATGAATTACAGGATGATATCATACATCATGGGACAGATACTGAAGGTCGTGGGACTTTTTATGCTCCTGCCCGTGATAGTTGGTTTTATTTACGGGGAACAGCACGTTGTTGCTTCCTTCGGCATACCCTTTCTCATAACAATGGCTACAGGCTTCGGCTTCACATTGAAAAAGCCTGAAAACAACGCCATATACTCAATGGAGGGCTTTGTCAGCGTAGCTGCCTCGTGGGTGACTATGTCCTGCATAGGCGCTCTGCCCTTCGTTATATCCGGAGAGATAAAGGACTACGCCAGCGCTCTGTTTGAGACGGTATCGGGATTTACCACCACCGGAGCCACTATACTTTCCGATGTGGAAGCCATGTCCCGCTCCTGCCTCTTCTGGAGAGCCTTTACCCACTGGCTGGGCGGTATGGGAGTCCTCATGTTCGTGCTTGCCATAATGTCCAGCAACGATTCACGTACCATGCATATGATGCGTGCGGAGTGCGCAGGACCCAAGGTGGGACGACTTGTTTCAAAATCACGTTTTTCGGCGCGTATCCTTTACGGCATATATATAACCCTTACGCTGTCAGAGGCGATACTGCTCATGTGCGGCGGTCTGCCGCTGTACGACGCGGTCATACACGCCTGCTCGTCGGCAGGTACAGGCGGCTTCTCCATGTGGGGAGACAGCATAGGACACTACCACAGCGTTTACGTTGAAATGGTGGTGGCTGTATTCATAATACTTTTCGGAGTAAACTTCAACCTTTACTACTATCTGATAATAAAAAAGTTCTCTCTCGCTGTCAAAAACGAAGAGGTGAGGACTTATTTCGGCGTTATCATTGCTGCTACAGCCATTATCGCAGTTAATGTACACAAGCTCTACAACGGAGTTGGCGATACCCTGAGACATACCTTCTTCATGGTGGCTTCAACTATGACCTCGGCAGGCTTTTCCACTACGGATACGGCAAAATGGCCTGTGTTCTCACAGACTTTGCTGCTCGTGCTCATGTTTGTGGGTTCATGCGCCGGCTCTACCGGCGGCGGAATGAAGGTTTCGAGAATAGTGATACTCATAAAGACAGGTATCAAGGAACTCAAATATATAACCAATCCCCGTGCGGTATCTACTGTGAAAATGGACGGCAAGCCCGTGGAAAAGGACGTTGTCCGCGGCGTAAGCAATTACCTTATACTGTTTATGATGCTCATGTGCGTATCAGTGCTGCTGGTAACGCTCAACGGCTTCTCCATAGAGGAATCTGTTTCGGCGGTAATAACCTGTATGAACAATATCGGTTTCGGTGTGGGACGCTTCGGACCTGCCGGAAATCTCAGCGGACTCAACGCGTTTTCAAAGGTGGTGCTCTGTTTTGATATGCTTCTCGGCAGACTGGAGATATATCCGCTCATCATGCTCTTTGTACCGAGAAGGAGATAAGCAATAACGGGACATACGGTCTGGGGAGGCAGTATGCCCCTGAAATAAGGGAGGAATGTTAATGAAGAAATTCTTGTCAGCACTGGTCTCTGCGGCAGTTTGCGCCTCGTCGCTGGCAGCCGTTCCGGTCGCCGGCGCAGCAGGGACAGAAATGATAAAACCGGGGATATCGGTGGGCGCAGCCATTCCGTCCTCCGGTACCTGCGGAGATAACGCGAAATGGGAAGCAGACGGCTCAACGCTGAGAATTACCGGAACAGGCGCGATGACCAGCTATTCCATAAGCACAAGCACACCGTGGTACGGCCGCAGGACCAGGATA
>Ga0265298_10003254_pt1 | contig 21672 bp, 8 predicted proteins | sample AusTroGonzalo_MG_3_FD_193486 | JGI IMG/M metagenome (GOLD analysis project Ga0265298, IMG submission 193486) | Bovine rumen microbial communities from tropical cattle in Woodstock, Queensland, Australia - Gonzalo_01 | ecosystem: Host-associated > Mammals > Digestive system > Stomach > Rumen ...
ACTATTCGGCGTCAACACCACATCAGGCAACGACGAACGAATCAATCCGAAAGGAGCATCAACATGAGCGACAGAAAGTACCATATCGAGACGCTGGCGGTCCACGCCGGGCAGGACGCGCACGGCGACCCAGCCACCAACGCGCGTGCCGTGCCGGTGTACCGCACCACGGCATACAACTTCCGCGACTCAAAGCACGGGGCCGACCTCTTCGGCCTGCGCGAGCTCGGCAACATCTACGCCCGCCTGATGAACCCCACGAACGACGTGCTCGCCAAGCGCCTGGCGGCGCTCGAGGGCGGCGCGGCGGCGCAGACGCTCTCGTCCGGCACGGCGGCGATCTACTTCACGGTGACGAACATCGCGCGGGCCGGCGACGAGATCGTTGCGGCTAGCAACCTCTACGGCGGCACGTTCAGCCAGTTCGACGCCATCCTGCCGAACGTCGGCATCAAGGTGAACTTCACGCCAGTGAACGACTTCGCCGCCGTCGAGGCCGCCATCAACGAGAAGACGAGGCTCATCTTCATCGAGGCCGTCGGCAACCCCGCGCTCGGCATCGCCGACATCGAGGGCTACGCCGCCGTCGCTAAGAAGCACCAGCTGCCTCTCGTCGTGGACGCAACCTTCACGCCGCCGCCGCTCCTCCGCGCGATCGAGCACGGCGCTAACCTCGTCATCCACTCCCTCTCGAAGTGGATTGGCGGACACGGCGCGGGTATCGGTGGCGTGGTGATCGACGCCGGCAACTTCGACTGGACCGACCCCAAGTTCGCGCTCTACAACGAGCCGGACGCAGGATACCACGGTCTGCGCTTCGCGCACGACCTGCCAGAGCCCCTGAAGCCAATCGCGTTCACGCTCCGACTGCTGACGGTCGGCATCCGCAACCAGGGTCCGACGCTCGCCCCCGACGCGGCGTGGATCTTCCTGCAGGGCGTGGAGTCGCTGCCGCTCCGCATCGCGCGGCACAGCGAGAACGCGCTTGCCGTGGCGAAGTGGCTCCAGAACCACCCGAAGGTGGCGTGGGTCAAGTATCCTTCGCTCTCGCAGCCCGAGCTGGCCGCAAAGTACCTGCCCAACGGCGCGGGCGGCGTTGTGGTGTTCGGCGTGAAGGGTGGAGCCGAGGAGGCCCGCAAGGTCACGGACGCGGCGAACGGGGACATCTTCTCCATCCTCGCGAACGTCGGCGATGCGAAGAGCCTCATCATCCATCCGGCCTCGACCACCCACTCGCAGCTCTCCGACGAGGACTTGCGCAAGGGCGGCGTCGCCCCCGAGCTGATCCGCCTCTCCATCGGCCTCGAGCACATCGACGACATCATCGCCGCCCTTGACGAGGCGCTGGCGGTCATCTGAACGACGTAACGGCGCGCGCGGGGCGCGCGCCCTACCATGGGAGCGCGCCCTACCACGAGCGCGCGCCCTACCACGGGAGGGTCGCGCTCCTGCGCGACCGAAATAAACCAAAAACCAACAAAAACTGCCGATCAGTCGGCAGAAAGGAGAACTAGACAATGAACACCAAGACCAACAGCAAATTCATACGCACCGTAATCTCATTTTCGGTTGCGGCCATAGCTGGTGCGGCCGTGCAGGGCGGCGTGCCGCTGAACAACCTGCAGGGCACGGGAGGCATAGCCTTCAACCCCTTGGCCTACACGGCCGGGTTGCCATGGGACGAGGACGGAGGAGACACGACGAACGCGGTCGAGCATTCGGCGCTGAACGGCAAGGTCTCGCGTCCTCAGGTCGGCGCCTGGTACGTGAACCTCAACGACGCCAACATCAACTGGTGGGCCGGTTCGGCGGCGATCACGTTCGCGGACCGGGTGGAGTTCTCCACCGGCTACGGGTTCATCAATGCGCACAAGTACGGCGACAAGTCGATCAATACCTATAATGTAGGCGCGAAGGTGAAGTTCCTCGACGAGAACGCCTTCGACACGTCGTGGGTGCCGGCGCTTGCCGTCGGCGGCGTGTGGAAGTACACGGACTCGCGGACGGTCGACGCGTTCCATCTGGACCACAGCGGATTCGACGGCTACATCGTAGCCTCGAAGCTGATCACGCAGACGCCTGTGCCGGTGCTGCTCTCGGCAGGCCTGCTGCTATCCGACGAGGTTGTGAACGGCGTCGTGGGGCACAACGACTACGACGTGGTGGCCTTCGGCAACATCGACGTGCTGCCGGCCGAGAACGTAGCCATCGGCCTCGAGTACAAGCAGGGCGTGGACGCGGGCGACACGTCCGCCACGGGCGGGCATTCCATCCGCAACCACGACTACTGGGACGCTCACGTCGCCTGGTTCGTGACGAAGAAGCTCAGCCTCGTGGCGGCCTTCGCCGAGACGGGCGACAAGGACAAGTTCTACAGGAAGGGCAGCGTCAAGAACCTGGGCGTCGGCTCCGGCGCCGTGTTCTCGATCCAGTACCAGTTCTAGAAGTAGTTGCAAACCTTCTTCTTGCTTTCGCTGCTGGGAGAAAAGGAGTCTTGGAGTTTCGGAGATTTTTTGAAGTTTTCTCCAGATCTCCAAGACTCCTAGCCTCCCAGTAGCGAAAGCAAACAGTGACCTTGCTGAATCTGAGGGGTTTTACAACTGGCTCTTATGCAAACGTCCGTGGGCGCATCCGCGAATCGTGCATCACCTACGAAACATCCTGAAAAATGGTAGGGCCCGCTCGCCGAGCGGGCCGCAATGGCTCGCCATTCGCGGTCCATGGCGGCCGCCTCGGCGAGGCGGCCCTACCGATTTCGCTACCTGCACGATTCGCGGATGCGTAACGCCCGTCTCTAAAAAAACAGCCTTGCGCGGCGATTCGGGAAACGATATACTGTGCGGCATGGGCAATAGTCAAGAAGGTGCAAGTGCACAGCAGGGTCTGTCCCCTGCCCCCATGCTGGCCGTAGGGGCGACCGTCGGGAAATGGCGTGTCGTCGGGTTGCTGGGGAAGGGCGGCATGGCCGAGGTGTACGAGGTGGAGGACGTTGCGCTTGGCGCGCATTACGCCCTAAAGCTATTTACCTACGCGCGCGGGGAGATTGCGGCTGTCAAGACGAGGTTCTTTGCCGAGGGACGTCTGCTCGCCAAGCTTGACCATCCGCGGCTTGTCCGGGTGTACGACATCGGCGAGGATGCTGGCACCGGGCGGCCCTATTTCGTGATGGACATCGTGCTGTCTCCGGATGGGCGGCCAAAGACGCTGGCGGATGCCGACGTTGGCGGCGTCGACGAAGACCAGGTCGCCATCTGGTACGAGGATCTTCGCGACGGGCTTTCATATATCCATGGCAAGGGCATACTGCATCGTGACCTCAAGCTGCAAAACGTAATGATCGGGCCGGACGGGCATGTGGTCCTTTCCGACTTTGGCCTTGCGAAGATCTTCAATCCGGATCTTCGGACCGACGTTGGCCTTACGCTGGAGCAGACTATAATGGCTGTCAAGGGCGGACAGAAGATGGTCATGGGCAGCGTGGGCTACATGGCGCCCGAGGTCGAGATGGGGGTGCCGGCCTCCAAGGAAAGCGACTGGTATGCGCTCGGAGTGATAATCTTTCGCCTTCTGACAGGCATTTGGTGCGATTCCCGGACGGATGTGGTCGCCGACCTGGAGACATACAATCCCATTTGGCGCGACATCCTCCCAAAACTGCTGCATGCCAATCCGGCAGGACGAGAATGCCCTGACTGGCGGGTGCTTGAAAAGGCCCGCCGTGATGCGGAGGCGTACCGCGTCGATACGGAACTGGAGTATTTGCGCAGGAAACGTCACGATGCGGTGCGCGGACGGCGCAACGGATGGGTGGCGGCCACCTTGACGGCGGCGGCGTCTGCCGCGCTGGTGTTTTTCATTATGCAAGGAAACATGGGGCAGCCATCCGCATCGTCGCTTGACTTTGATTCGATGGTCCGCATTCCCGAAAATGCCCCCGACGAGGAACCGGATGAAGATGGCGGAATGCCGTCTCGTGGCCAATTCGAGATTGCGCGGATCGACGCATGGGTGCTTACGCACGACATTTTTGCAGACCTGAAGTCGGGCAAGATCGCGAGGGACAAGGCGATAGACGAATTGCGCCAGTTGGCCAAAAGGGCGGACGACGACGACCTGTCTCTTTTCGACATCAACAATTCCGCCTACACCCAAGTCGGCGAAAGCGCACCACTTGCGTATCTCCTGCATTCCGCCGCCTCTAACCTCGTGAACGGTGTCCAAGAATGAGCACCTTCCCTCCTACATCCGTGTCGCTGATCGCAAAGATCAAGGATCTTCCCCCGGGGGACGATGGCGCGGTCTGGGCGAGGTTCTGGGAGCTTTACGCCTCGGCCATGCGCGCGTTCGCCGTTTTCAAGGGTGGTGGCAGCAACGCAGACGACATAGTCATGTCCGTGTTCGGGAAGCTTGTCGATGTCTTGCGGAACGGCCAGTTCGACATGGCGAAGGGGAGTTTCCATTCCTATCTGGCGACTATGATCTGCAACGAGGTTCACATGCAGCACAGGAAGGACACGGTTCGGATGGCGGACGCGCACGTGCCGCTTGACGAGACCCTTGCGGAGAGCTTGGCCGCACCGTCTTCCGGAGATGTTGAAGCCGACTGGCAACGGGCAATCCTTCAGGCGGCCACGGAACATGTGCTGAAGAAGACGGCGCTTTCTGAGCGGGATCGTGCCGTTTACGCGTTCTATGTGCAGGAGCGTCACTCGATCGAGGAGACGGCGGCGAAGTTTGGGCTGGCTCGAAACAACGTGAGCCAGATCAAGACCCGTATCGAAAAGCGCATCGCGGCAATCGGGCGGGAGATGGCTGCCGCTGCGGAGCGGCTTTGAAAGGTTAAAGGGTTAAAAGGTTAAAGGGTTAAAAGGTTGAAAGGCGAGTCTGCCGTCTGCCTATCCCCCAACTACCAACTACCATCTACCAACTACCATCTACCAACTACCAACTACCATCTACCAACTACCAACTAAAAATTTTTTGAGAAAGTTTGTCAGCGGGTGTCATTGGGCGCATATACTCAAACGGTTAAACTTGTTGCTCGAACCGAGGCGTCGTCTTCAGCGCCTCGGTTTCGTGCATAGGGGGGGAATGTGAAAGGTGAATGGTGAAAGGTGAATGGTGAAAGGTGAATGGTGAAAGGTGAATGGGGAAAGGTGAATGGGGAAAGGTGAATGGGGAATGGGGAATGAAAAAAATTTGAGAAAGTTTGTCAGCGGGTGTCATTGGGCGCATATACTCAAGCGGTTAAACTTGTTGCTCGAACCGAGGCGTCTTCTTCAGCGTCTCGGTTTCGTGCATAGTGGGGGAACGGCTTGCCCGCCGACTTGTCCGCCGCAGCTGTTGCGAAGGCGGGGGAATGGGGGAAGAAAATTTTTTTAATTTTTTTTCAAAACCCCCTTGCGCATTCCAGAACGATGTGATAAAATGCGCGTGTCCTTGAGCAAGGAAGAGGATTCGGACGTGGTGTCCGGGCCCGTGGTTAACTGACCTAGGGCACAACGAAAGTTGACTCGGCCGAGCGATTGGACAGCAAGTTAACCACCCAGAGTGGACTTGAGCGAACGCGGCCGAGTGGTTGCGGGAGCGAGAGAAAGCGAAGGGTTCGGGGAAGGGTCCAACAAGCCCGACTCCAAAACAAGGAAAAAAAAGTAATGAAGAAACTCATGTTTGCGGCAATCGCCACTGCTGTGACCAGCGGAGCGTTCGCGTATCCGCTCGTCTACAACTACAAGGCGAGCGTGAAGCATATGTTCCTTGAGCAGAAGACGATCAAGGCATATGACAAGAAGACGTACGATGTCTACCTCAAGGTCCAGAAGCAGGCCTCCCTCAAGGGTTACCTCGTCATGGATCAGGATGGCGTCACGAGCAAGGCGGTCTCCAACGGCAATTGCGATGGTGGCCATGGCGGTGACGGCACCTACGCTTTTGACTATGGTCGTGGCCGTGGCTTCCTCATTGTAGTCAACCAGAGCGCAGCCAAGAACTTCCGTACCCCGAAGATCATCCCGGCTGTCCTCGATGGCAAGTGGATGGACACGAAGTACTCTGCGGCGGATATGCCTACCACCGGCTTGGCGGAAGGTTATCTGTTCCTGGGCGGCGATTCCGTGCAGTGCGTGCGTCCGTTTGTTGACCTCAAGACTGGCGGTACCCAGAACAAGGACGAGGTGTCCCGCGCCACGGTTCCGACGCCTCCTGCCGCCGCGGTTCCCGGAATGTCCGCTCTTGCTGACTATCTGTGGACCTCTGTGTTCCTGTTTGGACAGTTCAATGGCCCGAACTGGTTTGACCGCAGGTATGCTAAGGCTCCTGTCGACGCAGGCCCGTTCGATCAGTTCGAGACTCTCTGGGATGCAAACCTTCCTAAGGGTGTCCAGATTGGTTTTGCTTACTTCCACCCGTATTATCACGATACGTGGATGAACGGTTCCGGCTTCGGAAGGTACGTCATTCCGAGCAAGACTGTCGGCAAGCTCTGCTGCGGTCTCAAGAAGACGACGACCTCGCAGATTGTTCTGGAATCGCTTGCTGGTTCCGTCAAGGGCGGTCTCTTCCTCTGCACGGAGAACCTCATCGACGCGGAGAATCAGGAATATGTCTTCTTTGACGGTGACATGCATCGTTGGGAAGACCAGTTCAATGCTAGCCGCGTGGTTGACCAGGATAACATGTTCGAGAAGTTCGTGGAAGCTCCGGCTGACCGCTGGCAGAACGACATGTGGAACGATGGCGCGGTTGAGCAGGAGACGACCGACGTGATTACGGGTAACTGGCAGATCAAGCTCTTCCCCAACTTCTTTGCTGACAAGGGTCTCTTTGACAAGTTTGGCGGCGATGCTGATCTGGATGTCACGGTCACGATTGACGATGATCCGGTCGATGCGTCAGTCGTCGCTGGTGCCGAAGATCTGTACAAGACGCTCTGGGTTGCGGCATATGACCTTGACAAGTCCGTCCCGTTCGTCGAGAACTTCGAGCACTCCAGCCACAGGGTCTATGAGGATGGCGATCCTGAGAACGACCTGATGTGGTCAAACGCCAACGGTCTTCCTGGTATCACCGAAAGCGTGTTCATCAGCGTCCTCAGCGGCCAGAGGAAACTTCCGGTTGCGACGCCGGCGTTCCTGAAGTACTACGGTATTATCAACTACTAAGTTCTGTATTGAAATGCTGAGTCAGGGCGGCGAGGAAAGTTGCTTTCTTCGCCGCCCTTAAATATAGGTAAGTCAATGAAAAAAAATCTTTCATATTTGCTTTTCGCCATTGGGATGCTTTTTCTGATCGGCGGATGTTCGGATCATGTAGACGGACTCGTGCCAGCCGACATACTTGATTTGGGCGGGCGCGGCGAATATGTAGATGCAGGTGTTTCGAATAAACTTTTCAAGACAGTCGATCAGATGTCGTCAAACGATGTGATTGTAGCCATAAACGGCTACGCGTTGACGAAAAGCACTTTTGACAGAATGATGGCGCTTCGCCTGAAGTCGTACATGAAGATGGGTGACAACGCTCAGACAGCGATGAGCAAGATTGACGAGTATCGGCAGCGCTATCCTAAGCTTTTCATTGGGCATAGGGTGCTCATCGACAGGGCACTGGCAGAGGGGCTTGTCACGCCAGAGGAGGTGCACAAGAGTGTTGTCAAGTCTCTCAGGAACTCGGCGAAGCGGGTAAAAAAGAGCGTCGAGGATCTGCTGAAACCTGTCAAGGGATTTGAGGACCTGTACTTTTACGAGCTTGCGGTAAATTATGTCGTCAGCAAGGTGGTTGACAAGGAGATACCTCCACTCATGGAGGTAAATCCGGCCTTCGTTTCCAACGTGCAGGAGACAGTGACTTTGGAAAATGCAAAGGCTCGCGCGACAAACGAGCTGTTTCGCGCTCAGCTTAAGGCATTGCGGAATGACATACTGGCCAAAAGAATTTCTTTCGAGGCGGCTTCAGACAAGTATTCGCACGTAGATGGCGAGGATACCGAGATCTCAGAAGGCGGCAAGTGGGGCAAGTTCGCCCAAGGGGATTTCGAAAGCGCGGAAACGGAGCGAATCGTCTTTTCATTGCGTCCTGGCGAACTGTCGGAGGTTCTTGAGGAGCCGAATGGCTTTCATGTTGTCCGTGTAGACAAGATCATCCCTGCCACGAAATACGATGACGGAAGCATTTTGACTTCTGAAGAGAGAGAGCTTTCCCATATATGGAAATCAAAGATACCATTTCTGTTGTCTCAAGATGACGCAAGCCTTTCAAGGGATCTCAAGAGGCAGATGCAGATGAGAGCCATGAACAAGTTTACGACCGATCTTGTGACCAATGGGGTCAACAAGGTTGTCTACCCCAATGGTCGCGTTCTTTTCGTGCAATGATTCTCGATGTCTGACTACAGTAAGGAGGTTGTAATGAAGGCAAATGTTCTAGGATTATCGTTCCTCGTCTCGGCCTTGTGCGCGCAGCCGGTCTTCGCAACTGTGCTTCAGTATGCAATGTCAACTAAGGGCGAACCCTCGTTTGCCGCATCCACGTTCTATGGCTATAGGCGTACAGGTGACGGCCCGGGAGATCAGGCTTTCCAGAAATGCCTTGACTTGTGCGAAAATGGTCGGTATACGAACATCAAGAAAGGCTACGTAGATGTCAAGCGGCCGATGCTTCTCATCTGGGGGAAAGACAGTTGCGGCACGTGCAGCAAGTTCTGCGAAGCTGCTAACGATGCTGTAAGTTCCTTCCCTGCAGCTATTGGCGTGTTTTACATGATCAATGCGTACTTCAGAGGGGACTCGCCCGCATGCGAAGATGCCAAGAAATTCTTCATAACCCATCTTGGACTCAACGAATCGAACATCGGGTGCCATCGCATGGGACTCTACGGCGTGTTCGAAGACGGGACAGTAATGACGAAGGTGACGAGTCTGCCGACGTCCCTGACACTGTTTCAATCAACGGTGAATGGCTGGAAGAAGGAATGGGAGAATCTATATCCTCAGCACCTGTACACCCCGCCTCGTGCGAGTGCCGGTTTTGCGGCAAAGGACGAGACGATGAAAGTTTCTGCGAGTACGGAACAGGTGTATGTGCCGTTCATTAGAACGAACAACACGGACGCGGTCGAGAAGAACTGGCTTCAGGTGGAGTATCCAGACAATACGACTACGAATATTCCCTTTAAGTGGGAGAGCAACGTCACGGACGGTGATGTTCTGGTGCCTGTTGCGGGAAAATGCGATGTCGGGCAGTCAATCCAGCTGGTTCTGCTCAACACGAATCAAGTTGCGGTCGCCACAAACCACATCATGTGCGTGGCCACGCCCGCCAACTCGGCGACTTGTCCGTCCGGAATCGGCGCGGGCGACCTTGGCTGGGGCGAGTGGACGATCGACTATGCCGCTGCGACGAGCAAGGTCTTCGGGGCTAACGCATATCTTCAGCCCGACACCAACGAGTTGGGGATCGTCACGTTCGAGACGCCGCTTGACTGGTCGACATCCAACCGGTACGACACGGTCTACACAAACGACATAACCGTGTTCGCCAGCGATCGGGTGGCCTTCGAGCGCGAGTTCTCATACTCCGTTTCAAACGTCAACACGGTCGTCGTAACCAACGACCTGCAGCTCTTCGCGAAGCTCGGCGAGTTCGAGGACCTCGACCATGTCGCAGCGACCGAAATCGTCGTCACCAACACGACGACCACGAGGTACGTGAGCGAGAGCGACATGATCGACCGCCAGACGACGACTAACACGCAGGCCGTCGTGGCGTCCGTCGAGGCGACGAACACCGTCTACCGCGTGGTCGCGGGCGAGGGCGGCGAGCTGGCGACCAACAAGTGGTCAGAGGCGGCGTTCGTCGTATCCAGGGAGGTCATGGCCACGAACATCGTGCAGTACGCGTTCTCCGGCGGCGGGCACGAGTCTGGCGACGTGGAGGTGAAGACGAACCTTGCGGTCGTGGCCGTCAACGCCACCAGCACTAACCTCTACTATTCGGGGGTTGCCGACGCCACGAGGCCGTTCGAGCGCGTGTTCCAGAGCGGCGACTTCGTCACGAACTGCGTCTACGCGGTCGCGCCCGGCGACGGCGGGCCAGTCACCAACGACTACAGGGGGCTTGATGGCACGTGGCTGCCCGCCAGCGCGGAGTTCAGGGCCTACGCGACGGAGAACGTGACGTACCTCCTGGCCGAAGCCGCCGACTCCGAGATCCCTGCGCCGACTTCCGAGGACTCCGGCGACGTAGTCTCGGAGACGACCTTCAGGGTCACGGACGCGGCGACATACTACTTCGTGGAGAGCAACGATTTCACGTCAGCGCACTTCGACTTCTCCTTTGCCGCGTCCAACAGCGTCAGCTACGTGTTCAACGGCGGCGCCACCACGAACGTCGACGAGGGGGCGTACGTCGTCGTCGCGGCGGCTCTCTCCGCGTCGACCACGAACTTCGTGAGCGTGAGGCTGGCGGACGGAAGCCACCCGGCGGGCACTGTTACGGAATACGGCGACTTCGAGGGGCGGCAATTCTCGCTGTCGTATACCAACGCCTATTTCTCCGTCGAGACGAACAGCTACCAATTCGGCATAAGCGGAAGTTCGGAGGAGCCATCCAAGGCGTTCACGCTCGTTGTGCACGGCGGCATGGTGTGGGACGACTCGTTGATTGCGCTCAATGACGCGGTGCTCTCGAGCAAGGAGTTCGCGGACTGGTGCGTCGACAACCAGATTTCGCTCGTGTATCTCGACAAGGCGGAGGCGGGGACTGGCGCGTCGCTTTTCTCGTACAATCTCGCCTCCAACGGCAACAGCGGCGTGGAGTTCATGTCGATGAACGGACTTAGCGCGGAAGAGGGGGAGGCGCTCGCAGCGCAGGCGGAAGAAACTGCGAAGGCATTAGGGCTTGACGGCGATGCCATGTCGGTGGTTGCGCTTGTGCGGGCGGATGGTTCCGTATGCGGGTACTTGCGTCCGCAGTACAACGCCGACGGCACGTGCGACCTTGCGGAAAACATGGCTCGTCTTGGCGAGTTGCTTGCCCAGTCGGCCGACGTGGCGGAGGCTGGGAACGACACGGTGGCGGGGGCGATGAACTTTCCTGCTGTGGCGTTTGGCGAGGTATCCCCGACAAATGCGCTATCGGTGAACGATACGTGCGATGTGCTTGTGGCGACAAACATCCCGTCCGACACGGCGGTTACGTTCACGGTGAACGGTGTTGGCGAAGCGGCCAACGCGCAAATCAGGGTCTTGCAGCTGGCAGGTTCCGAAGAGATCTCTCCGCGCGTCCCTGGCATCTGGGTGTTCGACGAGGAACAGACCGGAGCCGGCCTTGCGATTGAGGTGTCGGCGTACACGGACGAGACAGCCGTTTCGGCGAAGTATGGCGGCAAGTCCAGGTTCTCGTACACGGTCACTTCGGCGGAAGCGGCCGAAAATCCCGGCAAGGTCGGCTTCTCGATCTTGGCCGACACGGTGAAGGAGGGCGAATGGGAACGCGTAAAGCCCGGCGAGACGACCGGTACCTCGACCAACTACCAGATTCGCGTAGCGCGTACCGAGGGTATCACGGGGCCGGTCACGGCGAAGATCTCTCTGGACATGGACGAGGCGGAGCTGGGGGCGGTTCGCGGGCGTTTCAAGTGGGATGAGTGGGAGGATGGAAAGTCGCTGTCTTGGGACGATCTGGAGGTTGGCGAGAAGGCTGTGTCGGTTACGCTTCTCAACGATGGCGACTGCTATGACGCCTCCAACATAGTCTTCAAGGTGGAGATTGTCAATGGAGATGCCCAGGTATCCACCGCAAGGTTTACCTTGACATACGTGGAGGAGGATCCTGCGACGCGCGGTTCTTTGGAGATATACGAGCTCTCTTTGGCAAAAGCGGGCGACGGTAAGATGTACGTGCGCGCCGGCGAGACTGTAGGTGTAGTCGTCAACCGTTCTGGCGGTTCGAACGGCAATGCGGTTGGAACGGTAGTAGGGAAGATCGGCGGGAAGGCGTTTGAGACGAATGTCTACGAGTGGGCTGCGATGAGCTCTGGATTCCTGACCAACGTGTTCACGATGCCGCTCCTGACGGCACCGAAGACTGAAGCCACGTTCGCGCTGGCTTCGACGGTCGGTAAGGGCATTGACACGGCAAAGGTCGTGGTGTTCGCTTCCGACGCGCCGGAATTCGCGACAAATGCGGTTACGTGGTCTGGAATCCAGTACACGGTGACGGAGACGAATCTCGTGTCGTTGTTTGGTGTTGACGCCAACATGACGGTGAAGTCGCTCTACAAGTGCCACGGCTCCGTCCCTGCAGGGTTGAAGGTTGACCTGGTGGACGGCAAGCTGCTGGTGACGGGCACGCCGACAACGAGCGCTTCCTCCACGGCGACGTTCTGGGTGGTGCTGACGCGTGATGGCGGCACGTTGTACTCTATGCCTTTGACGGTGACATTCGAGAGCGTGGCCCTTGCGGATGTCAATCCTGTCTTCAATTCCGCATGCTCGTGGACGGGGTTGCCGCTGCTGGCGGATGTCGGCGGCAGCGCCGTTGCCACGCAAAAGCTGGTGGGCTTGCTCGATTTGACGGTGGCGAAGAACGGCAAGACGAGTGCACGTTACCGCAAGGTGGGAGGCAAGACCGTGTCGTTGGCCGCATCAGGTCTTGCGGGCGTGGATACTGACGGCACCGTGAAGCTTGGCGCGCTGAAGAAAGTAAAAGCCGCCGGCGTTACGACGGAGTACGTCCTTTCCGCGACGCTTGGCGCCGACGGATCGCTTGAGGCGACGGTGACGGACGGGGAGGAAACGGTCAGCGCGTCTGCGCCGTCGGGAGCCGATCCTTGGAGCAAGGACAACACGGCCGAACGTTTTGGAGGCTACTACGTGGCGGCCTTCCCCCTGGCGGATGCGGAGAACGCGGACGGCAACACGCTTTGCAAAGGTGCTGCCGCGATGCAGCTCAAGTGTGCCACGGCAAGCGCATGGAAGAGAGGCGCCGTAACGTTCGCCGGGACGTTGCCGAACGGAAAGACTGTGAGCGGCACTGCAACATTCGTGCCGGTTGCGGCTGGAGCGACAAGTGCTACACTCCCGATATTCGCGAGCTCGTCGTCCGACACGTTCGCGTCGATGCTGGACATAGACGGCGAAGGCGTCGTCAGGACAGAGGGCGTTACGCCGTATTGGCGGCATGACGAGGGGGGTATAGAGGAGCTGTCGTACGAGAACGACTACGATGTCGTCGGCGCTGCCTGGTCGCGTTCGGCATGGCTGGAGTGCTTTGGCGGGACATTCAACGCGAAATCCGCTTTCGGCGTGTCCTTCAACCTCAACATGACGTCAGGGATTGCCGCAGGAACGATGCGCGAGGACATCTCCGGCACCGGACGACTCTCCACGTTGCAGTGGAAGGGTGTTGCGCTGCCAGGCGAGCCGCCAGAGCGGCCATGTGTCCTCGGTGCGTGCTGGTACAGCGTGTCTATGCCCTACACGGACGCAGGCGGACGGGAGCGCAAACGTACCGTGAAAACGGGTCAATTGGTGGAACTGAAGTAACGGACGGCAAGGACAACAGGAGGAAATGGCTATGGGCATCAAAAGATTCGGTATGTTTCTCAAGGTTCTCGCTGCAGTGGCTCTCTTCTGCCTTGCCGGCGGCGCCGAGGCTGCGGAAAAGCTGAACAAGGAGGGCGTGTGGACGAAGAAGATCGAGGTCAACCGCGGAGCGGAGCATACGTTCTGGGTGGATGGGCTCTCATCGGAAACAGCGGTGTGGTCCGTTACTGTAAGTGCCGAGTATACCTATAAGGATGAAGACAATTGGGCTTTTGAAGACTGGATCGAAGCAACCGAAACGTATACGGAATATGACGAGGATGATGGCCACACGACAAGCATTTACTGTCTGCTTACGGAAGACGATTGGGACAGGGGCGAAAGCCCGCCATCCAAATTGACTTTCACGGTGACAGTAGAGGGCAACTACGATTCGGAGAATCCCGAAAACAACAAGTTCACGTTCCACCATTCGTCAGGGAGAGGCGACTATCCCGTCGACGTTGACCAGGACGAACCTGAGGCACCCAAAGTACCGGAGGGGTCCGATGCCGATCACGCCGCCGAGTTCAATCCGAAAGAGACGGCGACCCCAGCCAATTTCGCAACTTGCGGCAGCAAAACCGGTAAGCTATATGCCGGCAGCTACGCCGGCGTGAACACGTATTACCTGACAACAAGTTCCAAGCTGACGCCCGGACGCAAGTACATGATCGGCATAATCGGCGATGGCATCGAAATGGGGATCTCCGGGGATTCCAGCGACTTGCTTGCCAATGCAAAGTCATGCCAGGACATCTGGCCGGACTGTACGGAGGCTTATGAGTTCGTCCCCGATTCCTCCGACTACTGCCGCATTACGCTTTCTGGCGGCACGAGCGCGAGCTCGTTCACGCTGCGTCATGCCGTTATGCCATCCCGTAAACCAAAGGACCATGTTGCCGCAACGCTGGCCTTGGATGCTCCGGAAGAATTCTCGCCTGGCTACATGAACGCACCGGATAGCGGCGCCTTCGATCTCGTAATCGACGAGAAGCTCTTCAAGTTCACTACAGGGGACAAGGGCGACAACTACCTGTTCACGGTCGATGGCGCGGACTCGCCATTGCTGATGCATATCTACAACACGGAAGGCGAAAGCAAGAACTCTTGCACGATGGGCACTGGCGACGACAACCGAATGGTGCTGGCATGGACGGCCGGGTCAAAGGGTGAAGTCGTGTACGTGGGAGTCTGTCAGCAGCTTGAGGACGGCGAGGAGCCTTCCGCCGGCCCAGTCACGCTCACCGCGACAAAGGTTGTCCTCGCAAAGAGGGAGGAATCTCTAAACGTGATTCCGACGACGTCTACCGCTTCGCCGTTCGACATAGAGGGCGCGGTTCCGTCTTCGCAGTGTGTCCTTGGCCATGACATATGGACCAACACGTTTACGATCGCAGGGCGAAAGGGTATTACCTACAACTTAAAGACCCGCCTGACGGAATCTGGATCGGATAACGGGGTGCGCTTAGCCGCTGCCGCATATCAGATCGTATCCTCAAAAAGGAAAGAGCTTGGCACGGCCGAGGCGGCCGGCGATTCGGGCGAGCTGGACATCTCGTTCGAGCCGGAGGAAAACGGAACGGTCTACATCGACACGTTCGTTGCGTCCGGGGACTGGGGGACTGGGCAGGGAGTCGCGTACGGGCCTTACCAGGCCTGCGCCGTCGCCGCTGGCCAGTATGGTGTGCTCAAAGTCGACATGAAGGGGGCTCCGGCCAGCGCAATGGGATGGAAAATCCTGAAGATAGATACCGAGAAGGCCTCCGACGAGTCGTTCTATCCGCCAGGGTCGTCCGCAATTCTTGCCGAAGGGTGGTACACGCTCGCCGCGCAGACTGTCAACGGTTTCGTCAAGCCTGACGCGACAAGTGGCTTTGGCGAGTTCGAGGTGAAGGTCGGTAATGTCACGGAGGTCCCATACAAGTATACGGACACTGTGGATCCGCTCGACGATTCGCCGGACACGAAAGACAAGCTTCCGGGCACGACCAGTGCGTACGCGCCGACCAAGCTCGAACCGACAGCGACAAAGCCCGCGACGGCGAGCCGTTCGCTCTGGAAGGACGACAAAGCCGACTGGTACACAATTGCCGCGACGGCGGGCTGCTACTACAGGCTCGCTTTCGCCGCGAAGGATGGCGCGCCAACGATGGCCGTATATGGGCCCGACAACTGGACTGACGAATGCGGGTATGTGTTGTTCGACAATCCTGAGGAATCGCTTCAGTTCTGCGCCGAGAAGAAGGGCACATACTACGTGAAGGTCTCGCATCTTGACGACGAGAGCAGGACCGACAGCTTCTATACGCTTGAGGCCACAATGGCGAATCCCGGCCTTGTCAAGTTCGCCAAGACCGATGTGAGCGTGAAGGATTCTGCCGCATATGTCGATCTTTCCGTGTCGAGGTCTGGCAAGGACGGCGTTACGCGTGTGAAGTTCCGCACGGTTGGCGCTCAGACGGACAAGGACGACGCATACTATTATCCGACTAACGGCGTGCTTGAGTGGGCCGTGAACGACAACAAGGCAAAGACCGTCCGCGTGCGGCTCGTCCCGAACGAGGCCTGGTCGACGAACAAGGTCGTCAAGGTCGTCCTCGAGCCGTTCGACACGGATGACGAGACGTTTGACGCGTCGGTGGAATATCCCGCGACGTTCGATGTCGACAAGAAGACCATGTTGCCGCTTGATACGGCCACGATCACCATCGCAGCGTCCGCCAAGAAGGCGCCTGGCACTATTCAGGTGGCGGACAGCGACACTCCGAAGAAGCCTGTCTATACGGTGACGGCTGGCGATACGATCACGATTCCGTTTGTTCGCGCCCTGGGCGCGGACGGCGTCGTAGGCGTCAAGGTGGAGACTGTCAAGGGCACGGCTAACAAGTCCGGCACGCCGGACTTCGATCCGGTCGTGGAAACGTTGGTCTGGGAGGACGGCGAAACGGACGAGAAGACGGTGAGCGTCGACACAAAGACCGTCGAAAGCGACTACACGGGCGTAAAGACGTTCACGCTGAAGCTGACGGCCGTCACGAGCGGGAAGAACGATCCCGTCCAGTACGACAAGCCTACGATCGCTGCGGCGTCCGTGACGGTGAACATCGTCAACGACAAGTTTGTCGACACGCTCGCCAACTACTCGAAGGCGAATGCCGCCGCCCTGAAGGCGGAGGGCATAACCTTGAAGGAGGGCAAGGCCGGAACATGGTTCCTGGACGACGAGGGCGGACTCTTCACTACGGCCGGAAGCGACATTACGTTTACGCTTGTCGGACCGGGCAAGTTCGTGTTCACTCCAGAGGGTGATGGCGTAACGGCCTCGACAGGCTCGGGCAAGACCTTGCAGACGGTTGCGTGCGAGAGCGGCGACGAGGCTACTGTCTATGTCGCCTCCGGAAACCAGTCCGTTGTCATCAAGAAAGCTAGCGCGATCAAGTCTTACGTGTGGACGCAGCTCGCGGCAGCCGTGGCTGCGGCACCGACGATCGACAAGGCCGTGCTGGCGAAGGGGATGAATGAACTGTGCTTTGAGCGCCAGGACGGTGTTTCCTACCGTGTCTATGCGCTCTCGGCGGGCCAGAAGGTCGAGCGCACGGTAAACGGAAGGACCTCAAGCGTGGCGCTCAAGCTCGGTGATCCGGAGACGGAAATCTTTGCAGACGGCGATGACCGGTTCTACGTCGACTGCGAGTACAACACGACGAACAATGGCAAGTACACGTGGCGTGCCGATGCCTACTACGAGGACGGCCCTGTCACGAATGTCGCGAAGACGGCAGTGAACCTCACGATACTCAATGCGGAACCGGAGGACGTCCCGGCGACGGCCATTGCCGGACAGAACGTCTGGGGCGAAGACATAGAGGATCTGGCCGAGGGCGCTGCCATCGTGCTCCGTCAGGGCGTCAAGGCGGGCTTCTCCGTGGGCGCAGCCGGTTCGACGGTTAAGAGCGTGGCGGGCAAGCTGCCTGACGGCCTCAAGCTCGAGCAGGACAAGACGACGAAGCAGTGGTATGTGCGCGGTACGCCGACGAAGGCTGGGAAATTCCAGGCGCTGTTGCAGGAGACCGACGCGAAGAAGGTGGCCGGCACGACAACCGTCCTGAAGATTGCCGTGGAGGCGGCCGGGACGGCGGTCGGCACGTTCAACGGCCTTGCCACGACATTTGACACGACGAACGGCGTGCCGTCGCTGGCGTCAGTGACGATAACGGCCACGGCTGCGGGCAAGCTCACCGCAAAGGCTACGATCGCCGGAAAGTCCTACTCGTTCGCGGATACGGGCTACACGTACGTGGCCGGCGATCCTGACGATCCCGATGCGCCTGTCTACCTGAGCGCGGAGCTCTTCCTCGCAACCAAGGTGGTAAGCGGCAAGACCGCCACGACGGTCACGAACTGGCTTTACTACACGGTCATGGACGTTGCGGAGACGAATTCCGCCGGCTGGTACGCGGAAGGCGTGGTGGATATCCTGATGGCGGCCTTGCCGGACGCGAAGGGTAGCGGTTTCCAGGAAGATGTGTGGTATTCCGGCAAGACATACCGCAACAACTCGAGGATAGCCGACAAGACGGCGCTCGCCGCGTGGCAGGCCGAAGCCGCCAAGTACGCGGGCTACTATACGGTCTCGCTCGTTGCGCCTGACGCCATGCCCGGCGAACCGCGCGGCAGCGGCTACATGACGATGACGCTGGACGCCAAGGGCAACGCGAAGCTGACAGGCAAACTGGCGGACGGCACTGCGTATTCCGGTTCGGCGACGGCGGCATTCGTCGGCGAGGCGGAGTCTCCGTCGATTCGCGTGCCGCTCTACGCCCAGAAGGGCACGAGCGTGTTTGGCGGGTGGCTCTCGATCCGCGAGAACGACGAAGGGGACATGGTGGCCGAGATAGACTCGCCGGACACCGATCTCGTGTGGGTCAACGACGATCCTGCGTCCACACGTGCAGGCGAGGAGGGCTTCGTCCTCTACCTCCAGCCCGTCGGCGGCTGGTACGATACGGTTTCTAACCTGCAGCGTTCCTATCTTGAAAGCGACCTTGCCGTTAACCTGCCTGAGGGCGAGGAAGCGCTGGAGGAGATCATGGACGCGCTCGCACTTGGCGGTGACTACGCTTTCGTGGCGCAGCCGTCCGGCCAGGCGGTCGACCTGCTCGGCAACACGCTGTCCGTCGCGAAGCAGACGCTTGTCAAGGATGCGTCGAAGAAGCTGAACGACTGGGACGCTTCGGTCAACGCATCGAACGTCAAGCTCACGTTCAAGCGCGCGACGGGAATCGTCAGCGGATCCTTCGACCTCTGGTACGAGGGCACGAACACGAAGGGTGTTGAGCAGAAGTCCATTACGGGACTGAAGCATGAGGGAGTGCTTGTCCTGATGCGCGGCGACGATGGCTATCTTGAGGACGATGTCCTTTCGAGTGGCTTCTTCCTCTCGCCGCAAACGCTCAATAAGGAAGTCTCGAGCGGCAAGACAACCAAGAAGGTTTCGCGCAAGTGGAATGGTTCCTACCGTTTCGACATCAAGGCGACCGCGGCAGATCGTGTCTGGACGGATTTCACCGACGACGAATGATCCAAGGCCGCTGAGGTCGCCGTAGTAATATCCAATAGAGCAAAGAAAGAAGGGTGAGCATGAAGTTGTCACGTCGTGCAGTGTCTGCAACTGTAGTGGCCTTGTATGCGGCTATCTCCGCTGCCACGACCATTCTGCCGCCAGAGGAAGACTACCTGTGGGTATACAGCAACGGCGAAATGGCGATGTCCGTAGGCCAACCGGTAGGCCAGGATGAAGGGTACTACTTCGCGGTGAATTCCGCTTCCCATGCCTCTGTATCGGTGGCAGGGTTGCCATCCGGCGTTGCGTTCGACGCGTTGTCGTGCACGTTCTCCGGAGCGCCGTCCAAGGCAGGGATATATTACGTCTCGGTTTCGGCGCAGAACGAAAACGGGTACAGGCATTCTGCCGTCATGCGCTGGACTGTCGGCGACGTGTCTAGCGACGACTACGACAACATCGACGGTGAAAGCGACTGGCTGGACTGCCTGGACGACCTCTGGACCGGACAGCCCTTCGAGTGGTATTTCCCGGTTGGCCCACAGTGCTGTGGCTACAAATACCAGTATTCCATCGCTTCGATCACCGGAATCCCAGACGGCCTCAAGTGGGATTCCGCCACCGGTCTGCTTTCTGGCATTCCCACAAAGTCAGGCAAGTACGTTCTAACGCTGACCGACTCGACCAAGAAGAAGGCGGTGAAGACTATTGTCGTGATGGATAGCGGATCGGCTTATCTTGCCGCATCCGTTGCCGACGACTGCATCGGCCTAGGAACCGTGGCGGGCGGCGGAGTCTACAAGGCTGGACAGACGGTGGAGCTAGTGGCGACGCCCACTACAAACTGTGCCTTCGCCGGATGGTACAGAGACGGCGAGAAGGTTGATTCCTCTGCGAGACTTTCCTTTGTATCCGACGGCCTGCCGATGCGTCTGGAGGCGTGGTTCATACATGCGGCGGCGGACTTCCTAAACGTCTACTGCGACGACGACAGGCATGACAGCGTCGGGAACTCCTTCAGCGAATACGACTGGTTCCAGCCGTTCGGATGCGATTCGGGGTCTGTGTACGAGATGTCCGTCGCCGGACTTCCCGACGGTCTTTCGTTCGATCCAGACAGCCAGACCGTATTAGGGACTCTTTCGAAGGCAGGCGTCTACTATGTGACCATCTCTGCCGCCAACGCCAACGGATATGCGCATTCGTACACGATGCGCTGGACTGTCGGCGACGTATCCTACGGCGACTACGACGACATTGGAATCGGCACGGATGTGTTCGACGGAATGGCGACCGGCATGTGGTTCGAGTGGGAGGGGCCGGTAGCGGTGACCGTGACGGGCCTTCCAGCGGGACTTTCCAGGAATGTTGCCACGGGAATCATATCCGGCATTCCGACGAATCCGGGCAAGTGCACGATAACGTTCACCGATTCGGTGCGCCAGAAGGCGGTGAAGACGGCGATCGTGCGCGACAGCGGCTGCGCCTACCTTGATGTCGCGGTTGCGGACGAGTGCAGGGGGCTTGGCAGCGTGTCCGGTTCTGGCGTGTACCCCGTGGGGACTTCGGTCAGGCTGAATGCTGCCGCAGCGAAGGATGTGGCGTTCATGCGCTGGGACCATGGGGACGAGGCGCATCTGGCGAATGCCAGATACCTGACGACGGGATACGAAAGGATCGAGGCGTTTTTCGTGGCTGCCCCGAACGACCATCTGCGCGTCTCCTACGACGACGCGTGGACCTATGCCGGCGAGTATCTTGAAGACCTCCAGACATTCGACGTCGATTCCGTGTCTGCCGTCTCCGTGTCGGTCTCGGGCCTTCCGCCGGGCCTTGCGTTCGACGCTTCTTCGCGCACTTTCTCGGGAACGCCAACGAAGCAGGGGACGTATCGCGTGTCGATATCCGCTTCCAATGCGAACGGGTTCAGGACGACGGGCGTGTTCAGGTGGTTCGTCGGGGATGCCGAGACCGGCGAATTCCCGTCCAACGGGGACTACGACGACATCGGCTACGACCTGTCCGCATTTGATTCCCTCCAGACCGGAAGCTGGTTCGAGTGGCAGGGAGCGCCGGAGGTGTCGGTGTCTGGCCTGCCGACCGGCCTTTCGCGCAACGCCAAGACGGGAATCGTCTCCGGCACGCCTACGAAACCGGGGCTGTTCACGATAACGGCTACTGACGCGAACCGGCAGAAGTCCGTAAGGACGGTGAGGGTCATTGACAGCGGAACCGTATACGTGACGGCGGCCGTGGCTGACGACTGCGCAGGCCTTGGAACCGTGTCCGGCTCCGGTCTTGTCGCTGCTGGCGGCGGCATCGCCGTCAAGGCCGTCGCAGGGAAGGATGCGGCGTTCTCCGGCTGGTATCTCAACGGGAGTCTTGTTTCGAGCGACGCGACGTTCACTTACACAGCCCAGCTGGGTAACGAGACGCTCGCGGCCCGGTTCATCGCGGCGGCGAACGACTGGCTATGGATCAATGGCGGCGACAACGGTTTCGAAGTCGTTCGCCGCCGCGATG
>Ga0265298_10003255_pt1 | contig 21668 bp, 16 predicted proteins | sample AusTroGonzalo_MG_3_FD_193486 | JGI IMG/M metagenome (GOLD analysis project Ga0265298, IMG submission 193486) | Bovine rumen microbial communities from tropical cattle in Woodstock, Queensland, Australia - Gonzalo_01 | ecosystem: Host-associated > Mammals > Digestive system > Stomach > Rumen ...
CCCGTTGGGTTGCTGCGGTCAAACTCCCCCTCAATGCTCCAGTCATGCGGTACATCCACTTGGCGCCAACCATCAATATGAGATATTTCATCAATAGACGCATCACTCAGCACAAAATGCCAGCCTGCATCAAGACTGCTTATATCACGACCCATAATGCACAGGGGTATCAACAACAACGTTACAATCAGAAACTTTCTCATATTTCCGCTTTATTTCATGATACAAACTTATATAGAATAGTTCTATTTTCTGTAAGTTTGCAACAAATAACATATTCAACAATATGAAAAAGTCCTTTTCCAATTTAGCCCTATTGTGGCTTTTGACCTTGACCATAAGTTGTAACAATTCCAATTCTGACGGCGTTTCAGATTTCAAGTACAACATTACATTGACAGAATTGACTGAACCAACCTGGTATGATCTGGTTGACTCTGTCTCTTACATACCCCTCAAGTCACCTGACAATACCGTTATGGGCGAGATAAAACAGCTCATAGTGAAAAATGAGAGAATCTATATCCTGGCCGATGGATTCTACTGCTTTGATATGGAGGGCAACTGCCTCTTCAAGCAGACAACCAGGGGACGTGCCAGAAATGAATTCATGGATGCAAGTTCAATGTCCGTATCAGATGGCCTGCTGTTCATTTACGACAGGATGCAGTACAAAGGTTTGTTCTATAATGCACTGACTGGGCAGTATATCAGCACGCTTAACAGTACACTTCACGGACGTGCCGGTTACTGCATAGGTGATCGCGTCATTATCCATAACCTGAATGATGTAGATGAGGCAAGATTCATTGTTCTTTCAAAGGATAATCCTGAAAATATTCTGGAAGATTACTTTTCAGAAAAGGAGCACCTGTCATCAATACGCGGTACAGACTCATGGGTGGATGACGGTCTGATTTATTCTTCATACAGAAGGGATCTTGCCTGGAAGATGACAGGTACAGAGTGTATTCCATATATCAGTATTACCGTTCCTGAGGAGCAAAAGCTGCCTGATCAACTCATTGATGAGATGATTGACAACGGAACGATTTCTCCCCAAGGAGATGCAAAGGGAGCTTACACCTATGGATTATCTGAGATAAAGGAATGTGACGGCTTTATTACTGGTCAACTTAATGACGGAAAGAGTTTTATCTATTTCATATCCGATAAGAGTTCCGGTAATTCGCGCTTCTTTAAATATCCCGCAAAAGAGGTGTGGCAGCAACTGCCCATAGGCGAGAATGTATGTGCCGGATATAAGGATTGCATCTGTTCCATTGTAAAACCAGAGAGTGTACTGCTTTTAAAGTCCATCTTAGGCGGTATCGGCAAAGAACCTACCCAAGAAAAATTCCGTCAGGCATATAACGCAATCAGCACCTTGACTGAAAACGACTACCCCATCGTTGCCCGCATCTGGCTTAAAGGACTGTAATGCAAAACCGATATTTCTATCTTATCGGTTCATTCTTATTATTGCGTCAATCAGTTTCTGAGAGGGGAAATCCATAGGGATTATTCCAATCGGTCCTGAATGTTCCTTCAGGAACTCCTCAAGATGGGAGTTGATATAGTCAGAGCACCTTTTAATATTGGTGCGGATACCTGTTCCTGTATAGCCCGATGCATGATTTATGCACCATACCCCGTCATCGGCATCACGGAATGCACGCAACACACGGTAAATATTGTCCCATTTGCTGCTCAAAAAAGCATCCTTATCATTGTTTCCCGATGTAAAGTAGTCCTGTGCCCATAGTTCTGCACTCTTGTCGTCCGATGACACCATCCGCGCCTTACGTGAAGTTCCGTTCCCGGGCCAGCCACGCACCACCACACCCGGAGCACCAACGCCACGGGAGGGTGTATTGCGATGTATGAACAGGATGCGGCCGCGGATATCAGTCACAGTCATATCCGCCTTGAAATCAGCAAGCATCCGGGCTGGAATCAAAGAACCGATCAACTCCATAGCCATATCAACTGCCATCTGACCTCCGCCCGCGCTGTTGGTCATCACTATACAGAACTCTGTGGGGTTTTGTTCCAGTTTCTCTCTGAGTATAGTCAACGCCTCTTCAAATGTAAGATGACAATTGGCAGGACCGTGATAGATTTTAAGCTCATTCCCTTCCAACTTGGGCCTAAGATCAAAGAACCGGATTCCGGCATCCCACTGCTCAGACAGATCCATAGTCTGCGTGCAGGCGTAATGACGCATGGGGAATCTGACACCCGCTGTACCGGAATCATGCGTCCCGGGAATGGACACCCTGCACACCTGCATAGAATCAGGCAGCCTGGCCATCCAGTTATCCTGCTGCGTCTGCGCCGTAGCAACAACCATCGCAAGCCCAAGACAACATATTATAGCAAGGATTTTTTTCATACCGGCACAAAAATAGTGAATATCACCCGGATTAAATCAGTGAATATGATAATTGACTAATTTTGCGCCCGATTTCAAAAAACGTATAATGGAAACTTTCAAGAGAGTGGTCAGGCAGGCTGTACCGCGGGCATTAAAGACAATATGGTGGATATTCAAGATTACCGCCATAGTATCATTCGTAATGCTGCTGCTCAAATACACAGGCATACTCACATGGATTGCTGCAGCCGTAAGCCCTGTTTTCCAGATATTCGGACTACCGGGCGATGCTTCTTTAGCCTATGTAAGCGGATATTTCATCAACGTGTATTCATGTATCGCGGTGGTATCCACCTTGGACCTAACTGTTCGTCAGGTAACCATTCTGGGTACAATGACACTGGCAGCCCACGCCATGGTGGTGGAGTGTGCCGTACAGAAAAAGACCGGCACCAACATCACATATACCGTGATATTACGTACACTGGGGTCAATCGCGCTTGGTATCATAATGAACCATATCCTCCCCGGCAAACCGGTGTTTGATTCAACAGCAGTAAATCTGTCCGACATACCTTTCTTTAATATACAGCAGGAGTTCTGGCCCATGTTCTGGGTATGGCTCAAAGGACTGGGCAAACTGGCAGCATGGATGACCGTACTTATCACCCTGCTTAACGTGATACAGCGTGCATTCTATGAATATGGCATTATGGACTGGATTTCACGGCTGTTCAGTCCGTTGCTTACGCTGTTCGGCCTGCCCAAGGAGACATCGTTCCTGTGGATAGTAGCAAACGTGGTTGGTCTTTCATACGGATCGGCCGCCATCATGGATGAGATGGAGCGCGGAAAGATATCGGACCGCAGCATTCTGGAACTCAATACTCATATCGGCATTTCACACAGCAATCTGGAGGACCTGATGCTTTTTGCAGCCATGGGAGGCCAGTGGTACCTGATGCTGCTGTTCCGCTGGGCGATGGTTACCGTCCTTGTCTGGTCCCTCCGCCTCTACTTCAAGCTAATAAAATAGTACAATTGGGGACTGTCCCCTTTTGCACAAATAACAACAAACGCTCCGGTTCAGAAGAATCGGAGCGTTTTTAAATAATTCGGAGCGAAGCGACCAAGTCCCCTCCGGGGATTTAGGGGGCATAGACAAGGCCCTGTAATACCGTTTTTTAGAACTCCGCGGAACGTGGAGTTCTAGGAAAGGGTATTACGTCCCTTATATTTTGCATTCCGGTGACGAAGAGGATCAGGCGCTCAAAGCCAAGACCGAAACCGGCGTGCGGGCAACTGCCCCAACGACGGGTATCAAGATACCACCACAGATGAGTCATATCCATCTTACGACGGTTGATCTCACCCATCAGTCTGTCATAATCAGCCTCACGAACTGAACCGCCTATTATCTCACCGATCTGCGGGAACAATACGTCGGTACCCTGCATCGTTGATGCAGGAGCCTTTACACCATGATAGCCGATTGAGCCTCCATCGGGAGTAGCCTCATTCTGCTTCATGTAGAATGACTTGATGGCTGTAGGATAGTCTGTCATGATGACGGGCTTGCGGAAGTGCTCCTCAACGAGGAAACGCTCATGCTCAGAGGCCAGGTCATCGCCCCAGTTGCAGGGGAACTCAAACTTCTTACCGTTCTTGATGGCCTCCTGAAGAATATTGATACCCTCAGTGTATGTAAGACGTACAAAACTCTCTTTGAGTACACTCTGCAGACGCTCTAGCAGAGTCTTGTCAATCATGTTGTTCAGGAACTCCAGATCATCCTGGCAGTGGTCAAGTGCCCAACGTACGCAGTACTTTATGAAGTCCTCCTCAAGATCCATCAGCTCCTCCTGATCCAGGAAAGCAATCTCCGGCTCAATCATCCAGAACTCGGCCAGATGGCGCGGAGTGTTGGAGTTCTCAGCACGGAATGTAGGACCAAAGGTGTAGATGGCACCCAGCGCAGTAGCACCGAGCTCACCCTCCAGCTGACCGCTCACGGTAAGAGATGTCTGCTGACCAAAGAAATCATCATCATAAATGATTTTACCCTGATCATCCTTCTTGAGGTCATAGAGGTTCTTTGTAGTTACCTGGAACATGTTTCCTGCACCCTCGCAGTCACTTGCAGTGATAAGCGGAGTATGGAAATAGAAGAATCCATGCTCGTGGAAGTAGGTATGGATGGCCATTGCCATGTTGTGACGGATACGCATCACGGCACCGAATGTGTTGGTACGCAGACGCATATGGGCATGCTGACGCATATACTCGAATGTCTGGCCCTTCTTCTGCATGGGATAGTCATCACCGCACAGGCCCAACACCTCAATATCGGTAGCTTGAACCTCAACAGCCTGACCTGAGCCGATGCTCTCAACCATGGTACCCTTTACACTCAGGCAGGCACCGGTGGTGATCTGCTTCATCAGCTCGTCGTTGAACTTATCAAGGTCAGCCACAATCTGAACATTCTTGATTGTCGATCCGTCATTAAGGGCAATGAAACTGACGCTCTTGCTACCACGCTTGGTTCTTACCCAACCTTTGACGAGCACCTCCTGACCGAAATCAGTACGTTTAAGGAGGTCAACAATCCTTGTTCTCTTGATATCCATTGTTTCTAAAAATTCGTAGTTAATTATTCATATGCACCCATACGGAGCATGTTCACCTCCTTCTCAGTGAGGAAACGCCAGTCACCGCGGCGCAGACGCTTCTTGGTAAGTCCGGCAAACTGTACACGGTCAAGCTTGGTTACGCGGTAACCCAGAGCATCAAACATACGACGTACCACACGGTTGCGGCCTGAATGAATCTCAATGCCCACCTGGGTCTTGTCATCGTTAACGTAGCTCACCTCATCGGCACGTACTATATCGCCATCCTCCTCACCTATGTTTACACCATCCAGAAGTTTCTGCAGGTCCTCAGCGCTTACGGCGCGGTCCAGACGTGCATGGTATATCTTCTTCTTGAGGAATCTGGGGTGTGTCAAGCGGCTTGCCATCTCACCGTCATTGGTAAGTAGCAGAACACCTGTTGTATTACGGTCAAGACGACCTACGGGATATACACGCTCCTTGCAGGCACCCTTTATATAATCCATAACTGTCTTGCGCTCCTGAGGATCATCAACAGTGGTAACGCAATCCTTTGGCTTGTTGAGAAGGATATATATCTTTCTCTCGATGCTTACCAGCTGATCATGGAACAGTACGTTGTCACCGCGATGTACCTTGGTACCGAGCTCTGTTACGGTCTGACCGTTAACCTTTACAACACCTGCCTGGATGAATTCATCGGCCTCACGACGTGAGCATACACCGGCATTTGCCAGGTACTTGTTCAAACGTATCTCCTCCTCAGGATCGTGAATGACATCCTGATATTCTATGCGCTTGCGGCTGTCCTGACGCTTCTGCATAGGCTTGCGGAAACCGCCCTGCTGGCCGTAGCCACCACGCTGGAATCCACCCTGGCGCTGGCCGTAGCCACCCTGACGCTGCTGATATCCGCCCTGACGCTGGCCATAGCCACCCTGGCGCTGATATCCGCCCTGACGCTGGTAGCCGCCTTCCTGCTGCTCACCGCCCTGGCCCTGGACACGCTCTCTGTAGAAGCGCATCTGACCCTCTTCACCATTATTGTTGTACGGGCGATTCTGGCCGTAACGCTGCTGTCCGTATCCCGGACGATTATTATTGTAACCACGGTTCTGATAGCCGCCCTGGCGGTTCTGACCGTAGTTCTGATCTCCGTAATTCTGTCCATACTGACGGCGTGGACGGTCCTGGCCGTAGCCCTGATCGCCTTCCTGACGCTGAGGACGCTCCACCCTTGAATACTGTGGACGATTGTTGTACTCAACCCTTACAAAACGGGGTCTGCCTTCACGACGGTTAGTACTCTGGCTGTTTTCATCGGAGTTACCATTGAATCTGTTAAAGCTGTTCTCCTGTTCTTCCTGATTCCCGCTCTCGTCGTAGAATCTGTTTCCATTCTCTGTTTCCATCATAATTTTTCCTTTTTTAAACAGGATGCCTCACGGCTCCTTCTGATTTAGATTTTTAATGACTATTAATATCACACGCCGAAATAGTTGCCAGGCGTAATGGCTTTAAGTTCTTGTTTAATATTATCGTTAACGTTTAATCCATCAATAAATTCACTAATAGACTGTTGAGTCACCTGACTGTTGGTACGGGTCAATGCCTTGAGAGCCTCATACGGATGCGGATAACCCTCGCGACGCAGGATGGTCTGTATAGCCTCTGCCACCACGCTCCAGCACCCGTCCAGATCAGCGGCAATCTTCTGCTCGTTTATAAGCAACTTGCCCAGCCCCTTGAGTGAGCTTGCTATTGCTATCATCTGATGTCCAAACGGAACACCGATGTTACGTATAACAGTAGAGTCTGTCAGGTCACGCTGCAGACGTGATACCGGCAATTTGCGTGCCAGATGCTCCAGGATGGCGTTTGCCATACCCAGGTTACCCTCGGCATTCTCAAAGTCTATAGGATTGACCTTGTGGGGCATAGCGCTTGAGCCCACCTCACCGGCCTTGATCTGCTGCTTGAAGTATTCCATTGATATGTACTGCCAGAAGTCACGGTTCATATCAATCTGGATGGTATTCATGCGCTTCATGGCATCAAACAGGGCTGCCAGGTTATCGTAATTTGAAATCTGGGTGGTGTATTCCTCACGTTTCAAGCCCAGTTTCTCACTCAGGAACTTGGCACCGAATGCTTTCCAGTCAATATCGGAATAAGCTACATGATGAGCGTTGAAGTTACCGGTAGCACCGCCGAACTTGGCAGACATAGGCACAGCCTTAAGTTGCTTAAGCTGCTCGCGCAGACGGTAAGCAAACACCTCAATCTCCTTACCCAAACGTGTAGGTGATGCAGGCTGACCATGGGTACGTGCCAGCATAGGAACATCCTTCCAGCGCTCAGCATACTCCTCAAGTTTGTCAATGAGTGACTGTATGGCAGGATAATAAACATTCTCCAGGGCCTCCCTGATTGAAAGAGGAACAGAAGTGTTGTTAATATCCTGTGATGTGAGTCCGAAATGTATGAACTCCTTGTAGGGAACAAGTTCCGGAACAAGGTCAAACTTCTCCTTTATGAAATACTCAACCGCCTTTACATCGTGGTTGGTAACCTTCTCTATCTCCTTTATGTGAGCGGCATCCTGCTCGCTGAAATTCTGCCATATCAGGCGCAAACCGTCAAGTGAGGCGCGTGATACACCTGCCAGCTGAGGAAGCTGGAATTCGCAGAGAGCCGTAAAATACTCAATCTCAACCCTTACCCTGTAACGGATAAGTGCAAACTCTGAAAAATAAGATGCAAGTTCTTGTGTCTTGCCACGGTACCGCCCGTCTATGGGGGATACAGCTGTCAATTCGTCTAATTTCACTTTTTAAAATCCCAAATAAACTATTTCAGACTAATTCTCAAAAAAACTCTACACTACAGACTAAAAATATCAGATTTTCATGCTTTCGTGTGGATCTGCTTCGCAGCAACGCTGCAAAATTAGTAAGAAAATCATAAATTTGCATCTCATGAAATATTAAAATATGTCATAGAAACAGCAAATTGCATGGATAAGACAGAAAGAACAAAAGAGCGTTTTGAAAGCAGGTTCGGCATGATCATGGCTATGGCCGGTTCGGCGGTCGGGCTTGGCAACCTATGGCGTTTCCCCTTCCTGGCCGCTCAGAACGGAGGCGGGGCATTCATATTTGTATATCTGCTATTGCTGTTTACCATCTGTCTGCCTGTGCTGATGACTGAGATTACCCTGGGCCGCAAATGCCGCTCAAACGTAACCCGCGTCTATGACAACCTGGGCGCTCCGCGCTGGCGCTGGGCCGGATTCATCACTCTGCTCACTCCCATTGTCATAATGGCGTTTTATACCGTTGTAGGCGGATGGTCTGTCAAATATCTGGCACAGGCATGCACATTCAGTTTCACCAATCCCGGAGCCGATTATTCCGGCACGTTCGGTGGTTTCATCAGTTCCACCTGGGAGCCGTTGATATATACTGTAATCTTCCTGATTGTAACAGCCTTAGCCAACTTCGGAGGGGTAAAGAACGGCATAGAACGCTTTTCAAAGCCCATGATGACTATACTCTCCATTACAATCATTCTGGTTGCAGTCCGTTCACTCACCCTACCGGGAGCATCAGAAGGTACAAAATATCTGCTAATACCTGATTTTGGCAAGATAGACGGCAAAGTGCTAATCACGGCGCTTGGACAAGCCTTCATGTCACTGAGCATAGGCATAGGAATACTGCTTACCTACGGATCATACGTCAAAACCAAGGAGGATATAGCCATGACCACCATCTCTACAGGTCTCATTGATACCCTCTTTGCAATCATCGCCGGTCTGGCAATAATCCCCGCAGTCTATGCAATCGCCTATATGAACGGCACAGAACCTGCCGTAAACGCAGGTCCGGGGCTTGTATTCATCACCCTGCCGGGGGTATTCGCCTCAATGCCTGGAGGCAGCATAATAGCCATACTGTTCTTCCTCTCGCTGCTTTTAGCCGCCGTAACATCAGCCATTTCCATGCTTGAGGTCATTGTAGCATATTTCATTGAGGAGTGGCACCTGTCTCGCAGCAAAGCTGTCTCTGTAAGTATGCTCTTAATCATTGTGCTGGGTTGCATCTGCTCCCTGTCGCAGGGTATGCTGTCCGGCATCACCCTGGCCGGTATGAATATCTTTGATTTCTTTGATGTAATTTCATCCGATGTACTCATCACCGTGGGCAGCCTGATTATGGTATTGTTTGCAGGCTGGCGCATTAGAAAAGCCGATTTCCTTGACGAACTGACTGGCCACGGTACATCCCGCACCCCCGCCTGGCTCTTCCGCTACGTCTATTTCATGGTACGCTGGGTTGCCCCGATTATCATCATAGTAATCATGCTCAGCAACATTCTACTTTAAAAAATTTTTTGTTAAATTTTCTTAATTGTGTTGCAATTAAAAATTTGCGACTTATATTTGCAGTGTCTTAGTGAAGTGGTACACTAATAAGTAAGGAAACAACTCTCAATTTGACTCCGTAATAATTAAAATCGAACTTGTTTGCCGAAGAGTCCCATACCAGTCCTTAACAGGTCTTGTATGGGACACTTTGATTTTAGAATCAGAAACCGTTTTTAAATCAATCCTGTGTAGCCGCCTCCAGTTTCTTTCGGAGTATAAACATTATCAGGCCAGCTATTACGCAGAGCGTTATAAGGATAGCCCAGTTGGCCATAAGCGGAATCCTGTTCCACAGGGCTGACGGAATACGGCACAGATAACTGCCTATGGCAGTCGATGCAAACCAACCGCCCATCATAAGACCCTTGTACTTGGGAGGCGCCACCTTGCTCACAAAACTTATGCCCATAGGGCTGAGCAACAATTCGGCAACGGTGAGTGTAAAGTAAGTACCTATCAGCCAGTTGGGGTCAAGTATATTCTGCGTACGGTTGCCAAGATCCATAGGCGATATGAGATTTGTTGACGCAACTGTAATAACAGCAAAGCCTACACCGCCCAGAAGCATGCCCAATCCTATCTTGACAGGAGCTGATGGCTCCTTTCCCTTCTTGCCAAGAGCCCCGAACACTGCTATTGAAACAGGTGTGAGAGCCACCACAAAGAACGGATTAAACTGCTGATAATCAGACGTAACTGAGTTATATGACGCAGGCATTCGCAGATAGAAAGCCAAAGCACCGGCCCAAAGCGCCAGCGTAGAAACTATCGCAATGATACGTGACTTACTGGTATCACTCTGGAATATGGCAAACAGGGTAAATACCGATACTGCTATGAATGACAGGGACCACACATTGAACCAGATACGGTTAATACCGGTAATGCCGTCCAACTGCGTGTATTTGTCAGCAAAGAACGTAAGGGCTGCTCCGTTCTGGTCAAATGCCATCCAGAAGAAAATTACCACCGCAAATACCAGCAGCAGAGCCATAATGCGCTCCCTTGTCTGCTTGGGTGTAAGTTCCTGAACCTGAACATCCTGTTCTACCGCCTGTTTTACATTGACATCAGCATGCCTGAACCAAGGACGGCAAACCAGATAAATTATATATGAAAGCAGATGTGCCGCACATGCCGCATAGAAACACAGACGATAACCGTCCGACATGGTCTGCAGATATGAATCTGACTGGGCACCGAACACGCTCACAGCATTGTCAAGCGGAACAAAATGGAAACCGGCATTCTCAATAAACGGGATGTATAAAGCCTTGGCCATAGCGGGAGCAAAGAACGCACCTATGTTGATAGCCATATAGAACAGATAGAAGCCGTCATCACGCTTACCGGAAAGTTTGGGGTCATCATATAGATTGCCTACCAGAACCTGCAGGTTACCCTTGAACAGACCTGTTCCAATGGCTATGAGCGCTAGACTCACATACATGGCCCACTTATCGGCCTGGAGGGTCATCATAGGTACTGCAAGCACCAGATAGCCCAGAATCATCACGATTGAACCTATGGAAACGCATTTGCCGTAACCTATCTTATCAGCTATTATACCTCCTAAAAGAGGCATGAAATACACTCCAGCCAGAAATATGGCATACACCTGTCCTGAAATATTCTCATCCCAGCCGAACTTGGCCTTGAGATAAAGAGTAAAAATGGCCAGCATCGTGTAGTAGCCGAACCGTTCTCCTGCATTAGCCAATGCCAATGCAAACAATCCTTTAGGTTGTCCCTTAAACATATTATGATTTATAGATTATTGATTATCCGTTATCCACGGGATGCGAATATAGCACATCCTTCGCACAAAACAGGCATTTACAAACAGTTTACATCAGAATTCAATCAATATGGGCCTATGGTCCGATGGAATCCAATATGAGGCTCCTGATGCCCGATGCTGCTCAGTATATCCTGAGTTCAGTATCTCGGCGCTCTTGATCTGCCTGATTACAGGTTCCGTAGCATAGATAAAGTCTATGCGCCTACCGTTCTGGCTGGACTGTATGAATTCACCAGGATGCTTGTTTGCTATTACGTCAATATAAGGAGTTTTATTCCTGATATAATCATGTACGCAGTAAATTGACGAATCGGCCGACAGTTTGTAGTGATCATTATCCAGACTGGAGATTGAGTTGAAATCACCCATCATTAGCCACAACTCCTGCTCAGGATGCTCACGGGTAAGAATGGTCTGTCTGCAGACATATTCCACTTCCTTCTTACGGAACTCATCGCTACCGCCACCGCCTCCGGGGGAACCCATTCCACCAAATCCGCCAAAGCCGCCTGAAGGTCTGCCACTGCCTGAAGGCCTTGAACCACCTTGGGGAGCAACGCCGCCCTGAGGTCTGTTACCGCTGGGAGCACCAGCATTACCCTGAGACCTGCTGCCACCCGACGGACGTCCGCCTCCGAATCCGCCCATACCACCGCCCATTGCAAACGGCATTGCATGCATACATACAATATTGTAGGTTTTACCATCCATGTCAATCTGAACCCAACCGGCGCCGTGTCCTACAATTGTATCCTGTCCGCCGGCTATCCTCTTCATGTTCCTGATAGGATGCTTTGAGGTGATTATCTGTGGTGAGTTGTCCTGATCCTGTGCCAGATAGACGTATTGATGTCCGTAACGGGCTGCAACCTTGTCCCAGTTATCCGGCAGATAGGGCTCCTGCCCTGACTCCAGATGAGTTGTCTTAGCCTCACAGAATACGCATACATCGGGATCAGTTGTCTTGAGAAACTCCACGAAATTGTCATAATTATTGGCCTGATCTGACCACATTCCGTCCTGAATATTCCAGGAAATAAGCTTCCTGGCCTGCACGGTGCCCATAGCCATTAGGAGCATCAGAGCACAGATAATATCCCTTCTGATATTCATAATACAGTTATTTAATCACCCCAAATTTAGATAATTCTGCAATATGGTTTCAAACATAGCATGTTTTTATGGATAGCATATATCGTCAGCTCACGATAGTATCAGTTAAAACATTATCTTTGCAGATATTAAATATCTTCCAATAAGATGAAGTTAAGTAACTTATTAAAGACAATCGCACTGTGCGGTCTTGTCATTTCTTTCGTTTCAGGGTGTGGGAACAGCTCCAAATCAAGCGAATACGGTTACAAGGAACTATATCCCAATGCCGACCAGATTACTTTTGATGATTTCAAGATTGTTGAGCTTTCCAAGGATGTTCCGCTGGCCTCCATCAGTAAAATCACCATTGAGGATTCCCTTATCTTCTTCTGTTCCAATGAATGTCTGTATTCATTCCATATGGACGGTTCCTTTAATACCACATATGGAATGCAGGGCCGCGCCGGAAACGAGTATATCAATTTATCGGCCTATTATGTTGATAAAGACACAAAGCAGGTTTGCATCATAGACGGCTCATTAGGAAAACTGCTTTATTTTGGTTATGACGGGACTTTTATCAGGAAACAGGATTTTGAGGCGTTGAATTCAAAGCTCATATTCCCGTATGACGTACGCCTGCTGCCCGACGGCAGACTGTTTGTACACAACCGTATCTTTAATGACAGCGGTCTTCTGTTTGCCATCATTGACCTTTATGACGGAACCATAACTGACTTTAAATCCGTGCCATTCTCAACCGCCAATACCGCAGAATACTGTGGCGAGCACCTGTGCAATCTGTTTGACGGGCACCTGTATTATCTCCTCCCCTTTGATCCCAACATCTATGTCCTGGACGGCGACAAGGGAACCGTATTGAGAGAGATTCCTGGAGTGGAGAACGTACCCACGGAAAAGGAACTTGAAGGCATAACGGACTATAACTTCTTCACAGGGTTCAACATGTACAATGAAGGTAGATTTGCAGGATTCAGCGGAGTGTATGAGACTGATTCACTTATATTCCTGAACGAGCTGGAGCAGTGGAACTACTACATCATTGACAAGAACTCCGGCAAACAGAAAAGATATCAGTATTCATTGGACGATGACATCAGGAAATTACCCATTAAGAGCATAAAGGCCACATATAAGGATTGGCTCATAGGTGTAGTTGATCCTATGAATCTCATTCAGATGTGTGAAGATATGCCCAAGAATCCATCAGACCCTTATCTGAAAAAGATTCTTGATACAGCAAACAAAACCACAATAGAATCCAATCCCGTACTCCTGTTCTACAAAATCTCCTCCATCTAAGAAATGTTAGTCATTTTGTTAGTCCAAAGAGAATGAGGTTGACCTTTCGCATTAGAAAAAACTTCCGCCAGCGCCAATAAAAAAAAGCTCCATTGAGACTACGCAGGTTATTTAGTATTGGGGTGAGCGAGTTGTCTGCGCCAACTCGCAGATCTTGTTTTAGTTTCGGCTACGCGAAACAGGAGCGAGATGGCCCACAGGGCCACCGTTCGCGTATGCGAACTAAAAAAAGGTAAAAAGGGGCGGTTTTCCGCCCCCGGTTCGAATCCGTCAACGCCCATAAAAAAAAGAGTCCTCATTTTGAAGACTCTCCTCGTGGGCGTTGACGGATTCGAACCGCCGACCCTCTGCTTGTAAGGCAGATGCTCTGAACCAGCTGAGCTAAACGCCCGTGCTTTCCGTAAAAGCGGTGCAAAGATAAGCACTTTTACGTACAGGCAAAAACTTTGAGACATTTTTTTAAGGATATTCTTCTATTTTCTTGCATAATTCTGATAATTGCCCCGTTTTTGCGCTCAGATTTGGCTGTTTTGTGGTAACTTCGCGGCACAAAACAAGAATAAGAAAATGGAAACAGTTCTCAGCGGCATACGCCCCACAGGAAACCTTCACCTTGGTAACTATTATGGTGCAGTGACAAGCTTTATAAAGCTTCAGGATTTGTACAGATGCTTCTTCTTTATTGCAGACTGGCATTCCCTGACCACACACCCCACCCCTGAGAACATCCAGAACAGCGTCCGTACCATTTTGGCTGAGTACTTAGCCTGCGGTCTGGACCCCGAGAAGGCTACCATTTATGTTCAAAGTGATGTACCTGAGGTAGTGGAACTCTACCTCTATCTCAATATGAACGCATATCTGGGCGAACTTGAGCGCGTAACCTCTTTCAAGGAGAAGGCCCGCAAGCAGCCGGATAATGTGAACGCCGGCCTGCTCACCTATCCCACCCTGATGGCATCGGACATCATTATCCACAAGGCCAACAAGGTGCCTGTAGGTAAGGACCAGGAGCAGAACATGGAGATGGCCCGCAAGTTTGCACGCCGCTTCAACCAGATGTATAAGGTAGAATACTTCCCTGAGCCTGCATCATTCTCACTGGCTAAGGAGGGAGGCATCAAGATTCCGGGACTGGACGGTTCCGGCAAGATGGGCAAGAGCGAGGGAAACTGCATCTACCTGTGTGATGAGCCTTCTGTTATCCGTAAAAAGGTGATGAAAGCTGTTACCGATGCAGGTCCACAGGCCATGAACAGTGAAAAACCTGAGGTAATACAGAACCTCTTTACACTGCTCGATGTGGTTTCATCAAAAGATACATACAACTACTTCAACGATAAGTGGAATGACTGCACCCTGCGCTACGGTGACCTCAAGAAGCAGCTGGCAGAGGATATTGTTGCTGCCACTGATCCTATCCGTGAGCGTATCAAGGAGTTCTCAAGCAACACTGAACTTTTGGACAAGATTGCTCGTGCCGGGGCTGAGAAGGCTCGGGAATCTGCCTCAAAGACACTTCGTGAGGTCCGTCAGATCATCGGGTTTAGAGTGTATTAAGCCTTCCGGCAAGCAACTCGCCGCTTCGCGGCTCGATTATTTTTGACTTTTATGGCCCTAAAGGGCCTAAAAAGTCGCTAACTGGAAACCCATTTATGTATTAGAAGCATTTTACCTTTTTTTAGTTTGGGGCGGCGACGCCCCAAACCCGTTCCATTACATTTCATTCCATTCCACTCTGCCGGCCTCCGGCCGGGTAAAACAATACCCTCACTAGCTTTGCTCGCGAGGGTATTGTTTTACTTGGTGCAACTGGAAACCTTGTGCGGTTTAGGATCACGCTCGGGGAAACCTATTCAAACCACTTACTAATGTCTGAATTTGATTTGATGATGTAGGTGGGTTTGGCATCGGGAGTGCGGGAAGGCATGCTGCAGGATTTTAGGGAGCGCACGAGTTCCTGCATCTCAGATTCTGAGAGATGACGGCCTGCGGGAATAGCAGCCTTACGTGCCATGGCCAGAGCCATGGATTCAAGTTGGCGGTCCTCCTCCTGTGTGGGATTGATACGCAGATCGGCAATCATATCGGTAATGAGACGCTCATAATCCTGTCCTTCCATACCTGACGGTACACCCTGTACGGCAATGGCTCCGCGTCCCATATCTGATATATCAAAACCAAGCGCAGTAAACCTGGGCTTAAGCTCAGCAAAAGCCGCAGCGTCAACCTGTGAAAGCTGGAACATTTCAGGAAACAGCAGCCCCTGTGAAGCGGCCCCATGAGTCTTGGCATCAGCAAGAAAACGTTCATACAGCACACGCACATGGGCGCGATGCTGGTCAATTATCATCAACCCCTGCTCTGACTCCACAAGGATATAGCGGTCAGCATACTGGAACGGACGCAAAGGCTGCTCCTCTGGTTGCATAAGGCTTTCAACTGCCGGCTGATACGGAATAGTACCCTCACTTATCTTATGGTCAATTACCTCACCGTAAAGCTTGCTCCAGTTATCCGTATTGCTGCGGCTGGGGCGTGACTCGGTCCTACTGCCGGCAAACGGATTGAAAGAGGTGTTAACCTCTACCTTGGGCTGTACCGCAGGACGTGAATCGTCATAAATGGGGATATCAGGCATATCAGCCGTATCGAAATCAATGGTAGGCATCTGCTCAAATTTGCCCACGCTCTCCTTAACGGCAGCCATTAGTATCTTCCATATAACCTGCTCATCCTGGAACTTGATCTCAGTCTTGGTAGGATGGATGTTCACGTCAATGGTATCGGCCGGAACATTAAGGAACAGGAAATATGACGGCTGGTCACCCTCAGGGACAAGGTTCTCATACGCGCTCATGACAGCCTTATGGAAATATGGGTGACGCATGAAACGGCCGTTCACAAAGAAGAACTGCTTGGAACCCCTTCCCTTTACATTATCCAGATTGGAGCAGAAACCGCTCACACTCACCATCGATGTCTGAACCTCAACCGGCAGAAGCGCTTCATTCATTTTGCGCCCAAACAGATTGATGATTCTCTGCTTGATGGGAGAAACCGGCAGTAAAAGCACCTGTTCCCCTTGATGTACAAGTTCTATAGCCACCTCCGGGTGTGCTATAGCCACACGCTCAATCTCTGTAAGGATATGCCCGAATTCAGTCTGGTTGCTCTTAAGGAACTTACGGCGTGCAGGTACATTGTAGAAAAGATTACGTACAGTGAAACTGCTGCCTACCGGACATACGCAAGGCTCCTCCTGCTCTATCTCAGAGGCTTTAATAAGAACCATAGTGCCGGTATCACTCTCCTTGGTACGAGTACGTAGTTCCACCTCAGCCACAGCTGCAATTGAAGGCAGAGCCTCTCCGCGGAAACCGAACGTGGTAAGTGAATAGAGGTCATCTGATTCACGTATCTTAGAGGTAGCATGACGTTCAAATGCAAGCCGGGCGTCATCCGGTATCATACCGCATCCGTTGTCAATAACCTGGATTGACGTACGACCGGCATCCGTAATGATTATACGTATGTTATCAGCACCTGCATCGACAGCATTCTCCACCAGCTCCTTCACTACCGATGCAGGGCGGTTTACCACCTCACCTGCGGCAATCTGGCTGGCCACTGCCTGTGACAAGACCTTAACCTTTCCCTCCATAGAATGCTTTACATCAGATTCCCGCTAAGATATAGAAGCAGAAGCACAAGAAAGAACAACAGTACGACGGCCACCGGAAATGTAATACGCGGTCCGCCGTTCTCCAGACGGCGTTTAAGATGGGTTGTACCCTCTACAAACTTGCCACGGATATTCTCAGGATTATACTCCTCTTCCGGAAGCATACCCAGTTCACGCTTGGCACGCTCTTCTATCTTGGCCAGCCTCTCCTTCCGCTCATCATAGTATATATACTTATGCTCTATGCGGCGGGGTTCTCTTACACTGAACATTCCCATAGTACCTATTCTTTATCTTTCTTCTTTTTTTTCTTACGGTCAAGAGTGGGCAGTGGCACCTCCTTGTTGGAATGACTTTTACGGAGTTGCTGGTCAACATTCTTGCCACGCCAGTAAAAGACATCCTCAGGATCTAAAGGTCTGATCCAGTCAAACCAATGGAAATTGGACAAGAACATCTTCTTTTCATCCAACTTATCCATAGGATACATCACACCGTTGGAACTACCGAATATTATCATCTTATCTACAGCACGCATCTTGAAATACGCCGTCAGGCTGGGCCCTTCCGTAGTATTCATACCTATCATGGCTGAATCAGAATCAAGCGGATAAAACACCACCTGTACATTACCTTTCACATCTGCATGCTCTATTTCACTGTTCTTGAAATAGGCCATCATCTCACGCCCCGCTATCTGATTATAATGGACGGTATCATTCATCTGAACAAAGAGAGCCTGACCTATAACATGTACCCAATCAATGGTGCTGTCATTCATATAGAATATTATCTTCTCACCCAGTACCTGTTGGTCCTCATTCCAAAGGATAGGGTCATAGTACAATGTCAGCGTAGAATCTATACTTGTAAACATCATGGAATCCGCCACCATCTGCAAATCAGTACGGTAAGCACGCACCTTGTTGAATCCGCGTACCTGACGCTCAATAACGCTGTCCTTTGCCTCATTGTAAAAAGTGACCAGCCTGAAAGTATCAGCATGAACATAAAGGCTGTCGCCTGACGAATACTCTACAAGAAGAGCCTTGTCTGTCACCACAGCAGAGTCATTCTCCTGATTATAATAGACATATTCACCATAAGCATCAACCTTGTCCTTGTAATTATTGATTATGACATCACCAAATCCTTCCATCCGGCCTATCTCCTTGTCATAAATGATGCTGTCACCCGTCATACGGGTCTCACCGCCATTCTGTTCCACCACTGAGCGGTCCAGCAGCACTGCGTTATGGCTTTCAGTATTGAAACGACCGTGGCTTGTATTAATTACATTGTCTTCATTGACAATGGTAGCCGGACAGTTGAGGAAAGCCATATGACTGTCTGTGTTATAATGCAGAGTATCTGTGGTCAATGTATAATCCGGGCTCTCCATTGATACCCCGTCCATGAACACGGCCAGTTTGGTATTTGTGTCAAACTGACCATACTCCGATATCAGCGTACTCTCCTCATCAAGCAGCGTACCTCCGTCAAAGAACCAACCCAAGCCCGTATTACGGTCATAATTGAGGCTGTCAGTAAGCAGAATCATCGTTTTGTTCTCAAGGCGCACATTGTCACGCACCCTGAGCAGACGGGTATTGCCATCGTAAAACAGAGAATCTCCATAGAGGAACAGGGTATCTCCCTGCTCCGCCCTTACATTATGATATGCGTTGAAAGAATTGCGTTCCTGAAAAAACAGCGCACTGTCACAATACATATACATACTGTCATGACGGAACACCACATTACCTATCAGACGTTGCGCATCAGGATTGATATAGTCCTCAAAACGAATCACATCCGCATTGAGAAGATAAACATAAGTCGTGTCTGAAGATTCCGGTTCATCAGCAGCAACAGACTGCGTCTCCGCCTTAAGCGGAGTAATTGCCACAACTGCGAATAATGCCAGAAATAGAGGCAGGAACCTGAATCTGTTCATATGGATTATCACCTGTTAGCGTTTTACCCATCCGGGATACATGAAATCACAATCACCCCACCCCTCGCTGATTCTGACATAAGTGGTACGCTGTTTTTCACGAACCCATTTTTCAAGAGCCTCCTGATTACGGATTGTGCTTACTATTTCATAAAGGATATCATAGTCATCAGCCATATTGGCTTTATGAGCGTTTATCTTGCTCTTAAGCTTGACAATGGCGCATGTGGTCTTTCCGCCGTCCATCTGCATAACAAACGGTTCCGATATCTCACCCACATGCATACGGTCAACTACCTTAGCCACATCCTGCGGCAGATACTGCAACTCCAACTTTGATACGCCCGTAACAGGACTCCATTCAGTCCTGAATGTCATAAGGCCATTGTTGTTGCGGGTATTCTTATCCTGAGAATACGTAGTAACACTATTCTCAAATGAACGTTTACCGTTGCGGATATCCTGTGCGACAGAATCCAGACGTGCCAGACAGTTGTCAATACTCTCCATAGGAATCTTGGGCTTACGCAATATATGACGCACCCTTACCCTGTCTCCCAGACGTTCAACAAACTGAAGGATATGAAAGCCGTACTCAGTCTCCACTATCTTTGAGATCTTGGCAGGGTCAGTCATATTGAATGCCACGGCTGAGAACTCCGGAACCATCTCGTTTCGCCCAAAGAACCCCAAGTCTCCACCTACTCTTGCAGAACCCGGATCCTCCGAGTAAAGGACAGCCAAAGTAGAGAATGAAACCTCACCGGACTGTACACGGTCAATATAATCACGCAAATCACTCTTGACCGCATCTATCTCCTCCTGCGGAATGACCGGATCCAGAGTTATTATCTGAACCTCAACCTGAGTGGGGATAGAAGGAATTTCATCGGCCGGGATATCCTTGAGATAACGCCTCACATCTGCCGGAGTAACCTTAACACGTGATATTATTTTATTACGGACTTGACTAATAACATATTCCTGCCTGTTTTTTTCATACAAACGGGCCCTTATCTCATCCTTAGTCATTTCATAATTGTTTTCCAGGTTCTCTTCTGTGACATACTTGTCTAACAGATTCCTGTAGTCATATTCCACCTGCGGGGTAACATCATCATCAGTAACAAAAATACTGTCCAGTTCAGCCTGGTTCAGAAACAGTTTGTTTACGGCCAATTGCTCAGGGATAACGCAATAAGGATCACCCTCCCACTGGGTTCCACGTAACAGCGCGTCTTGACGGGCCTCCTCTACTTCCGATTTGTAGATAGCCTCATCACCTACCACCCAGACAACTTCATCAATTATATTGTTTTGGGCCGATAATTCTGAATATTGGACCAAGGCTGCCATTAAGACAACCGTCAGAATACTCTTCTTCATTACTTCCTTTTTTGATAGAATATGATTCTGTTTTTTTCCAAGGCAGCCTCATATAGATCCTCCTTGATTTTCCTCATATAAGCAACCTCATTATTATTGATCAGAAGCCCCTTGATTCTTGCCCGTGCATGATCCAAAGGCTCTATGCCACCTTTCTCAGCAAAAACACTCACATTGAGAAGGTATATATACTCATCATCCTTGAACTCATAGCTACTACTGTCCTTGAGTATGGTTTCAAGAGGATTTTCATGGACAGGCAGCAAAACCTCCAGTTCAGTGACAGTACGCCAGTTATCATAGAAAAAATCACAACGGGCGGCATTGCGTATGCAATACTTCTCTATCTCCTCAAAAGACTCATCATCCTGCCGGGTATATATATTCCGTATAACTGAAAGGTCATGTGATTTGACAGGAACCTTAAGGAACAAACCTTTTACAAGAGACTCATCGAGCACGAACAGACGCTGATTATCATTGAAAAACTGCTCAATTTCATCTTCTGTTATCTCCGATGAAAACTTCTGTTCAATAAGCCTGCGCTGGAACTCATGCTCAAAAAGTGAACGGCGGTAATTCTCTACCAGCCGGTCTATATCCTTTGTATCAGGAACGTTTCTGATTGCGTTCTGATAAAAAAGAACATCCTGAGCCCAGTTTTTTATGTAACGCTCCGCAAAAAGTGCGCTGTCAGTATCCGACAGGCCCAAAGGAAGAACCTGCTTGATATCCTCGGCGTACAGAACTTCACCGTTAATTTCAACCACAGGCGTCTTTCCACTCACATACAATGTGATATTCTTACCCCATTTGCATGATACGAGCGCAAATGAAAGCAGGAACATAACGACTCCTGCCGGCAAGAATGTGAGTGGAGACTTATTCATCATTTGTTAAGGCTGACCTTCTTGAGCGCTTTATTGTAAATCTTGTATTTATATTGCTTACGCAGTTTCTTGATCCATTCCTGTTCCAGATAGTTCTGATAGGCATCCGT
>Ga0265298_10003257_pt1 | contig 21660 bp, 24 predicted proteins | sample AusTroGonzalo_MG_3_FD_193486 | JGI IMG/M metagenome (GOLD analysis project Ga0265298, IMG submission 193486) | Bovine rumen microbial communities from tropical cattle in Woodstock, Queensland, Australia - Gonzalo_01 | ecosystem: Host-associated > Mammals > Digestive system > Stomach > Rumen ...
GCCATGTCCCGGATTTCGATGCTGACCGGATAGTCCGGGTTGTGAACGTCAACCTTCAGGTTCGGGTTGGCCTGCAGGATACGGTAGCCGACTTCTTCGTTGATCGCAGGGGAGTTCATAAAGTACCGCTTGTCGCTTCTACGGGCCACGACCTTAAATGACCCTTTCAGATCTTTTGTCATTTCGATCGCCTGGTCACAGACAGCGTTGAAGTCCTCTTTCGGCATCTCCAGTGCCGGGCTGACGCTGTAAACGCCGAAGACCTTCGTCACCCGCCCGATGCATTCATCCAGGTCGCTGAAACCGCGGACGAAGATCCGGCCGTCGTGAACATTTACCTCTGCCCCCAATCCCCGTACCGCGTAGCGGATTTTCCGGATCAGCGCCCGGATGAAATATGGCCGGTTCAGCCCTTTCAGAAAGATTTCTCCGTACCGAACCAGTAAAAGATTCTGCATAATCCCTGTCCTCCGTTTATCTCCGTGTATACTTTCTCAGCAAGTTCCAATGGAATGCGGTGCGTTCCGCCGCATAAGCGATTTCATCTTCTGTAGTCTCCGGGCTCAGGCTGAAGCGCAGAGAACAATCGGCAATCTCCTGCCGGATGCCCATGGCCTTCAGAACCGGAGAAATCTTCTGTTTCCGGCTGGCACATGCGCTGCCGGCTGATACATAGATTCCGTCCCCTTCCAAAGCAAAGAGCATCGTCTGGCTGCGGACCGGTGGAAACGCCGCATTCAGGATATGCGGCGCACAGGCATCGTGAATCATCGTCGGGCTGTTAATCACAACGTCAGGAACGGCTTCCTTCAGCAGCTGTTCCAGCTGTTTCCGAAGTTTTTCCACCCTTTTGTTCGCTTCTATGTCATAAGTGCTTACTGCCTCGCCCAGCGCGATAATACCGAAGGTGTTTTCTGTTCCGGACCGCAGGTTTTCCTCCTGTCCGCCGCCGAACTGTATCGGCCGGATCCGCCAGTCCTTTTTCAGGATCAGCGCACCGGTTCCCTTCAATCCTTGAATCTTATGGGCAGATATGGCGTAGCTCTGTACACCGATGGCCTTCATCGAAAAAGGCACCCTCAGGAAACCCTGCACTCCGTCGACATGGATGCCGGCACAGGGGCATTTCCGGTCCCGGATTCCGGCAATCTCTTTCAGCGGTTCAATGATTCCTGTCTCGTTGTTGACCTGCATAACGGAAATCAGCGCCACGGTCTCATCCGTCATGTTTTCCAGCTTTTCCAGGTCGATATGGCCTTCCGGCCCCGCCGGAATCTCCTCAACCCGATGCCCGAGCCCTTCGATCACTTCCCGGCAGGATGAAACCGCCGGGTGTTCAACAGACGAGATCAGGACCCTTCGCGGCTGCCGATGGGTTTTCATATGTCCGATCAGCGCCAGGTTGTCCGCCTCCGTCCCGCCGGAAGTGAATACGATGCGCTCCCCCGCTGCGTCCGCAGCATTCAGGCATTTCTCCCGTACTGCGTTTATTTCTTTCTGGATTTCCATCGCAGGCTTATATAAAGCGGATGGGTTGTACCATCCGCTTTGCATGTGCCGGTTCACTGTCTCCCGGACCGGCTCCGAAGGTCTGGTGGTTGCGCTGTTGTCCAGATATACCGTCATCGCTTACTCCTGATAGGTTCCGCGGGGAATGTACTGCTTGATGTAGTCCACCATTTCCTCGCTGGGCTCCATAATGATCATTTTCTTGTCGTTTTCCTTCGTAAAGTAGAAATAGTACAGCTCTGAGTCCCGGTTCAGGAACCAGTTCATCCGTTTGATTCCCGGCATATTTACGTAGCGCTGGAATGAAGGAGATGACACTTTACCAAATGCTTCAATATTCCTAACATTCAGGCTGCCCAGGCTTTTCCGCTTTTTGTTGTTGTATACTTCCGCGAAATCCAGTGCGCCGTTGGTAAAAGTGTATTCGTATTCTGTCAGAATCCGGTCATGGAAAAAATACGTATAGGCCGCTATACCGCCCGTGAGAACGATGAATACAACTGTCATCCAGTTGAAATTTGTGCTCAGGGTGCCGAACATCATAGCTGCGAACAACGCTCCGACTATGATCACAACCCAACTGAACGCGTAAAGGATCTTATTCAGCGTATTGTTCCGTTTGACGACAACTTCTTCCATAAAATGATCCATGGCCATATGTGTATCCTCCGATTCTTCAGTATTTTCTGTCGATCAGACTGCCGGTCAGTTCCCGGTGAATGCTCATATCCCAAGGCAGACGGTCTAACGCCTCAAAGGCCAGCCGCACTTCGTTCTCCGCATCCTTCCGGGTTTTTTCCAGCCCTTTCAGACTGACCCAGGTCATCTTTTTCTGTTCCGCGTCCATTCCGGTATTCTTTCCCATCAGCTTTGCGTCTCCGGTCACGTCCAGCAGATCATCCGTCATCTGGAAAGCCATACCGTAGTGGCGGGCAAACTGTCGTCCGCTTTCGGTCATTTCCTGCGATGCCCCGGCCAGAATCATCCCTGCTTCCACCGCTGCTTCCAGTAGGTCCGCTGTTTTATGCCGGTGAATGTAGGTCACAATTTCTTCAGTAGGCTCCATTTTCTCGGATGCAACGTCCACGCTCTGTCCGCCGATCATCCCGGAAACCCCTGCATGCCGCATGATGCAGGCCATAGCCCGGATGCCCCGCGTGTCGTTCATCTGTACAGCAGCCCGGGCCATGATTTCCGCCGCAGTGTTCAGTAACCCGTCTCCTGCCAGGATTGCCCCGGCTTCACCGAATTTTACATGGTTGGTCGGCTTTCCCCGTCGCAGATCGTCGTTATCCAGGGCAGGCAGATCGTCATGGATCAGGCTGTAGGTGTGAATCATCTCAACAGCGCAGGCGAAAGGCATCGCTTCGTCTGAATTCCCGCCGGCGGTTTCACAGCTGGCCAGAAGTAAAACCGGTCTCAGGCGTTTCCCTCCCGCTGCCAGACTGTATGCCATGCTTTCCTCCAGCTTCTCCGGCATGGGGCCTGCAGAGCGGAGTGCAGGCAGAAGCGCCTCGTTGACCGTCTCCCGGTATTCCTCAAAGCTTCTCATTCCAGATCCACCGCCGGAACCTCCTCCGGCTGTCCTTTTTTTCCGTTCTGCAGAATCGTCAGCCGCCGGCTGAACCCGTTGAGTTCCTCTTCCAGCGCGTTAAGCTGTTTCATTCCTTCTTCGTATTGCTGTACGGATTCCTCCAACGGAATGGTTCCCTCTTCAATCCGGGTAATGATCTCCTGGACCGCCTGGAGCTTTTCCTCAAAGCTTCTCTTCTCTTCGCTCATGTCGCTCCTTCCTTTCTGGTCACCGGTACACGCCCGTCCGCGAAGCTGATCTGCATCCGTGTTTCAAGCACGGCTTCCGATGCCGTTTTGACCATACGTCCGTCCGCAGTATAAACTAAGGTATATCCCCGTTCAAGAACGCCCAGCGGGTTCAGGGCTTTCAGATGCTCCCGACAAAGTGCTGTTCTTGCTTTTTCTCTCTCAAACCGATGAACAGCAGCTTTTCCCAACCGGTTCCGGTCATTTTTCAGTGTGCTGATCCGGTTCTCGATAATACGGTTTATCGCGTTCATCAGTCGTTCCCGGTTCAAACCGGCCAGGTGTGCCAGTCTGTTTATCTGTTTGTCGGGACTCACGTTGGATAAACGTGCCCGGATTTCAACGGTTTTCCGTTCCGCATCCCGAAGACGGTTATTTTCCGCGTGCCGGAGGCCCATGCGGACCAGGTGAATTCGTTCCGCCAGCTCCTTCCGGTCGGGAAATACGATCTCCGCCGCGTTGCTCGGAGTAGCTGCCCTGACATCCGCTGCAAGATCACAGATCGAAACATCGATTTCGTGCCCGACGCCGGATACGACAGGAATCCGGCTCTCAGCCACAGCCCGGGCTACAATTTCTTCATTGAAACACCATAGGTCCTCAGCCGAACCACCGCCCCGCGCCACGATGATTACATCCGCATCGGTATATCTGTTTGCCATGCTGATTCCGCGCGCGATCTCCTCCGCCGCGCCGGTCCCCTGGACTGCCGCCGGAATCAGGATGATCGGGATCGCTGGATTCCGGGCCCCGGAAACGTTCAGGATATCGTGCAGTGCCGCCCCACTCCGGGATGTTACGATTGCCACCTTCCCGGGAACGAGAGGCAGCGGCCGTTTCAAACGCTGATCAAACAGGCCCTCCGCATTCAGTTTCCGTTTCAGCTCCTCATATCGCTGATACAGATCTCCTATTCCAGCGCTTCGCATACCCGTTGCATACAGCTGGCAGGCTCCTGTCCTGGAATAGAGCTTAACGTACCCTGTCACGATAACGGAATCCCCATCCTTCGGCCTGAGTCCGCTTGTCAGCGTATTCTGGCGGAACATAACGCAGTTGACCGCCGATTCCGTATCCTTCAGGGAAAAATACCAGTGTCCGGATGCAATATGATGCTTAAACCCGCTGACCTCTCCACGGACTGTAACATCCTGCAGTCGGGGATCCCGCCTGATCGCTTCGTCAACCGCCAGGTTCAGCTCGGATACGGTCATTTCAGATCCGTGCAGCAAGCTCTTTCATCCTTTCAGCCACTTCCACGGTATTGTCCAGCAGCATGGTAATCGTCATTTTTCCGACGCCACCCGGCACCGGAGTGATCCATCCCGCCGTGTCCTTTACATGTTCAAAATCCACATCACCGCAGACACTTCCGTTGACCCGATTGATGCCAACATCGATAACGACGCAGCCGGGTTTGACCATGTCCGCAGTTACAAATCCGGCTTTTCCAACGGCCGCTACCAGGATGTCCGCCCGCCTTGTATGCTCCGGCAGGTTCCTCGTCCGGCTGTGGCAGATGGTTACGGTACAGTTCTCCCGCAGCAGCAGCATCGCCATCGGTTTACCGACAATGTTACTGCGACCGATTACTACCGCTTCTTTCCCATTCAAATCGATCCCCGTGGATTTAATCATGTATAGGGCACCTTTCGGCGTGCAGGCAGTTACACCCTTCCCTCCCGTCATCATTTTACCGGCATTGAGCATATGAAAACCGTCTACATCCTTCTCCGGCAGGATTTTCGCCAGTGCGGCCTCTTCGTCCAGATGTTTCGGTAAAGGCAGCTGGACCAGAATCCCGTGAATTGCTCCGTCCCGGTTCAGACGGTCGATTTCGGCCTCCAGGGCTTCCTGCGTAGTCTCTGCCGGCATGTGGATCGTCACGCTGTAAATCCCGACTTCCTCGCAGCCCTTTTCCTTGTTCCGGACATAGATCTCGCTGGCCGGATCATCTCCGACCAGGATCACAGCCAGGCCGGGCAGGATCCCTGCTTCTTTCAGTCTCTCAACCCGACGTGCAATGCCGCTCCTCAATTCCTCCGACATTTTCTTGCCATCCAGGATAACCGCCGCCATGGTCTCCTCCTTGTCTCAGCATCCACGCGTTAATCTTTGTAATCCGGTCAACGCTACGCCGACCGCGTTGTCTCCGCTCAGTGCTCTGTCACCGAAAAACGGTTCCGGCGTTCCCCGAAGTCTGGAGCACCGTTCAGCCAGCATTTCCCGGAACAGTTCCGACCCGGCCACACCTCCGGTCACCAGAACCTCCCTGAGCCCGGTTTTCCTGCTCCCCGCGGAAATCATCCGGGAAACCGTTCTTGCCAGAACATCATAGATTTCCCGGGCACAATCCGCCCGGGAAACCGTTTTGTCCTGTATCCACCGCTGAGCCTGACTTTCCGCACCGCTCAGGTGGCAGCTCAGATCCCCGTCCGCCATGCTGGCGCCCAGCCGTCCCTCGCTCGTTCCACCCAGGGCCAGCGTTTCAAGTTCCGGTCCCGCCGGAAAAGAAAGGCCCATGGATACCCCGACCCGGTCCACAAGCTGGCCTGCATGCAGATCCAGGCTGCTCCCAAGCCGATCAATCCGGTCCGGCCGGACGGCCAGAAGGTCCGTTGTCCCACCTGAAAGATGAACGGCCAGATATTTCTCCCGGCCCTCCAGGACCGTGCCCTTTGCCGCGGCTGCCAAGTGTCCCCGCTGGTGGGTGGTACGATACAGAGGAATGTCCAGCGCCCCGGCAATCATCACGGCAGCAGTAATTCCCGCCTGGAAAACCGGCATATAGGAGTCTTCACCGTCCCGGGGCCGGTCACTGACTGCGATGGCCGAAGGCTTGTATCCGTCCCGCCTCAGCAGCCTCAGTGCGTCCTCAGCCAAGGTCAATTGCCGCAGGTGCAAGAAAACCGCGTCGCTCTGCCGCAGTCCCCGCCCCCCCTGCTGTACCGGCAGCAGTTTCCGGATGTTGATCAGGATATTCCCTTCCGGATCTACAGCTGCCAGGGATGTGCGGTAATTGCTCGTATCGATCCCCAGAACCACTTCGGTCATTTTCCGGCACCTTTTTTCCGGACGATTGTGCCCAGGATACCGTTCACGAATGCCTTGTCATCCGGATCGGAATACTGTTCAATCAGCTCCAGTGCTTCGGAAACCGCCACATTGTCGGGGATTTCTTCCGCATAATCGATTTCCCATATTGCCAGGCGAAGGATTGTCAGATCCACCAGGCTCATCCGATCCAGTGTCCATCCAACGGCTGTTTCAGCGATCTTGGCATCAATTTCCGCCCGGTGGGCCACGACGCCGTCGAAGGCTGTGGAAATATACATCCGGTCATCGTCCCCGGGCTCGTTTTTTCCGACTTTATCAACGCCGGGCATGGGCATTTCCCGCAGCTCATCGTATACCATTCGCAGGGTATCCTCACCGCCCTGGCCTCCTGCGGTTTTTTCAAATATCATCTGCATGGCTGCAGCGCGTGCTGTCGTTCGCGACATGGCTTATTCCTCGTTTTCCTTCTGGATCGTGGTAGCGTACTGTTCCTGTTCCTTCGCGATTTCCTGTTTGATGTCGATCGGTTTGGTATCTTTCGCGGGGATAATCCGGTTAGCTGTATCTTTAAAGAACGAGCTTTTGTTTTCTACGGACCCGAAAAAGAATCCGACCGCGAACAGTAGTGCAAGAACCAGCGTCTTCCAGAAGCCGATGATCATCACCAACGCGCCGAGCCCTGCCAGGATGAGGCCCAGGATAATCCCGAATCCGGGAGTTCCTTTTTCAATTTTCATGCTCTTTCTCCTTTGAATCTTCGTTTTCCTCGGCCGTTTTGCTTTCTTTCACCGGGTCTTCTTCCGGCACCGGTTCCTGCTTCTCCATTTCCGGGGGAACAGGGACGATACACGGTTCATTTTTCGTACTGAAGAGCCGTTGATGAATCGGCCGGTCGTCATCTTCTTCCGGCTCATCGATCTCAGCGCCGGAATCCTGGATGGAATGAACAGGGCTGACAGTCGGTTCTTCGGAAACTGCTCTTTCTTCATTCTCCGGAGGAATGTTGATTTCAGCAAGGTCAGCAGGAATGTCAGGCACGGGAGGTTCATTGCTGTCCGGTTTCTCCGCGGTATCTTCCTGTTTCTCCCCTTCCACGTCCCGCAGCAGCGCGATGCCGGCCGGGGGAGCAATGGCAAACGGCGCCCCTTTGATCTCCTCACCGGTCGCTTCAATCTGGATGCAGATGTTTTTGACCTCGACACCACTGCATGCGGTCACGTACTGCTTGATCTGCTGCTGCAGGGTATCGACGGTCAGCGGGATACTGACTCCACCGGCCACATTCCCTTTGATTCGTATCTCCAGACCGTCTCGCTGGTTATCAAGAAGCAGCGCCTCAGAATTGATCTCCGGATGCTGCTCCAGGCATTTCCTGACCAGTTCCTGCAGCGTATTCAGAGAGATTTCCAGCTCACCGTTTTCCGTCTTCTGGATCACGTACTGCTCATCTCTGCCGGGCCGTCGGAAAAGCATCATCACACAATAGATCCCCAGGGCCAGCAGAATAAGAGCAGTCAGGATAAAGCCGATTTTTGCCAGAATGGATTGCCTGGCCAGGATATTGGCGGCATACCCGATCACGTCTGCACGAAAGAACACCTGTGCCACAAACGCCGCGCATCCCGCGATCATCAGCAGGCCGGCGGCAAAGACCAGAATGCGGTCCAGAATCCGGATCTTCATTGGTTTCCATCCTCCTGTGCCGTTCAGTTCGCGGATGTCTCCTCCGGTTTATCTTCGGCGGATTCAGCAGTCTCCTTCGGCTTATCAGGAGCGGGCTTCTTCGGTTCGGTTTCTTCTTCTGCTGGCTCGATCCCAGCCTCCAGCGCGTTTTGTGCTCCAGCCTGCAGTGCCTTGTTTTCTTTTTCAAAGCTGACGTTCTGTACGTGTACGTCAACCCGGACTACGTGCAGTCCAGTCATGGACTCGATCGCCTTGCGCACGCTTTCCTGGGCGTCCATGGCGGCGCGTTGGATCGGCGTGCCGTATTCGACAACCACATACAGATCCACAGCCACTTCTTCCGTCCCGACCTCGACCTTGATTCCCCTGGTCACATTCGGCTTCTTGCCGATTCCTGTACCGGTGGGGTTGGTCATACCGGCGATACCCTCAACCTCGCTGGCCGCCAGTCCGGCAATAATTTGCACTACTTCGTTTGCGTATGTAATGTTAGAGCCGGGCGTCATATCGTTGTCTGTCATCAGGGGCAGCGTGTTGGATTCTTTATTCTGTTTCGCCATTTCAGTAACCTCCTGTAGTGGGAAGCATTTCATATCCGATTAATTATACCAGATTCGTAGTCTCTTGACAATGGATCCCTTATTCCTCAGACTTAACTACCGCGATGTGCAGTTCCTCAAGCTGCCGGGGTTCAACCTCCCCGGGCGCGCCCATCATGATATCCTGGGCGTTCTTGTTCATCGGGAAGGGGATCACCTCCCGGATGGAGTCCTCGCCTGCCAGCAGCATCACCATCCGGTCCACCCCCGGGGCGATGCCGGCGTGGGGCGGTGCTCCGTAACAGAACGCGTTGTACATCGCCGGGAACTTGGCTTTCACATCCTCTTCGCCCAAACGAACCAGTTCGAAAGCCTTGATCATGATTTCCGGGTCATGATTCCGTACGGCGCCGGAGGACAACTCAACACCGTTGCAGACCAGATCGTACTGGAAGGCGGTTACGCTCAGCGGATCCACCTCGCCCGATGCTGCCTTCTGAAGGATTTCCAACCCGCCGTTGGGCATTGAGAAGGGATTGTGGCAGAATTCCAGTTCCCCGCTTTCCTCCCCGATTTCATACATCGGGAAGTCAACAATCCAGCAGAATTCGTAGCGTTCCGTATCCATATGTTCAGGGCACAGTTCACCCAGTTTCTTAATCATAACGCCAGCGGTCTTTTGCGCCGCTCCGGCTTTACCCGCACTTATTGCCACAAACGTGCCGGGAACCAGGTTCAGTTCGCTGATGACGGTCTCTTTCTTTTCCTGCAGGAACTTGGCAATACCACCGACGATCTCCCCGTTCTCATCCAGCCGGAACCAGTAGGCTTTATTCCCGCTGATGACCTCGGTATCAGCGCAGAATTTATCAATCTGCTTCCGGCCCGCGGTGAAACCGGTCACAGGAACCGCTTTGATCACGTTATTTTCGAAGGGACCGAATCCGCAGTCACCCAGCAGTGAAGTCACGTCAGTAACAGTCAGGTCAATCCGCAGGTCAGGCTTGTCGGTTCCATAGGTCTCCATGGCTTCCAGGTATGGAATCCGCCTGAATGGCGCTGTGGATGCCGTGTGATATTTTCCGTACTCCGCGAAGATGGGCGGCAGTACGTCCTCCAGTACGGCAAATACATCCTCCTGGGTGGCGAAGGCCATCTCCATGTCCAGCTGGTAAAATTCACCGGGACTCCGGTCGCCGCGGGCATCCTCGTCCCGGAAGCAGGGGGCAATCTGGAAGTACCGGTCGAACCCGCTGGTCATCAGCAGCTGTTTGAACTGCTGAGGCGCCTGGGGCAGCGCGTAAAACTTACCAGGATGCTTTCTTGCCGGAACCAGGTAGTCCCTGGCACCTTCCGGGGAAGACGCAGTCAGGATCGGTGTTGTAATTTCAAGAAAACCGTGCTCCGTCATCGCCCGCCGCAGGGCTGCCACAACGTTGCACCGCATGATAATGTTCCTCTTGACCTCAGGATTCCGCAGATCCAGGTAGCGGTATTTCAGCCTGATGCTTTCGTCTGCTTCACGGCTCCGGGCGATCTGGAAGGGCAGCGCGTTATACCGGCACTTCCCGAGTATCTCGACCGTATCCGGAACAACCTCGATGTCGCCGGTATCCATCTTCGGGTTTTTGCTGGCCCGTTCCCGGACGATTCCGGTTACGGAGATAACGCTCTCCTTGTTCAGGTTAAGCAGTGCTGACATCAGATCCTCGTCCTCCACCACCAGCTGGGTGGCTCCGTAAAAATCCCGAAGCACAACAAATGCAAGATTGGCACTGACCTCCCGGATGTTTTCCATCCATCCGCTCAGCCTCACGTTCTTCCCGGCATCTCCTATCCGCAGCTCATTGCAGTGGTGTGTTCTGTATTGCATAACTCCGTCCCTTTCTTTGTTTGTATCATTTTTATCCAAATTAAAATCGCGCGCTGAGAAATCCTTCCTTTATTTCAGCAGTCTTCTGATTTCCGATGCAGCCTTGTCCGCCGGTACCGTGAATTCCTCTCCAGTCTGCATATCTTTGATTTTCACCGCCCGCTGTGCCGCTTCTTCATCTCCGATGGTTCCCGTCAAAGGTGCACCGGTTTTGTTGGCATACTTGAACTGTGCTTTCAGACTCCGCCCGCAATGATCCATGTCCGCCTTGATCCCCTGAGCCCGGAGTTCCTGAACCATCCGAAACGCGGCGTTTCGGTTCGTCCCCATATATGTGATGAAGATGTCGTACTGGTTTGGCCGCGGCAACTCAATTCGCTCGCTGTCCAGCAGCATGAGAACCCGTTCCAGCCCCATGCCGAAGCCCACCGCCGGCAGGCTCGGTCCGCCGATCTGTTCTACCAGATTATCGTACCGACCGCCGCCGCAAACCGTAAGGTTCCCGTCCTTCGTTGCCGTAATCAGCTCAAATACGGTTTTTGTATAATAGTCCAGTCCGCGTACGATCCGGCTGTCTACAGTATAGGGAATCCCCGCACCGTCCAGGCAGCTTTTCAGCGCCTCAAAGTGATCCCTGCATTCGTCGCAGAGCAAGTCCAGCATGCTCGGCGCATCCTTGGTCAGCTCCCGGCACCTTTTTTCCTTGCAGTCCAGTGCCCGCAGCGGGTTCCGCTCGAACCGCTCCTTGCAGCTGTCGCACAGTTGGTCGATCCGCCCCTTCAGGTATTCCTTCAGGGCCCGATGATAATCAGGCCGGCATTTTGGGCACCCGATGCTGTTGATCTTCACACTCAGGTTCAGGATCCCAAGTTCATCCAGCAGATGATAAGCCAGAAGGATCAGCTCCGCATCCGCTGTTGCATCCTTTGCTCCAAAGCATTCAAGTCCGAACTGGTGATGCTCCCTCAGCCTTCCGCTCTGAGGGTTTTCGTAACGGAAAATCGGCGCGTCCAGGTAATACATTTTACAGGGCAGCGCGTCGGCGTACAGATTGCTTTCCAGGAAACACCTTGCCGCTCCGGCAGTCCCTTCCGGCTTCAGCGTGATCGACCGGTCACCCTTGTCCTTAAAAGTGTACATTTCTTTTTGAACAATATCTGTTGTATCCCCAACACCCCGCAGGAAAAGCTCCGTGTGTTCAAAAACGGGGGTCCTTACTTCCCGGTATCCGGCCAGCGCAGCCGCCTTGCGCATTTTATCCTCAAGGAACTGCCACCGGTAGCTTTCCGCCGGCAGCACGTCCCGGGTTCCGCGGGGTGCCTGAATCATACTCATGCCTCCTGTTCCTCATTACGGAAGAATATAACAACATATTATATCATGAATCCCGTGATTATCAAACCATAAAAAAGACGGAACCTCCGATTCCGAGGAAACGTTGGGAGCGGACAGATTCCATGGGGCCGTATTTATGCGGCGTTTTCATAAAAAAGGACAGTCCTGCCTTTTCTGCAGAACCATCCCTGCCGGTTTTTCATTCCGAAGCTTGTCACCAGCTGTAATTCATTGCAGTTGCGACGCAATTCTGATGTGCTTCATCCACCTGCCCGGATCCATGGGTCTTGCTCTTGTAAAAGTGGATGCAAAAGTGCCCGTCAAAATTGTTTCCGCTGATCGTCCCTGTTCCGTGCGGCATTCCGTTCATCGACGCCGCGTAAACATGGCCGTTGTATTTAACCAGTACCGCCCTCCGTTTCCAGCTCCAGTGCCCGTAGATACTGAGCATTGTCGCTGTATCCGACGCGGTTTTCGGTTCCGCGTCCAGATGGTTGTATCCGCTCCACCGTTTGCAGGTGAATACTTTCCCGGTTTTGATGTCCTTGACCTTGAATGTCGCCCCCTTTGGAATCACGTTGGATCCGCCGTTGAACCAATTCAGGCGTTCTGTCCCGTTCCCGCTTCCGGAGGAATCGGAAGAATCCGCCTTTTTCGCGCTGGAGCTGTTCAGTTTCTTAAGCGTGTCAGAATTGACCTTCCCGGTCTGTTTCAGCCCGTTTCTTTTCTGAAAGTTACTGACCGCCGTCTTGGTACCGTTGCCATAATCCCCGTCAATAGACCCTGTGTAGTATCCCAGTGATTTCAGTTTTTTCTGTACAGCCTTGACCGTGTCTCCCTTATCGCCGGGAGCGCACGTTCCATTGCCGCTTCCTGATGATTTTGACCCGGAATCCTTGGCCCCTGATGATTTGGATCCGGAAGAGCTGCCGGATGACCCGCTGACGCTGATATACTTCTTGGCCACATACCCTTTCTTGCTGCCTGCAGAGATTTTGTACCAGCTTCCCTGGGTATCGTTGATAGTCACCTTATCCCCTTCCCGGAGACGGCCGACCACATCCGAATCAGACGAAGCCGATTTGCGGATATTCAGTGAACTGGCTGTAACAGTTCCGGTCTTGGCCAAGGCACATGTCACGGGAAGAACAACCATCAGAAAAACAAATGCCACCATGATTTTCCATTTTCTCAAAGGCTGTTCATCTCCCCTCTCCACATCCTTCTATTAAGATACAGGGTCATTTTATTACAATTATATTACATTGTCAACAGTGTTTCGAAATAATTTGTTTGTTTTTTGAAATTTTTAAGGGGAATCTGAATGATTCAATCTTCTCAGAAACAGCCCTTGCTCAGGCGAAGCAGTTAAACCCTTGCACAGGCAGCTTCCGGCGAATCGTGCCTTCATTCAAGTATTTCCATAAATCTCCATATAATAAAACCCCGTTCTCCTGAACGGGGCTTTGTATCCGTTTTTTATTTTTTCCCGGAAGCGTTGATCAGTTTGCAGGCACGAAATCCATGTCACTCAGGAACTGAACTGCGGTCTTGACCATGTTTTCCGTCAGTACTGGTTTCTCTGCTTCGGGCAGGAATCCGAGGATCAGCTCAACTTCATATCCCTCATAAATAGTATAGAAGTCAACGAAATCGGGGTCGTCGCCGACTTCAGTCACCTGTAGAAGTTTGGTACCATACGCGGTTTCCGTATAAGTGAAGGTAACGTCGTTATCCAGCTGGAAACTGTCCTCAATGGCTTTCAGGGTGGCTTCGTCGACATCATTCAGCCGGATGTGAGGTTCATAGCTGTCGTTCAGGTAAATGCTGATCAGCATCTGCGGAGCATTCTTGTCCTCTGTTGAAAGCATCGCGGTGAGGCTTGCACCGCTTGCATCTGCATCAATTACTTTATAGGTATATCCCTCCGGAATCTTCGCCTCGATGGTGAATGCGCCGTTGACTAATACGGTGCCCAGGTTTTCCTTTTTCTCGGTGGTGGTTTCAGCCAGTGCGGCCGCACAGCTCAGGGTAAGTGCCAGTGCCAGCAGCAGAGCAATCATTTTTTTCATGATTATGTTCTCCTCCTTGTCTGATTTTGTCGGTTTTATTTATTTACGAGGAAATCCCCGCGGATATAGCCTACATTACCGGTACTGAGATCCTCAACCTGCTTCCACTCCTTCAGCTCGGCAGTGACAACAAGTTCAACGCCGCTTTTATAGGACTGGATCAGCTGGGCCTTCTTATTGGGAGCCCAGCGCATGTTTACAAAACCGCTGCCGCGGCCGGCTTTTGTTACTACGGTGTAGGGAGTAACCTTGCGGGCTGCCTTGAATTCATTGTTGATGGCAGTCAGGTCTGATGATGTCGCGGAGCCGCTGCTGCTGCCACCGCCGCTGCTGCCGCCGCCGGAGGGTTTGCTTCCGGGGTAATGGTCAATCAGGAAGCGCGTCTGGACATAGATATCTTCGTATGCGCCGGCTCCGACCAGGCGAGTCCAGCCGTTTCCCAGGTTATATTCAACATAGACCTCCGTTCCGAACGGAATGTTGAAGATTTTGTTGTCGCCATAGCAGGGGGCGCTTCTTGCGTTCAGCGCTCCGCCGTTTTCCGTGTATACCCACATGGAATACTCAGCCAGTGAGGTTACCGGGATAATCATCACCATCGCCAACGCGACAGCGACTGCCAGGGTCAGGAACCGTTTGTTCATTGAAAATTCCTCCTGTTCGTTTTCTGAATCCTCAGGGATTCACTTGTTTCATTTTTACTTTTCCCTGATACTTAATAATATCATATGTAATTAATAAAAAGCAATACTTTTTTAACATTTCTTGATTCTTTTCGTCTGCCTTTCCTCCCTTCTATGGAAATTTTCTCTGTTTTTTCCCCTTCCCTCCGGATTATCCTTTATCGTACAGAGAGATTTTTAAGGCGTCATCGCCGAAACAGCGCTTGACATTTTTCTTCCTGTATGGTAATGTATTCTGCGGTTTGAAGAAACCAGTGCCGTAGACAGCCGGTGTCGTAAGACGTAAAGGGCTCTGTCCCGCCTGCCGAGGTGTGAGTGAGAATGATGTTTTTCCCTTGCGCCTGCACGCAAGGGTTTCTTATTTTGAACCAGGCAGGAGGTGTAATTGGAATGAGTGCAAATCTTGAAGCTAAAAAGGTCATTGTTGGTGATATCGTTGAGAAGCTGAAAAATGCCGAGTCTCTGGTAATCTGCTCTTTCAGCGGGCTGACGGTGGAACAGGTTACCCAGCTGCGGAAGAACTGCCGTGAGAATGATGTACATTACTGCGTGCTGAAAAACCGCCTTGTCGCACGTGCTCTGAAAGAGCTGAATATCGAAGGGCTGGATCACCTGCTGGAAGGCCCCAACGCCTTCGTTTTCGGCGAAAAGGATGTTACTGCGGCTCCCAAGATGATTCAAAGCTTTATTGACAAAAATAAGCTGACTTCTCTGGAAATCAAGGGTGGCCTGATGGGTACTGAGGTGATGGACGTTGCTGCCGTCAAGGCGCTGGCCGCCACTCCCAGCCGGGAAGAGCTGCTGGCCACCATGGTGGGTTGCCTGGTCTCTCCCGTATCTTCTCTGGTTTCCGTTCTCGAGCAGATCGCCGAGAAAAAGGAATCTGCTGCCTGATCCATGCCTATGCGGTTTAGCCGCATAATCACTGACTGAAATAATAATGGAGGAAAAACAAATGACGAATCAGGAAATTCTCGAAGCCATTGAGTCAATGACTCTGCTTCAGGTAAAAGAACTCGTGGACGAAATGAAAGAAAAGTTCGGTGTGACCGGCGCAATCGCCGTAGCCGGCGGTCCTGCTGCCGGTGGCGCTGCTGCCGCTGCTGAAGAAGAAAAGACCGAATTCGACGTCATCCTGAAGGATGCCGGCTCCGAAAAGATCAAGGTCATCAAAGTTGTGCGCGAAGTCGTTTCCGGCCTGGGCCTGAAAGAAGCCAAGGACATGGTCGAATCCGCTCCCAAGACCATCAAGGAAGCTGTTTCCAAGGAAGAAGCCGAGAAGATCGCCGAGCAGTTCAAGGCTGTCGGCGCGACCGTGGAAATCAAGTAATTTCTTCGATTGCTTTTCAGGGACGGGCGCTCTTGCGTCCGTCCTTGTTTCATATTTGATTTTTTGTTATAATTATATAGAATGCCTGATTGTCATTCCGACAGAAGCGCAGTATTCTTTTCCGGAAGGAGCGTTGCCCGTGAGGAATCATCTGCGGAAGGCCGGATGTCTGTGCTGCCTGCTGGCGGTACTCTGTTTCTTTCGCGCCGCCGCAGAGGAGAACGTGATTTCTCCGCTCTATCCTGTTCCTGATTACGTTTCCTGTCTTCTTGACGTAGCCCGGGAGGAAATCGGTTACACCGAGGGAGAGCACGGGCGAACCAAGTACGGGGAATGGGCCGGCGATCCCTATGCCCAGTGGTGTGCCGAGTTCCAATGCTGGTGTGTCGATCAGGCGCAGCAGCGTATGGGGAAAAATCTGTTGAACGTTGTCTGGCCGCGCTATTCCGCGTCGAATACCGGACGTGCCTGGTTTATTACCGCCGGGCGTTATGTAATCAGGAAAGGGCCGGTGGACGGCTGGGGTTATCAGTGGCTGAAGGGATGTTCTTCCTATATTCGCTCCGGCGACTATGTCCCCCAGCCCGGCGACTGGGTTTTTTTTACCTGGACCGCCAATACAGATACGGATCACGTGGCCCTGGTAGAATACTGTTCCATGTCTGAGTCCGGAGCGGTTACAGTCCATGTGATAGAGGGAAATAAGCCGTCTTCCGTCGCCCGCGGTACCTACGGGATCAATGATCCGTCGATCCTCGGCTATGGCACGGTGCATGACGTCATGGATATCACGATGCATTTCGGTAATACAGGGGAGAAGGTTCGCCAGTTACAGGAGAAGCTGGCCTACCTGGATTATCTTGATGTTTCCCTGGTCTCCGGTCATTTCGGAAACGCAACCCTGGCGGCTGTCCGTGCTTTCCAGGAGGAACATGGGGAAAAAGCTTCCGGTATGGCAAATATGTCCATGCAGCTAAAACTGGATCAGGCCTATGAGGAAAAAATAAGCCATGATCCCGCGATCTGGACTGTGGTGGACGAGGATTGAATTAATAGGAATGGAGTCTGTTGTTATGCGCCGTATTCTCTGCCTGCTTCTGGTTATTATGTTGTTCGCTTTCCTTTGCCCCGCAGCGGCAGAAGGGTCCGAATCTCCCTGTCCCGATTATTCCCTCGTAACAGGCTTTATCGATACCCGGGAGATTAAAACCTGGAACTTCGATCTCCGTTTCAGCCTGAATCCCCTGGCTTTCCCGCTGGACCAGAATCTGAAGATGCAGGGTTATGCGGATTTTCTGAAAGATATGTGCCTGAAAGGAACCTTCTCCTCGTCCCCGGAGGACGGGATGATTGATATCCAGGCCACGGTTTATCCTTCAGAAGGTTCCTCTTCGGGAATTCAATTCCGTGTCTACGGTGTTCCCGCTATTTTCGTGCTCTCCTCCCCGCTGATGGGTGAGGAAACAATTTTCCTGAACGCGCCGGCCCTGATGGCCTTCGGGAATAAATCCTGGTCTCACCTTTCCCTTCCGCTGCAGTATATTTCCCTGCTGCATCCCTTTACGTGGCAGTTGTCCTTCCGCGGTCTTTCAAACACCTTTGAGGATCTCGCCGGCTTTTCCGATGAAGAGCGGACGGTATCCGCTGAAACCATTGCGCAGATTGCAGACAGCTGGACGTCCGAAATGCAATCCGATCTTTATCTCAATGAGTGGCTTACAGCGGTATCCCTGACGAAACAGGAGGAAACCCAGCCCCTCCTCAGCGATTTTGAGGATCTTCCCTCTTACCTGAAGAATCAGGTTACCCAGTCCGGGAACCTGAAAGTTGAAAAGGAAGGTTCTTCCGTGGTTTGGAAGAATTCCCTCGGTGACGTTCTCTTCCGGAAAACTGCGGAAAAAAACGTCTCCGGCTGGACGCTGGATCTGCCGGTGACGCGTGCGGGCTATAAACCCTATGCTTCCTATGAAAAGACGGAAAACGGGAAACTGTATGATTTCGATTTCCGGGCCTATTATCTGGCCGCGGACAGCGCAGGAAAGGATCTGCTTTCTTTCCGTACCTATGGCCACGGGCTTCCCTCTGTCCTGCCTGTGGATACCGATTTTGATCTGGATCTGTTCCTGCTCGGCGAAGTCTTCCCGAATGTCGGTCTGTCTGTCCGCGGCGGCTGCCGGGCAGATGGCTCTCTCTCCGTCGGGGTCTATAAACCTCTGGTGGAAGACGGTGCCGATCCGGTGGAAATCGCCCGCGTGGAGGGCGTAATCCAGGAAACCGATCCCCTTTCGATGCCGTTGTATAAGCCGGGTTCCTGGATGTATAAACGGAATATTTTCTCCCTGAATGATGAATCTATGTCGGAATTTGTGAAGAATGTCACAGAGCCGCTGGTCAGGGGCGCTCTCGGTTTCCTGACCGAGGTTCCGGTCTCCTTCTGCCAGAGCCTGCTGGACGATCTGTCCGATTCCGGCATCCTCGGCATGGTGCTGAGTAAATAACTACTCTTCCCATACTCCGTCAAAAACGAATTCCGCGGGACCGGTCATGATCACATGGCCGGTCTTTTCGTCCCATTCGATTTCCAGGTTTCCGCCATTCAGCTTCAGGACCGCCTTCCGTTCGGTCAGCCCGTTCAGTACGGCGGCCACCAGCGTAGCACAGGCCCCTGTACCGCATGCCATGGTTTCCCCTGCTCCCCGCTCCCATACCCGCATCCGGATGGTTCTTTGATCCAGAACGGTGGCGAATTCAACGTTGGTCCTCACGGGAAATAAATCGCAGGTCTCAAATATCGGCCCGATACCGTGTACATCGTAATCTTCCGTGTCATCGACGAAGGCCACCGCATGGGGATTTCCCATGTTGACACAAGTCAGGCGCAGCGTTATGCCGTCCCGCTCCGCTGCTGCGTTGACTACCGGACTGCCTGACAAAGTAGTTGGAATCTCCTGTGCTTCCAGCCTCGGGGCCCCCATATCCACGGCGACAGATTCCGTTTTTCCGTCCCGGATTGTCAGTTTCATGGTCCGGATTCCTCCGCCTGTCATCAGGCGGATTTCCGTCTTGTCTGTAATCCCTCTGTCATGCAGGTATTTTGCCACGCAGCGGGATGCGTTTCCGCACATCTCTGCTTCGCTCCCGTCGGAGTTGAACATCCGCATCCGGTAATCTGCCTCCTCACAGGGCAGAATCAGTACCAGCCCGTCGCTACCTACGCCGAAATGCCGATCGCTGATTTTTTTTGCCAGCGCGGATGGGTTTCCAATGCTTCCCTCAAGGCAGTTGATATAGATGTAGTCATTTCCGCATCCCTGCATCTTTGTAAAATGGATCATAGCTCATCCATCCTTTTCGATTTCATCCTGCTTTTATTGTACGGTTCCTTCCGCAGCCAGGCCATCCGGCTGAATGGCAACCGGCATCTCTTCCGCTTCTGTTTCTTCGTTTCGGATGAAACGGTTCAATTCCTTAAGCCGGTTGATCCGCCCTTGTACCCTCATCCCGGTCAGCGCCTTACTGCGGTACCGGTCAAACAGGGCTCGTACCCCCATAGTGACAGGAATTGCAGCCCAGAATCCGGTCAGCCCGGATACTGCCGCGCCGACCCCCATGGCTGCTCCGGTTTTAACCATCCGATAGGCTCCGTCTTTAATCCCGGTTATCCCCGGCTTCCTTCCGAGCAACACCTTGCTCCCCTCGCTCGCTGAAATGATCACAAAGGGTAAAAGCCCGGTGACGCTCTCTGTCAATTCCGCCCAAAGCCCGGTCTCCTCCAGAAGACCTGTCTCAACGGCGATCTCGTCCATATAGCTCAGTCCCGAAGCCAGCGTGTCCACCACTGTGTCCCGTCTCCGCTTCCGGTACTCCTTTACAATTTCCTCATACGTCTTCATCCGGTTCACCTCCCGCTGAACATCTCAATCAAATCTGTTTTTCGGCGTCGCCCACCAATCATTTTACGAGTGTATTCAGCACCGTAACAATAACCCAGGCCCCGGCCGCGATCGCCACCAGCACCGTTAGATCCCGGATAATATTCCGTTTCTCCCTTTTTCCCTTCTCACTCTGTTCTGTCTTTTCGGCCTTCTCCATCTTCCGTTCCAGCGCCGCAAGCCGGTTTCTGGTCTCGGTCAGTTCCCGGTCCCGCTGGTTTCGCTCTTCGTCAATCGTGTTTTCCAGCATCTCAATGGTGCTTTCCAGTTTCTGGATCCTCTGATCTTCCTCGGTGATCATCCGGTCCGTCTCCCGGCGCAGCTTGCTCTGATCCTCGCATAATCCTTCCGCAACCAGAGTCATCTCCGCCGTAAACTGTTCGATCAATTGGGTAGTGTTCTCTCCCTTGACCATTTTCAGGGCCCCGTCCCAAAGTTTCTTCGGTTTCTGGGGCGTCTGTATCATTTCATCTGCCATTTGCTCTTTTCCTCCTCCTGCTGCTCAGATCCGCAGTATAAACCGGTCTCCCCGGATCAGCTGGATGCCGTTGTGCAGTGGCCTTCCCCGCTGATCGTAAATCACCTCGTGCAGCCTCATCAGCGGCGCTCCGTCCCGTATATTCAGCTGTTCTGCCTGTTCTTTGCTGGCGAAGCAAAGGGAGATTTCGTGGGATCCATCCGTCGGCACGATGCCGTAATCCCGCAGCAGCCGGTACAGGCTCCCGTTCAGGTCTGCGTCCTCAAGGTATGCGTAGGCCATGGAAAAATGGTTCTTCTCCAGCACCACCGGTTCCCCGTCCGCCAGGCGGATCCGGAGCACCTCGATGACCCTGTCTCCCTCCTGCAACCCCAGTTCGCGGATGTCTGCTTCGTTCGCAGGAACGGTTCGCACATGGACCACCCTGGTCCCGGCAGTGATTCCGTATTTCCTGCATGAATCATGAAAGCTGTGCACGCTTTTCAGGTCCCGGCTAACCTTCGGTACGGATACAAAAGTTCCCTTCCCCTGTTTCCTTTCCAGCAGCCCGCTCTGGGTCAGTTCTGCCAGAGCCCTCCGAACCGTCACACGGCTGACCTGATAGGCTGCTTCCAGCTGATGTTCCGGCGGAATCTTGCTCCCGACGGGGTAGTTTCCTTTATCAATGTCATCCGTAATCCGCTGCATTAGCTGGTGATACAGGGGGCTCGAGCTCTCCGACTGCAGTTTCCTCATGGTTTTCCTCATTTCGCTTGTATTATAATGTTACAATACAACATAATGATAGTACCATGTTTCCCTCAAAAAATCAACTCTGTTTCTGATACATTTCTGTTTTAGCACCCGCCCCTTATCATGAACTATGATTACGATCATTATACCATCTGTGTCCATCGCTGACCATCCCTGTCCATGTGGAACCAATACAACCTATATACTCTCTGTTATAAAAAAACGCCCGGCAGCGGATCATTCTCCGATACCGGGCGTCATTCTTGCTCATGCTTTCTTCAATGGGACCCAGATATACACCTTCATATCCTGCGATCCTTCATCCGGCGGCAGGTAAACCTCGATATCATACTCTCCAGCCAGTGTATAGCCTTTCAGTGACGGGAGCCATTCCGACCAAATCTTCGTGTTGGTTTCCTGAAGCGTTTTCATCGTGCAGGGGAACTGTGCCCAGCAGCTTCCGGGAATCACCCTGGTTTCACACCCTTCAGGGATATCCTCCCACGGGAAATACAGATCGGCAATCCAGTAATCAAAGTCCTTCCCTTTCATATCGATGCAGACGCCAAAGGTTCCCATGATCGGACGGTTCTCCCCCTGTGCCAGCCATTCGTTC
>Ga0265298_10003258_pt1 | contig 21659 bp, 21 predicted proteins | sample AusTroGonzalo_MG_3_FD_193486 | JGI IMG/M metagenome (GOLD analysis project Ga0265298, IMG submission 193486) | Bovine rumen microbial communities from tropical cattle in Woodstock, Queensland, Australia - Gonzalo_01 | ecosystem: Host-associated > Mammals > Digestive system > Stomach > Rumen ...
CGTGTAATCATAGAAACCTGACATTTCACCATCTCCATGTTCTGATTCGGCGGAATTGACCCGCGTTGGAAAGCAATGTAGTCCGAGGTTCCGGAAAAAGCAAATTCCAAAAGGGAATTTTTCCGGAAAATGGATCGCACCCCCCAAAAGGGAACGGGGGAATTCCGGATTTTCCGAAAAAACCGCAAGAAACTGTGATTTTTTTTGATAACGGGGTTGAAATCCGCATGAAATTGTGGCAAATTACCACCTGTAAATATTTTTAAACAAAAAACCGAGGAGTTTTTTATCATGAAATTTATTGGCGATCAGATAGCGATCGGTGAGATTCCGGTAACCCAGCTGGCGGAACAGTACGGGACTCCGCTTTACGTTTACGACGAACAGAAGATCCGGCAGAATTTCCGGAAGGTCAGCAATGCCTTTTCGAAATATTATCCGGATTTCAAAATGTTCTTTGCCGTAAAGGCCTGCAACAATCCGGCGATCGTGAACATTCTGCGCCAGGAAGGCGCGGGTGCGGACTGCGCCAGCGTCAATGAGATCCTGCTGGCCAAATATGTCGGTCTGGGCGGCGAAAACGTCATGTTCAGCGGCAATTTCCTTTCCGACGATGACATCAGGCAGGGACTGGAAAGCGGCGTGATCTTCAATCTGGACGATATCTCCATCCTGCCTCGGCTGCTGAAATTCGGCAAGCCGGAAATGCTATCGTTCCGGGTGAATCCGGGTTACGGCAAAAGCAATGTGGGCGATTTTGTGACCAACGCCGGCCCCAATGCAAAATTCGGGATCCATCCGGACAAAGTGCTGGATGCCTACCGGATGGCCAAGGAAGCCGGCGTCAAACGGTTCGGCGCACACATGATGACCGGTTCCTGCATCACCGATGCGGAATATTTCCCCTTCGTGACGGGCCTGCTGATGGACATCATCGGCAAGACCTCCAAGGAACTGGGGATCGATTTCGAATTCGTCGACCTGGGCGGCGGACTGGGGATCCCGTACAAACCGGGCGAACCGGCGCTGGACCTGGACAAGGCGGCCTCGCTGACTGCGGAAATGTTCCGGAAGAAGAGCGAGGAATACGGGATGAAGCCGCCCCAGCTGAAAATGGAACCTGCCCGTTATTTCGTCGGCAACGCCGGCTGGATCATCGGCCGGGTGCATTCCATCAAAGAATCCTACAAGAAGATCGCAGGCACTGACGTCGGCATGAACACGCTGGCACGTCCGGCCATGTATGGTTCCTACCATCACATCTACGTGAACGGGAAGGAAAATGAACCGCGCAAGTCGATCGGCCTTTGCGGGCAGCTGTGCGAAAACACTGACTTCTGGGTGAAGGAACGCGACCTGCCGGCCAGCCTGGCGGAAGGCGATCTGATCGTGGTGGAAAATGCCGGCGCCTACGGCTTCGGCATGAGTTACCAGTACAATGGCCGGCTGCGTCCGGCGGAAGTTCTGGTCAACGGCAATCAGGCTGAACTGATCCGCGCACGGGAAAATTTTGATGATATGATCCGTCATACCTTCGTCCCCAGTCATTTGAAAAGCTGACTGGATATCCCCAAACTATTACAGGGAGTTGAAAAATGCTTCTTCAGAAATTAGCTCGATTTTTTTCCAGTGACATCGGTATCGACCTGGGCACTGCGAACTGTCTGGTCTATGTAAAAGGTCAGGGGATCGTCCTTTCCGAGCCGTCGGTGGTGGCGATCCGGGAAAAGGACAATGAACCCCTGGCAGTGGGAGAAGAAGCGAAGCGGATGCTGGGCCGTACTCCGGTGGGCATCAAGGCGACCCGCCCGATGAAAGTCGGCGTGATCGCCGACCTGCGGGTCACCGAATATATGCTCCGCGCCTTTATCCAGAAAGCAAAAGCCAAAGTCCCGCCGCGCTGCCGTCTGATCAAACCCCGCATCCTGATCGCGGTTCCCTGGGGAATCACCGAAGTCGAGACCCGCGCGGTCAAGGACAGTGCCGAAAAAGCCGGTGCCAGCGAGATCTTCCTGGTCGAAGAGCCGATGGCGGCCGCGATCGGTGTCGGTCTGCCCGTTTCGGAACCGACCGGCAGCATGATCGTGGACATCGGCGGCGGCACCACGGAAGTCGCCGTGGTCTCCCTGGGCGGTATTGTCCATGCCAAAAGTGAAGATGTCGGCGGCGACACCATGGACCAGGCGATCATCCAGCACATGAAACGGGTCTACAACCTGACGATCGGCGAACGCACCGCGGAAAACATCAAGATCAAGATCGGCAGCGCCTACCCCGATGAATCGACCGATTCCACCGAAGAAGTCAAGGGTCTCGACCTGGTCTCCGGTCTGCCGAAAACGATCCGCATCTCCTCCAAGGAGATCCGCACGGCCATCGAGGATCCGGTCATGAACATTGTCCTGGCAGTCCGCAATACGCTGGAAAAATGTCCGCCGGAACTGGCTTCCGACCTGATCGACCACGGAATCGTGCTGGCCGGCGGCGGCGCGCTGCTGCGCGGTCTGGCTCGGCTGATCTCCGAAGAGACCGGTCTGTTCGTCACGGTCGCCGAGGAACCGCTCCTCGCAGTTGCCAAAGGTACCGGCATCATGCTGAAAAACATGGATGAGCTGCTGACCAACCTGTATTGATCCGCCGGTGGTTCTTATGACCCTTTTGACACTTTGGGAGACCCTGAAAACCTTTTGGACGAGCACAGTGAACACCGTCCTCTCGTTTTGGGTTGACTGGATGGCTCCGGCCCTGGAATTTCTCCTGATCCTGCTGATCGTTTACCGGCTGCTTTATTTCTTCCGCCGGACCCGTGCGATCAGTGTGCTTTGGGGACTGATCGTGATCCTGCTGGGGCTGGAAGCGTTTTCCAGCATCCTGAATTTTAAAGTTTTCAATTGGATCCTGCTGAATCTCTGGCAGACGCTGGCATTGGCGTTGATCGTGATTTTTCAGCCGGAACTTCGCCGGGCGATTGCCCAACTGGGCAGTTACTTTTCGCTCTTTTCCCATGCCCATCAGCAGGCCCAGAAGGAAGCGATCGAAGAGATCGTCAGTGCCATGATCCAGATGTCGATCCGCCGTTGCGGCGCGCTGATCGTGATCGAACGCAGGATTGGGCTGGCCGCCATCATCAACAACGCCGTCCAGCTGGATGCAAAAATCAATTCCCTGCTCCTCCAGTCGCTTTTTTATCCCGATTCCCCGCTGCATGACGGCGCCGTGATCATTCAGGACGGAAAGATCGTGGCCGCACATGCGATCCTGCCGCTGACGCAGGAAGAGTTCTATCTTCCCCACGGCACCCGCCATCGTGCTGCGCTGGGCATTTCCGAGGAAACGGATGCCATCGCCCTGGTCGTCTCCGAAGAAACCGGGACCATCAGCTATGCCTGCAAGGGGAAATTGTCCCACGATGTCTCCGAAGCCGAACTGACGGAATTTCTCAAGCGGGAAATCCTGGAGCAGAAACCTGCACCTCAACAGGAAAAAGAGGATGACAAAGCACATGGCCGCATTTAAGCCTGCATGGAAAAAATTCTTTCTGGAAAAAGCGGTGCCTTTCTTTACGAAGAATCTGCTGCTGTTCGCTGCGTTCGTTCTGTCACTTCAGATCTGGTGGACAATCCGGGAACAGATTGAGAAAAATAAAAAAATTGAAACCAAGCAGGTGGATTACACGGTCAAAATCCTGTATCAGAAAAGCGAGGGGGTTCCCATGGGAACCCCTACCCCGGAGAAAGTCTCGGTCTCTCTGTCCGGCGAGCAGTCCGATCTGAAAAAACTGTCTTCTGATTTGCAGCTGAAGCTGGACACCAGTCAGGCCGAAGGAAGAACAGAAACGGACAATAACATCAAGTACACCTGGACCGTCAAAGATTCCGATTTAAAAGTGCCGTCCAAGGTGCAGGTAGAGAACTTCAAGGAGACCAGAATTGAGTTCACACTGGACAAAATCATAACCAAAGAACTTAAGGTGGAAGCGAATCTGAATAAAGACGAACTTCCAGCCGGATACAAGATCGGCAATGTGACCATTGTACCGGAAAAGGTTCCCGCGAAAGGACCGGCCTCCACACTCAGCGAGCTGGAAAGAATCCGCACTACGGTGATTCCTCTGGATCATCAGAAGGACGAATTTGAACTCAATCCGGAATTGGATGAGGAAAAATATCCGGATATCGATTTCGGCGTTTACAGCCGCAAGGAGAAGGAAAAGAAGAAGACGTTGCTGGTCCAGATAAAGGTCCTCCGGCGGAACCGGACCAGATTTTTCAAAACCCTTCCCGTCCGGATCCTGATTCCTTCCGCTTCACGGAAACAGGTCATGGCATGCGAAATCGTTTCCAATCCTACCGTCGATCTGGAAGTTTCCGGCGAAGAAAATGTGATCAATGTTCTTCGCCGTGAGGATATTTTCATCTTCGCCAATATTTCCGAATTCCAGAAACCGGGTCTTTATCAGATCGACCTCCGGTGCGCCATCGATAAAAACGGCATCTCCGATTCCAAGATCACACCGTCCAAAGTCAATGTGAAACTGGAGCAGATTTCCAGACGCTGAATCTTTTCAATTCAATACAGGAGTCATCCATCATGTCAGAACCAGCAGAACCCACGGTGAAAGTCAATTTCATCCATGAGCAGATCAATGCGGAAATAGCCAGCGGCACGGTCTCGAAGATCGTCACCCGTTTCCCGCCCGAACCCAACGGATATCTCCATATCGGCCATGCCAAAGCCATCTGCATCGACTATGGCACCGCCAAAAAATACAACGGCGAATTCCATCTCCGGTTCGACGACACCAATCCGACCAAGGAAGACACCGAATATGTCGATTCCATTCAGGAAGACGTCCGCTGGCTCGGCGCGGAATGGGGCTCCAACATGTTCTATGCCTCCGACTATTTCGAAAAGTTCTATGCCTATGCCGTTGAACTGATCAAAAAAGGCAAAGCTTACGTCTGCGACCTCAATGAAGAGGAGATCAAGGCGCACCGCGGCACCCTGACCGAACCCGGCAGGGAAAGCCCCTACCGCAACCGGTCCGTCGAAGAAAACCTCGATCTCTTCGCCCGGATGCGCGCCGGGGAATTCGAGGACGGCGCCAAAGTGCTCCGCGCCAGGATCGACATGAGTTCGCCCAACATCCACATGCGCGACCCGGTGATCTACCGCATCCGCCATGCCAACCATCACCGGACCGGCGGCAAATGGTGCATCTATCCCATGTATGACTTTGCCCATCCGCTGGAAGACCTGATCGAAAACATCACCCATTCCATCTGCACGCTGGAATTCGAGATCCACCGTCCGTTCTATGACTGGCTGCTGGAAAATGTTTCCGAGCCCCCTCGCCCGCGCCAGATCGAGTTCGCCCGCCTCAACCTCACCTACACCGTCATGAGCAAACGCAAACTGCTGGAACTGGTCAAGGGCAATTACGTCGCCGGCTGGGACGATCCCCGTATGCCGACCATCTGCGGACTGCGCCGCCGCGGCGTGCCGCCCGAAGCGATCCGCGCCTTCTGCGAAGAGATCGGCATCACCAAATACAACAGCCTGACCGACCTGTCCCTGCTGGAATATTTCATCCGCGAAAACCTCAACCGCACGGCAAAACGGGTCATGGCGGTCATCGATCCGGTCAAACTGGTCATCGACAATTATCCCGAAGGCCAGACCGAGGAAATGGAAGCGGTCAACAATCCCGAAGATCCGGAAGCCGGCACCCGCAAGGTCCCCTTCTCCCGCGAACTCTATATCGAACGCGATGACTTCAAGGAAGATGCACCGAAAAAATTCTTCCGTCTCACCCCGGGACAGGAAGTCCGCCTCCGCTATGCCTATTTCGTCAGATGCGTCTCCTGCGAAAAAGATGCCGATGGCAAGGTCACCGTGGTCCATTGCACCTACGATCCCGCCACCCGCGGCGGCAATGCCCCCGACGGACGCAAAGTCAAAGGCACCATCCACTGGGTCTCCGCCGCCCATGCGCTGGAAACCGAAGTCCGCCTCTACGACCGGCTGTTCACCATCGAAAACGTCGCCGATATCCCAGACGGCGAAGACTACAAGAATTATCTGAATCCCGATTCCTGCAAAGTGATTGCCGCGGCCAAGGTCGAACCTTCCCTGCGCGAGGCTAAACCGGGCGACCGGTTCCAGTTCGAACGGCTCGGATATTTCTGTGCGGACAGCAAGGACAGCCAGGAAGGCAAACCGGTTTTCAACCGCACGGTCCAGCTCAAGGATTCCTGGGCGAAGATCGAAAAGAAAAACTGAGCCGCAGAAAGGGGATCATTCCCCTTCATTCATCCGGCGGAAGAATTCGCGCATGAATTCCGCCCGTTCCTGCGCGTGCCGCCTGCCGGCAGCAGTGGTCATGCGGTCCGGGACTTTGCTCAGTTTCACCAGATACTCCCGGTAGGCGGTATCCTCGCGGCTGTATTCGGATGAGTTCAGGGCTTCCTCGGCGGTGTTATGGAGCCGCGCGCCGAGTTTCCCCGCGTAATGGAACGCCCGGCCGATCCCGACCGCACCGATGCAGTCCAGCTTGTCCGCATCATGCAGGATTCTGGCAACCGTGGTCGCAGGTCTGGATCCGCCGCGGAAACGATGGCACCGCACCGCATCGCAGACCGGCCGGATCACCTCGGGATCGGAACAGCCCAGGGAACGGAGGAGCTCTCCGGCCTTTTCCGCGCCGCGTTCGGCATGGCAGATCCTGCCGCGGGAGGCGAATTCTTCCGGACGCGCGCAGTCATGCAGCAGAGCGGCCAGGTCGATGAGGAGACATTCCGTCTCGGAACAGGCTTCTTCGGCCGCCAGCATCCGGGCGTTTTTCAGCACCCGGAGCGTATGGTCGAAATCATGACAGCCTTCTTCTCCGCCCAGCAGGTCTTCTATCTGTTTCCGAACCGCTTCGCGCAGGAGAAGCAGTTCATTTGGTCTTATCATGCGTCACAAAGCTTTTCGGCAGTTCCAGCTGCTGATGATGCCGGTCTTTCGGGATCACGGTCAGCCAGGCATCCGGTCCGTATTCCGGTCCGAGTTCGGTGACGATGTAATGCTTTTCGTCCTCTTTGCGGTCGTAGCCGATCGTCGTGCCCGGCGGGATCATGTTGTGCTTGTCGATGATCGCATTGCGGATCCGGCAGTGTTCGCCGATATCCACATCGTTGAGCAGGATGCAGTTGTGCACGGTGGCATAGCTGTGCACATAGACTGAATTGAACAGGATGGAATTGGTGACCGTGCTGCCGGAAACGATGCAGCCGTCGCACACGATGGAGTTGATCGCCTTGCCGATCCGGGTCAGACCGTGGATGTCAACGTCTTCATTATGAACGAATTTGGCCGGCGGCAGACTGAAATGGTAGTTGTAGATCGGCCATTGTTCGTTGTAAAGGTCCAGCTGCGGCGTGGTGGCGCGCAGATCCATGTTGGCTTCGAAAAACGCCTTCAGGGTCCCGACATCCCGCCAGTAGGGCTGGGCATCCGTCTTCTGCCCCGGGATCTTGTTCAGATAGAAATTGTAGGCAAAGAGACGGTTGGACGACACCAGCGACGGAATAATGTTCTTGCCGAAATCGTGGGAACTGGACGGATCGGCATGGTCGGAAGTCAGCAGATGCAGAATATCCTGCGCTCCGAAAATGTAATTCCCCATCGAGGCCAGCGCCATAGTCGGATCATTCGGCAGCGGCGTCGGATGTTCCGGCTTTTCCTGGAATCCGGTGATGCGCCAGTCGGCATCCACTTCGATGATGCCGAACTGATGCGCTTCTTCGATCGGGACCGGAATCGCCGCCACCGTCGCAATGGCATTGTTGTTGACGTGGAAATCCACCATCTGGCTGATGTCCATACGGTAGATGTGGTCGCCGCCGAACACCGCCACCAGATCGGGACTGAAATCTTCGATCAGATGCGCGTTCTGGAAAATGGCGTCCGCAGTGCCCATATACCAGGTCTTATCCTCGGTCTGCATCTGGGCCGGTACCGGAATGATGAACCGGCCGCGCCGGTGGATATTGGAGATGTTCCACCCGTTGATGATATGTTCCATCAGACTTTGGGATTTGAACTGCGTCAACACGAAAATGCTGTCGATCCCGCTGTTGATGAAATTGCTGAGCACAAAGTCGATGATGCGGTATTTGCCCCCGAACGGAACAGCCGGTTTGGCCCGCTGATCGGTCAGCGGCGCCAGTCGACGGCCTTCGCCGCCGGCAAGAATCATGGCAAGTACTGATGTTCTCATATTGAAGACCTCCTGTGTTTTTCTCTTTTATCGATAAAGATAGCACAGAAACAGCAGGACTCAAATCCGTTTTTTGAAAAAAATCAGTTTTTTTCCAAAATTTTCCCGTTTTTGAGCAATCAACCCGGAAAACAAAGTAAAAATCCGGCTGGGAAACCCTCGTCCCTCCGCATCCATCAGCTCCAGCGTTCTCCGTTTCCTCCGTTTCCTCCGTTTTCGTCCGCATTCCCCGCATCTCCCGCCCTCACTTCGGTTCCCGCTCTGCGTTCCTTCCGTGTTATCCGTGTCATCCTTGGTTTCCATCACCGGCAAGCAGGCTGTGCCATCCGCCCACCCGATTGTGCCATAATGTCACACCAAAATTTTGTGCCATACTGTCGCATATCAGTCAATTCCCCGGTCGTTTCAGGCTGGAATCAAAAGTTGGCACGGCAAATGCTATAGGTATGGCGTGCAGCAACACAGACAACAACAAAAAAATGGAGGTCGGTTATGTATTACGCACAGACAAGACAACATCACAACGCTGATTCGTTCCATGATCTGATGAAGGCATTTTTCCGGAGTTATCCAGAATGGAACACCATGTGGACCGATGAAGGACCCGGCAAAGGCATGAAGGTCAAAGTCCGCGAGAAAGACGTCCGCGTCACCCTGCCCTTCCCCGGTGTGTCGGCGAAGGATTTCGAAGTCGAAGTCGTGGGAGATATGCTTTCGATCCGCGCCAACCGCACCAGAGAGGCCGCGGACGACACCAAGCAGTATCTCTGCCGCGAACGTTCCACCGAATCGTTCCAGGAAAGCGTCCGGCTGCCGGTCCGGGTCAACGGAGCAGAAACTTCGGCCAAATATGTCGACGGCGTGCTGACACTGCTGATCCCGCGTGAAGGCGTCGAAGCCAAAGCCTCGAAACAGATCAAAGTTGACTGAATTGAACCGAAACGATCCTGAAAGAAAGGAGCATTATCATGAGTGAAGAAATGAAAAAGAATGAACAGTTTATGGAAGTCCTCCCCGCTGCGGATATCATCGACGATGAAAAGAGTGCAATCATCTCGCTGGAAGTGCCCGGCGCCAATGCCCAGACCGTGACGGTCGAAGTGAAGGACCAGATCCTGAGCATGGAAGCCCGCAGTTCGCTGACCTGGCACGGCATGCAGCTGCTCTACAAACGCTCGTTCCAGCTCTCCGACGCGGTCGATGTGGAAAACATCTCCGCCAAGACCCAGGACGGTGTGCTGACCGTCACCCTGCCGAAATCCGAACGCGCCAAAGTGCATCGGATCCAGGTCCAGTAACTGAAAATCGGCCTTTTCTCTCGGCCGGGAGCCGTTCTGCGGAGCGGTTCCCGGCTTCTTTTATCTGCTCCAATGCAGAATGCTGCCGTTCTTCTCCATCTGTTTCTGGACTTGTGAAGTCAGATCGCCTTCCGTTCCGCATCGCAATGCCGCGGCGCAGCCTGCCGCCTCGCCGGTCAGACATGCGCACGGGATGCAGCGCGTGATCTCCCAGGCATCCCCGACCGAGGAAATGCACCTGCCCGCAGCAAACAAGTTTGATGTATGCGGCGCAATGAGCGTACCGAACGGGATTTCCCAGACCGGACCCGGTTTCCGCCAGTCGGAAACCAGCCCGACCGAATCGGCAAAGAAACGGTCGTTCATGTTGTCGGAAAGTTCGAAAAGCCCTTTCATTGCGGCGATTTTCCGGAACTGCGGCATGGAAGCAATGAAAAGCGGCCAGCGCTGAAAACGGTCCGAACGTCCGGAAGCCTGTTCTTCCGCATAGAATTTCCGGAGCATCGCCCGCGTTTCGAGCATGTAATCCGTCACGTCTTTTGCAGTCGGGTTCGTGAACGTGCGTTCCGCATTGCCGCGCGTCAGCATATTGATCTCCGGAGCCATCCGGTCCCGTCCGTATTGGCGCGAACCCTCGTATTCCAGCGCCCAGAGGGAAAGCACATTTTTACCGTAAGAGACTTCTTCTCCGGCCAATCGGGCGAGGACCGCACTGCCCGAGGCATCCACAAAAGCCCTGGCAGAGATTTCGGAGCGGCCATCGGTATTTTCCACCGTGACGGACCGGATCAGCCCGTTTTCCTTCACGATATCCGTCACCAGCGTATCGTAAAGGATCGTAACTTTATTTTCCAGCAGGAATTCCTCCATGGCCAGGATCATCGCGGCGGGCGAGAACACGCAGCGGAGACGTTCCACTTCCGGCGCATTTTTCTTTTCCATCCAGTCCGGCGGGATCTTCCCCGGACCGTATTTCATGGAACGTTCGATCAGTTCCCCGGCCAGACCGAACGTGACCTGCGTCCCGTTGCCGTCGCAGAGCGGCAGGAAAATGTTGATCAGTCCCGCCGTGGCGAGCCCGCCGGGCGTGCAGGTTTTCTCGATGATGACAGTCCTCGCGCCCTGCCGGGCGGCGGCAACGGCGGCGGTCACTCCGGCCACGCCGCAGCCGATCACCGCGACATCATACGTTTCCATCACATTCACCTTGAATTACAGGATGTATTCGCGGACGGGCATGCCGCGGTGTTTGCGCGCCTCGATCCACGGACCGTACCAGGTCGGCTTTTCGGCAGCCACTCCGGTCAGGAATTTTTCGGTCTCGTCCGGCGTGTTTTCCCACATTTTGATCCGTCCGGCATCGCGGCATTCTTCCAGCAGTTTCAACCCGAATTCGCTGCGGGCGATAATGGCGGAAAGTCCCTTTGCCGCGGCTTCCCGGATCCGCGGATCCTTCTGCATTTCCTCTTCCGTGGGCGGGAACAGGTCGAATTTCGGGGGCAGCGTGGGATGGCACCAGGTGTCACCGAACACCACATCACCCGCATAGCCGACTTTTTCCAGACAGATCCGGCATTCTTCCGGCGTATAGCGCCCCAGTGCGGCAACTCCGCCGCTGCGCACGAAAGCTTTTTCATGCAGTTCGCCGTCTTTGGTCCGCACGCGCATGGTTCCCGGGAAAGCTCCGGTCCGGTAATTCAGTTCGCGGACATCTTCCATTTCCACATTCAGCCAGGTTTTCAGCAGCCATCTGGTTCCGGCCAGCGCCCAGTGCGCCGCGCAGAAATTGCAGGACACCAGCCTGATGATCGAACCGATCTCAGCCAGTTCCGGCGTCATCATCATCTTGCGGATGCTCTGCGCATGGCACGGCGTCGCCGAGACCGCGATTTTCTTCAGTCCCATTTCATACGCTTCCCGGATTCCCAGCAGCTGCGGATGCGGCTGATATTTCGACCCGGAACAGGCCACCACGTCTTTGCGGGACGTGGCGACGTAGGCTTTGGCCAGCCACGGTTTTTCCTGATCGTATCCGGCCAGGACCGCGCCGTCGATATATCCTTTTTCCAGCGCGAAGATCATCAGCGAAGTCGCCACGCCGCCGGACACTCCGATCTTGCGGATCTCCGGATCGGCGGCACAGCCAGTTCCCACGAAACGCAGAACGCCGCCGACTTTTTCCACACTGTCCATGTCGCGGTTGCGCCCGAAAAACGTTTTTTCCATTTTCGCCAGGGGCACGATCTTCGCGGCGCAGACATCATAGCATTTCGTGCAGGATCCGCAATCGCATTTCCCGGACAGTTCCGGATTGCGGCCCCAGTCATACATTTTGATCTCGATCGCTTTTTCCGGGCATACCGCGGCGCAGAGTCCGCATTCGTAGCAAAGCCCCGTGTTGATGCATTCACGCTGCAGAAGTCTGAATCCTTCCTGTGACATTTTGATTCCTTTCCTTTCGAAGTCGGGACGATGCCGTCCCATTATTATTTTCAAAAACGGTTTTTTCAGCCCAGCCGCCCGGTCCGGATCAGATCCGAATACCAGCGGCAACTTAATTTCGGGATCCGTTCCGAAGTATGGTAATTCACGAAAATCAGACCATATCTCGAGCGGAAACCGGCATTCCATTCCAGGTTGTCCAGCAGGCTCCAATGGAGATACCCGTTGACCGGGATCTTTTCCTTGACCGCCCGGGAAAGTGAGGCCAGATACGCCCGCATATATTTGATCCGGTGAAAATCATAGATCTTTCCGTCCGGTTCGGGATGGTCGTTGCCGCATACGCCGTTTTCCGAGATGATCAGCCGGCGGGGATGCCACAATTCATTCACGATCCGGCAGCCCCAATACATGGCTTCCGGCTGGAAGAGCACGCTCGTGTCATCCGGATATTCCTTGTAGTTCTTATACCCCGCCGGCGATTCGCGGTCGGCACGGACGAACTGGCCGTGATAAATATTTAATCCGAGAAAATCCACGGGCGCTCCGATCAGCTCGAAATCGCCGGCGGCGACCTTCGGCGCATTTTCCTTTTCGGCGTCCAGATAACATTCCGGATATCCGCCTTCCATCACCGCCGTCAGAAAATGGGCATTGATCTCCCGGAAAGCCTTCTTCGCCGCTTCGATATCCTCATCCGAATTCGTCGCTGGGATCATGAACCGGGGATTTTCCGCCAATCCGATCTCCGCCCATGGAGCCGCGGAACGGAGCGCGCGGACCGCCGTCCCATGGGCCAGCAGCAGATGATGCCGCACCTGATTCCGCCGGTCCGGCGGCAGCCTCAGTCCCGGGGCGATCGTCCCCTTGGCATATCCGACATCGCTGCAGCCGAGAAATTCGTTGGTCGTGAAATAATGTTTCACCCTGTCTCCCAGCGCTTCCGCCGCACAGGCCGCATAATCGCCGAAATATCTGACGGTCTCACGCGATTCCCAGCCGCCGTATTCCTGCTGCAGCGCCAGCGGCAGATCCCAGTGATACAGGGTCACATACGGTTCGATGCCGTTCTCCAGCAGACCGTCGCAAAGCCGCTTGTAATAGTCCAGTCCTTTCGGATTGACCTTCCCTTTCCCTTCGGGCATGATCCGGCTCCAGGCCAGGGAAAAACGGTAGGCATTCATCCCCGCCTCTTTCATCAGACGGATGTCCTCGCGCCAGCAATGATACTGGTTGCTGGCCACATCCCCGGTCACATTTTCCAGAATGGCTCCCGGACGTTTTTCGAACTCGGTCCAGATGGACGGACCTTTGCCGTCTTCGTGCGCACCGCCCTCGACCTGATAAGCCGCAGTGGCGCTGCCCCAGACAAAATCTTCCGGAAAATCACGCTCGTTTATCATCATTCTTCCTTTTTCCAAGCAGTCATCGTCAAAATCATAGGTTTCATAACTGTGCCGTTTCAGTTGACCGACAATTTCTTCTCCGTTTTCATTCCGGAAGCGTGATCCGTCACACTGATTTTCCACTGTCCGGCAGCTGCATTGAGCGGGACCGTAAGTGACTGTGAATAACCTCCGTTTTCCAAGGCTGCGGAGGTTGAGTCGCAAGTCTGTCTGCCTTCCGCATCCAGGACATCGATTTGGACGGGATGGATGCTTTCCACCGGCTTTCCTGAGGTCGTTTCCAGGGAAACTTTAAGCTGTATGGTCCCGCCTTTTTTCGCGGAAGACGGCAGATCCAGTCTGACCCTGCCGATTTTTTCCGGCAGCAGCAGGAACAGTTTCCCGATGTTTTTCCCATCAAAGGCAGTCCGGATGACTGTCTTGCCGTTTTTGATCTCAAACGGGACTTCGCAATGTTTGACCAGATCATAAACCGCGCCCGTATTTGAGCGGCTGACCGCGATCGTGCCGGCGTTGTCCACGCTTTTTTCCATGACCTTTTTATAGGGTCCGAAATAATCGCCGAACGTCCGCTTGTCGTTGACCGTAAAAAGATAATCGGCATTGCCGGACGAACGGACCCAGGTCACGATGTCCGGATTTGAGGTACGGACATACGGCTGATAGTATGGAGCCAGCTTGTCCCGCAGTGCCGTACCGATTTTCTGCAATGCTGCTTTGTCTTTCCGCGGATCGCCGGTCCGTTGGTATTCCGCGATGGTAATATCAGGTATAAGGCCGGGAACCAGATATTGGTCTCCGACTACGATCCCGCCTTTGCGCTGGAAATCCGCAATGACCCGGAAAACCTTTTCCGTCAGCACGTCGCATCCGGGCAAAACCAGGACCTTGACGCCGGCCAGTTTGTCCCGGAGGATCGTTTCATCATATACGACCTGCGGAGCGAGATTGGCCCAGAGCAGCGCCAGATGCAGTTCGAACGGCCAGCCTTTCCAGCCCCAGGTGGACCTTTGGGCAAAGACCGCGGAAGCGAAACTTTCCAGGATCGCCACTTCCTTTTTCCGTTCGGGAATGCGTTTCAATACCGGGCCCAGCGGTTTTACCACCTGGTGCATCAGCTCTTTGAGGACAGCTGCAGTTTCATGATTGGTGCATTGAGTTCCGCCATCTTTCTGCTTCCCGGGGTGAGTATTCTGCAGCAGGGAATCCAGGCCGAAAAACATGATTCCATAAGTATGTCTCGAAATCTGCATCCAGATCGCGATTTTCATCATATCCGGCGCCAATGTCACATATGTGGCTTTGCGGAATTTTTTTGCCCAGGCCGGCTCATTGGCCGGTTTCACGCCGACCGGTGCCACCTGGCTGCGATAGGTGATGATCTGAGTCATATTCATGATTTTCTGCTTCGGATTTCCCGCTGCCATGGCCTGCAGTTCCGAGGTGACGGCTCCGATGTTGATCGGATCCGGCCCGGCATAGACCCAATGGCTGAGGTAATCCACCCCGCCGCCGCTTCCCCAGATCGGAGGGACCCGGACGGCCGGATCGTAAAAGGTCCAGACCGGACGTTTGAACCCGTCCTTGTATGCCTTGTCCATCCGGCTGTTCAGGATATTGTATCCATCCCCGTCCTTCCAGAACCACTTGTAGAAAGTCAGCACCGGATCATTATCCGGGATTATACGGGAAAGCGGAAAATCCCGCAGTGCGGAATAATGGATGCCGTCTTTTGCTTCCACTTCCGGCGGGATCGGAAATCCGGCATATTTCTGAAAAGCCGTTTTACTGACAGGATCAAATGACACCAGGGTCAGATCTCTGATTTCCGAGTTCAGTAAAGCACCTTCTATGGCCGGGTAGCCGGCGTATTTCTCGCCCCGTTTCCGGGCTTCTTTTGCCGCAATATCCTGTACTTCCGGGTATGCAACATTCAACGGCGACGGATAAGGCCGTCCGTTCCGGTTCAGTCGCCGGTGCGGCAGTTTTTTCAACGGCTTGTGCGAAACGAATGAATATCCGTCCAACCCCCGGAAACCGTCGAACAGCATCTCATCGCAGTAAGCTGTCGAACGCCACCAGTTTTGGGTTGCATGAGAGAATCCCAGTTCCTGAATGGTCCGGTGATGAAACGGATAATATCCCCAGCACAAAATCGGCATACGGTCATGCAGTTCAGGGCCGATCATGATCTGAATAGACTTTTTTGCCGGTTTTTCCAATTCTTTTCCCTTGAGCGTGAGTTCAGCCGGATATTTTCCGACGGAAAGCCGCGTTTCCATCGGGATCCGGAACTCATGTTTCTGACCGGATGCCAGTTTCTCCGCTTTCAGTGTCCGAACCGGAAATCCGGCGATGGTTCCGGAAAGTTCCAGACCGGAAAGGTCCCCTTTTACCGCCTTGACGGAAACTGTCAGGAAAGCATTTTTCTCATTGCGGACAAATGCTTTCCGGCCCGGCAGTTCCAGAAGTGCCTCCGCCGCGAAGAGCAAGCTTCCGCCAAGGATGAAAATACAGAGTACAGCATATTTTTTCAGCATGATTTTATGTCCTTATTTGACGATATTGATTTTGACCGGTTTCCAGATCCCGCCGGCCGCCATAGTGTCTTCCACCCGGACCGTCAGCTGGTTTTCGCCGCCCCACTTGATCTCCTGCGTAATGTCCAGATCGAAAGGCATATTCCAGCCTGAGGGACCGACATCATGCTGTCCGACATATTTCCCGTTCAGCCAGACCCATGCGGATTCATCGACCGCGTCAAAATGGATCTCCACCGCATTGCAGTCCATCTTCTCCGGCATGGTGAAGCGGAAGCGGTACCAGGCAATTCCGTCATAGCCGTCATACCCCTGTTTTTCCCACACATTCAGGCTGATGTTCTTCCACTTCGCATCATTGAATTCCGGCTTGAACCAGCTTTTGTGATGTCCGTTTTCCATCGGATCGGGACGGAATTTCCACCCGGTCTGCGCCAGCGGGATGCTCTTGACCGTCACAACTTCATAGTCGTGCGTCGGATTGTCCCGCAGCAGCATGACTTTCCGGTAATACGGGAAATCAATGATCCGGACCGCGGCCCGGCGGACTTCATGCACCGGACTCTGTTTGGAAAGCAGAGTGATCAGCTCGCGGGATTTCTGCTTGTCCTTGAATCTCTGTGCACAGGCGAGAAGCAGAGCCGCCGTCTGCGGATCGGATTCCCGCACCGCCCCTTTCAGCTGGTCAAATGCGCTGTCGCCTTTTTTCTGGAACAACCGGTAGACCGAACCGCTGCGGATCGCCGTATCCGCATCTTTGAGACCGGATCGCAGAACGGCATCCGCGTGAGGGGATTCCAGCAGTTTCCGGAAGGCCGCCCGCCGAAGGACCGAATCCGCTTTCGGATCATTGAACACGGCCCGGCATTGTTCCGGAGTGGAAAGCTGTTCTTTCAACGGATTCACGGCGTCCGCGGACAGAACGAGTGCCGCCGCAAATATGAAAAGAGGCAATTTCTTCATGGATCATGGACCTTATTTTTCCGGGGACGGCAGTGCCGTCAGCTTGACTTCCAGGATCTGGCCGTCGAAACGGTTGAAGCCGCTGCGGTAGCGGTCGCCGATGATCAGCGGATAAGCCGCTTTGGCCAGGGGGCCGCCTTTTTTCACCGCTGTCGCACGGTTGAGCTTGCCGTCCAGGAAAAAGGACACTTTTTTTACTCCGTCATATTCGACGGCGAGGGTAAAATCTTTGTCTTCCTCCAATTCGACCGGATTTCCATAAACAAAATCCAGGGAATCGCCGAAGCCGAACGCGGCAGCCGGGCGCAATTTGCCGTCTTTGCTGCGTACCAGGTAGAAGATCAATCCTTTTTTCCTTTTCGGGTCACTGCTTTTCGGATTCATACTGTAATGGGTATCCCAGAGGATCAGATAAGGCTTGGTCCCGGTCTGTTCACGCAGGCGTGCTTTGATTTCCAGCCGGAATGCGCCGTCGGGGGTCAGTTCCGGGTAATTTTTCTGTGAAATGATTCCCTCGGGTGTTTCTTTGCTGGTGATCCCGACATCCAGATACTGTTTCCCTTCCGGACCCGCGATCTTGGTATTCCCGCGGAAATTCATCTTGAATTTCCCGTCCGCGCTGTCGATTTTCCCTTTGGAAAAATCCCAGTGTGCGATGACTTCCTGTCCGAAAAGTGTAATTGAAAACAAGAGGATGCCTGTGATAATAAACTGTTTTTTCATGATCGGGACCTTTCTTTTTTGGTTGAATAAAATTTTCCAGACATCACGGCGAGGTTACGGCATGATATATACCGTAAAAATCGGTATAGCCCATTTTGGACTTCGACGTGCCGGCGTCAAGGTAACTCTGCAGCACATTCCGGGCCAGATCCGAACCTGGTTCCGCCAAAGCCCTGCCGTCCAGATAGGCACTGGTCAACAGCTTCTTGTGGGATTCATAGGCGTTGCGATAACCATTATCACTTTTGCTCGTGGCGGCATGGGTTACACTATATTGGTTATATGCGTTTTCCTGACCCGACTTCCATGCGGAATCCTTTTTGGTCGTGTCGGAAAAAATGAAAAATTTGGATGGATTTTTAACACTTTTGAAACATGCGGATTCCCACGCAGTCCGAATGTATGCACCTGGTGTCGTTTCGGTATTGATAAAACGAAATCCGACCACGACAGTGCGGAATTGGTAGTTGTCTCCCAAGCGGCGGTTTGCGCTATCGGCATGATTCATCGAACTTACTTTCATTGCCGGACAAAAGAAAATATCGCTAGGCTGCAAATACCCCAATCCGATCAAGGCTGTAGAGTAATTATAATTTTCCCGAATTGTGCTGGCGCTGCCGGTATTGCCGATGGCTTCGACCAATTGGGTCGTGCGCGCCGTTATGTCAAAATAGTAATCATTGTCATTCAAATAAAGCGTAAGTCCCGTCATCAGCTGTTTTTTATTGGAGACGCAGCTGATCAGTTTGGCTCTTTCCCTGGCCGAATTCAGCGCCGGCAGCAGCATCCCCGCCAGAATTGCAATGATCGCTATCACCACCAGGAGTTCTATAAGGGTGAATTTGGCAGGCACATTGGGGGATCGAAACACATTTTTTGAATGGTCTTCTTTCTTGCTCCCGGACATCTTGAAATGGAACATGGTAAAACTCCTTTCATAAAAGGGTGATGGTTCATGAACTTCGTTCTGCCGTTCAATATATACCGGACCTTACCCTATTTCAATAGGATTTTACGAACATTATATGATAGAAACGAACATTCCGGTTGTTTTTTCCGCATCATCGGCCTCGATCGGCAAAAAATCAAGGATCAACGCTTGCAATTTCGGGAAAAACAGTTATAATAATGTCATCTTGGAGTGATATTTTATGGCAGAAACATTCAGAGAAAATGACTATTTCGATCAGCTGACGATCGGCTGGGTTTCCGACCTTAGGGGACTGCATTCCAGCCTGAATCTGAAACGGACTCGGCTGCGCATCGGTCTGATGACCGGGACCGAGGTCAGGAGGTCAGACAAAAACGGCGAAATCACCTTGCGATGTCCTTTCGTCTTTTTCAGTTTCCGCAACCAGTCATACAGCTGGATCACGGAAGGCAATGTTTCCCGGAACAGTTTCTTTTTCGATCTGGAAGGTACCAGGGCGGATGAACTGGAACGCACTTTGAAACATGATTTTCCCACTGCGACCGCATCCATCAGTGACCCCGTTCCGTTCCAGCAGATCATGGAGCAGATGCACGAACTCTTCTTTCAGCATCGACAGGGACACCGGTACCGGCTGCCCGTGCTGGCGGAAGAATTCGTCGCCCGGATCTATATCGAACAGTCCGCCGCGCAAAGTCCGAACAAATATGTCCGCAAAATTCTTCAGGACGCCGACGAGGTCAATCGCGCGCCCGGCGGCGAACATGATTTCGAGCGCAAAGCGGCAGTTCTGGGCATCACTCCGGTCCATTATAGGCGGATCTTCAAAGCGGTCATCGGCATGGCGCCGTATCAATATCTCCAGCAATGCCGGATGAGCCTGTCGATCCGTCTGCTGCGGAATGAAAAACAGCTTCAGATCCAGCAGATCGCCGCCGAATGCGGTTTCGGCAACGCCACCGAATTTTCCCGTTTTTTCAAAAAGCAGACCGGTCTCTCCCCGCTGAATTACAGCAAAAATTTCTTCGAATGACGCATCGTTTTTTCTTTTGTCTGGCGCGATGCCGAAGTTGCATGACATGGACCCCCCGCCTGCTTTTCTCAACTCTGCTGTCCGATTACAAAAACGTGAAAAAAACAGTAAATATGGATTTTTCGACTTGATTTTCGGTTGTATTCGGAATATGGTATCAAGTGAAGATTATTTAAGGAGTTCGGCATTGATCCTCCTTTTTGAAATTTGATTGTCAGAGAAAGGAACGAGAATGATATTATATCACGGAAGTAATATGGCAATCAATACCCCGCGCCTTATTCCGGCGAAGCGGCTGCTTGATTTCGGCCCGGCGTTCTACTTGACCAGCGATTTGGAACAGGCAAAAAAATGGGCTCAACGGAAGCATTATATCCGTGAAACCGGCGCCCCGCTGGTTTCGGTCTACGAATTTGACCTTCCTGCATCAACCGATTTACGGATTTTGTCATTTTCCTCCCCGGATCGGGAATGGCTTCATTATGTGGTTGCCAACCGTACCGGCAAACCAACCGGACGATATGACATTGTGATCGGTCCGGTCGCAAACGATCAGGCCATCCGGACAGTCAACAATTTTCAGAATGGTTATTTTACAGAAGACATCGCCGTTCAGATTTTGCGTCCTCAAAAGCTGAAAGATCAATATGCCTTCAAAACCGATGCCGCACTTCATTATCTTCATTTCAAGGAGGTGATTTCATGAATAAAACCGATCCTGAAATTGTGGATTATTATGATGTCCAGGTGGTCCGGATGATCGCAGAAAAATACGGATTCTCCCAAATGGAATCGCTTCGTCTGTTTGTTATGTCACGCACTCATGAACTTCTGGAAGACCGGGAAGCCGGGATGATCGAATTCGGACCGGGGGCTGTTTTTGATATTTGGGAAACCGAGAAAATCACTGGGGATCCACGCAATTCCATTTATATTCGAGGTGAATGAATGTCTGCTGAAATGGCTTTTTTCATATATCTGCTGGAACATTACGCCGACAGCCGCAACCGGAAGACAGGAGATGTCCTTCGGGAATGGGACCAAAAAAAGATCACTCAGCGCATTTACGACAATTACTGGGGGTATCACACGGAACGGCTTGAAAATGCTTTCACCGACATCGACAGTCTGCTGACCACCGGAAAATCCGCATGGTAAACCGGCAATATTTCAGCTTGCAGCCGTAACCGAGTGTCTCACTGCTCAATTACAGCAAAAATTTCTTCGAATGACGGAACGCCATCCCTTTTTTACAAACCCGAACCATGAAACAGCAGGTCGTCGTTGAACTGCCGGTCCTGATAGAGGATTCTGCCGTCCAGCGTGATCTTCGGATCGTGCATGTCGAAATCACAATGTTCGGGCGCGTGGATGACCTCGCCGCGCCGGTTGTTGTTGCCCAGCGCCACATGCACGCAATGCGTCTGATGTGTGCCGTCGATCAGCCAGCCGTAACGGTCGTTTTCCCGCGACGTGGCGGTGACCAGCCCGATCTCATCGGCCAGGTCGGCATGCGGCTCGCTCCCGTACATCCATTTTTCGAGCCGCTCCATCTGGATCTTCGGCCCCATGAAGCCGCAGACCCGGCCGTCTTTGATATCGATCTGCAAAGGTTCCATGCAGGTTTCCTTATACCCCGGAATGCCGGGCCGGATCGGGAACCCGCGCTGGGCGTAGGCACACTGGGACGCCCCGTCCACGGCCAGATGCCCGTTGAAGGCCCCGAGCGCGGGTATGACGGCGGTCTCCACGTAAAACGGGATGATGGCCATGACCGGATAGATCGCATCGGTCCCCTTGACCATTTCGCAGGAAAAATCCGTGCCCCGTTCCGTGGTCACATGCAGAAGTCCGCCTTGATTCAGAAGATCGGTCAGACGCAGGGTACGTTCCCGGTCGCGGAGGATCCTTTCCGGATCGAGCGCCCATTCCATGAGGCCGCGCGCCTCCAGCGTGAAACGCCGGGAATGTCCCAGCAGCGCCTGGTCGCATTCATCGGTGTTGCCCAGGAACATGCCGAAATCCGTCAGCATCTGGTCGCAGAGCATGAAGGAGACGTC
>Ga0265298_10003260_pt1 | contig 21655 bp, 34 predicted proteins | sample AusTroGonzalo_MG_3_FD_193486 | JGI IMG/M metagenome (GOLD analysis project Ga0265298, IMG submission 193486) | Bovine rumen microbial communities from tropical cattle in Woodstock, Queensland, Australia - Gonzalo_01 | ecosystem: Host-associated > Mammals > Digestive system > Stomach > Rumen ...
TGGGTTATCATGCTTATTGGTATACTGATACAACGATTCCGCACATGGGACCGAATGATATGTTCTTGTTCTCGTCTGCATCTGGAAAGACACAGACCGTTGTCAAATTGGCAGAAATCGCAAAGGAAAAGACTGGAACACGCATTGTGTCTGTGACTGGTGATGAAGGTTCGCCGCTTGCTAAACTCTCTGACTTGGTCATCAAGTTCAAGGGATGCAACAACGGACTTAACTCTGAGAACTCTCCGGACAAGATTAACTCTATTCAGCCGATGACAACATTGAATGAACAAACTGCCTTCATTTTCTTTGACTTGGTCTCTTTGAAATTGATGGACAGATTGAACGAAGATAACAAAACCATGTCGTTTAGACATAACTTGATAGAATGATTATAAAGGACAGGTAGGCCACTCCCTACTTGGCGGATCTTACCGGAGATCCGCCTAACTTTATAAATAATTTAGACGAACCGGTAATTCGTCTATAAATTAAGGAGTGGAATATGATAGATCGTCTTAACGATGAAAATGATTTACTTTACTTTAAGTCATTAAAACCGAAAAAGAAAAATGGATTTAGAAAATTTGAATTTATTTGTTCAGAATGTAAAGAACTTTCCGTTCGGAATTTGAAATCCATTACATTTCCATTTTTATGTAAATCATGTAAGAAAAAATTACAATATAAACAACGTCCTGAGATTTTAGAAAAAATAAAAGAAACGTGGGTAAAACATCACGGCGGGATTGGTTTTGCATCCGCATTAGGACAGTTAGAACTTGAAAAGATAAAAGAAAGAAATGGCGGAATTGGTTTTTCTTCAAAAAGTTCTAAAGAAAAATACATTAAAACTATGAATGAACGGTTTGGATGTGATTATCCATTACAGTCAGATGAACTGCAGCAAAGATATCATGACACATGTAATGAAAGATTCGGATCAGATTGGCCTTCACAAAATACACAAATAAAAACTAAAATTAAAGACTCATGTAATGCACACAATGGCGGACAAGGTTTTGCATCTGCCAAGGTTTTAGTGAAATACAACGAAACGTGTAAAAGAAAGTATGGTGAAGGTGTAGATGCATCTAAGACTTACTCTGCGAATTGTAAAAACAGAAAAAAGTACCTGTATGATAATGTTGTGTTTGACAGTTCATGGGAATTGGCATATTACATTTGGTTAAGAGATAATAATGTGACATTTGAATTTCATCCAAAAACACAATTTACATACACAGATAGATTTGGAAAGACTCATAAATATAACCCAGACTTTTTAGTTGGTGAACAATTTGTTGAAATAAAAGGACATCAGTTTTTGAATGAAAATGGCGAACTGATAGATCCTTTCACTAATGAAATATGTAAAGAAAAAACCGAATGTTTACGAAGAAATAAAATCATTATTCTTTCAAAATGCGAAAAATTTATTAAATTTGTAAAACAAAATTATGGACGAAACTTTATTAAAAGTTGTAGAATAGGAGAAAATAAAAATGAACATTAGTACTTCAGTAATATGTATGAATATGGCTAATGTATGTGGAGATATAGAATGCATATTAAAGGCAGCAAATGGCGACCCAAGATTTAACTGGATGCACATGGACGTGATGGATAATCACTTCGTCCCACGTCTTGGCATTTCTCCGGAACTAATTCGCGACATTAAGAAGACTTATCCGAACATTCATGTTGACTCTCACATGATGATTGAAGATCCGTTCACTGCGGCAGATGTTGTCTGTCCGTATTCTGACTGGTATGTTTATCATTTGGAAGCAGTCAAGGACCCAATTCGCACATTGCAGAAGGTAAGAAAGAACTGGCCTGACTGTAAGGTAGGTCTTGCATTGAACTTGACGACACAGTTTGATCCAGCTCAATTCCAGCTGTTTGACGGTGTCATGTTCATGGGAATTTCTCCAGGAGTTCTTGGAACGAACTCTTATCCTCAGCTTGTAAAGCAGAAGATTGGCATCTGTCCGAACCATAAACATTACTTCGTCGATGGGTCGGTGAACTTCAACACAATCAAAGATTACAGAGAAATGAACAGCAACGGAACACTTGTTTGCGGTTCATCTACGATGTTCAAGGTTGATGAGTTCACAAAGGACATGAGCCGTGAAGAAATGGTGAAGTATAACATTAACAGAATAAAGGAAGCACTAGGATGCGAAAGACAGTAGTTATTCCGGCTGCAGGTCTCGGCTCTCGTCTTGATGAATTCACAAAGAATTACAACAAGGCGATGTGCACGCTTGGCCCGAAGCCAGTCATTTCATACATTATTGAGAAGTTCACAAAGGATGACAACATTATCATCTTGTTGGGATATAAGGGAGATTTGCTTAAACAAGTCTTGAAAATCGCTTATCCTGACTGGAAGATTACATTCGTTGAAGTAGACAACTTTGAAGGTCCAGGTTCTGGCTTGGGTTACTCTTTGTCTTGTGCAGAGCATCTTCTTCAGAGACCGTTCATCTTCTGGTCAAATGACACTGTCATTGATGATGACATCTCGAAGTTTGACTATTCGTCAAGTTTCATGGTTTTGGCGGACTTCCGTCCAGATCTTGCTGACCAGTATCGTCATGCCGCAATCGGTGATGACCGTGTGTTGAAGATCTTGCCGAAGGGAGAATATGATCCTCGTGGTAAGAACACATTGCCTTACATCGGAATTTCTTACATCAATGATCCTGTAAAGTTCTGGTCTGCATTCCATGAAAATCGTGATATTTTCATTGAGGCAGGTGAGTCTGCAGGTTTGAATAAGATCTTCCCGATGAACTATTATGTCACACATACTTGGGTTGATACTGGAAATAAGAAGGAACTTGTTGAGGCGAAGAAGAAGTTTGATGAAAAGATGGAAGAAACAATTCTTGAGAAGCCAGATGAAGCAATTTGGTTTTTTGATGACAGAGTTGTGAAATTCCACATTGACCCGAAGTTCATCTCTGGTCGTGTAAAGCGTTTCAAGTTGCTTGTGAATGACAAGATGTCTGCTGCTGGCATTCGTCTTCCAGAGCTTTTGACTTTTGATAAGAATGTTTATTCATATCGTCGAGCACCTGGACATATTATGTCAAAGCGTGTCACTCCGGCTAATTTTATTCACTTCTTGAGTAAGTACTTTGACAATGTTGATGTAAGCAAGTATGTCAACACAACTGAGGAAACAAAGTTGAATATCGTCAATGACTTCTATCGAGACAAGACACTCTCTCGTATTGACAAGTTCTGTAAGACATACGAGGAACTTGATGGTGACTGTGCTATTAACGATTTGAACTGCGGTTCTGCAAGACAGCTCATTGAGAACATTGACTGGGAATATGTCGCAAAGAAGACAATGTTATCAGACAACTATCACGGTGACTTCCATCTTGAGAACGTTCTTGTGAATAAGTTGGGAACTGGCTGCAATGAATACATCTTGCTTGACTGGCGTCAGAATTTCGGAAAAACTGATGTTGGTGACTTGTATTACGACTTGGCTAAGATGTGGCATTCTCTCATCGTCAATCACAACTTCGTTAAGGAAGGTCGCTTTGAAATTAAGATGAGAAGAACTGGCAGCATTATCATTGACATCAACCGTTCGTTCATTGATACTGAATGTGAAGCAAATTTCAAGAAGTATCTGGCTGAACATAAGATGTTTGATGTGACCCATGCTCAATTCTTGACTGCGTTGATTTTCTTGAACATCTGCGCTTGTCATACTGGTGAGTATGCTAGATTCTTGTTCTATTTGGGTAAGTACCTGATGAACCAATTCATTCAGGAACATCCAAAATACCTCAAGAAAAAGTAAGAAAATTTTTGGGCGGATTCGTTTCCGCCCATTTCTTTATTATATTTTATTTGCAAGATTTCAAAATTTCATATAGCATTAAGGCTGAAAAGGAGATGAAATGAAACCGTATAAGCACGTCTTTTATGACCGCTGGAGTAAGGAAATTTGTGTTAGATATGTAGGTGACTCGACATACACCCGCATTCCTTATCAAAAAGATTATTGGGTTAAGGATCCGACTGGTAAGTCCCAATGGAAGGACCAGTTTGGTATTCCGATGATTAAGAAGAAGCTCACTGACAAAGATGCGATTAAGACTTTAAAGCAGAATGGTATTCCTATTGCTGAATCTGACTTGAAAGAAGAAGTCAAGTGGATGCATGATACTTATGACAAGATTGAACTGAAAGCAACCGTTGATGACTTCAAGATTGGCTTTTATGATATTGAATGTCAAGTGCCGGAAGATGGCGGATTCCCGAAACCGGAAGAGGCAAAATTCCCGATTAACTTGATTACTGTGATGAACCACAAAACAAAGGAGACATACACTTGGTCTACTTTGGACATTCATGAAGATGACATCATTCATAACTTGCGAACATTTGATGATGAACTTATTCTTCTCAAAAACTTCTGTAAATGGGTTAATGAGGAGAACTTTGACATTCTTACAGGATGGAACACTATCTTGTTTGACTTGCCGTATATCATCAATCGTATTCGTCGTCTTCGTGAACAAAGAGGTATCAAGACTGAATATGAAGCACTGCTTTCACCGTTAGGCAAGCGTCCTGAAGGTAAGGATATTTCGGATAAGAAGCAGGGCAACGCATTGGGTAACTCTTACGAGATTCCTGGCTTGCTTCACTTTGACTACATGGAACTTTACAAGACATTTGCGAAGCATGATCCGCTTCCATCTTATTCACTTGGATTCATCGCAAAGACTGAACTTGGTGAAGGTAAGTTGGAATATGAAGGATCTATCAACACGATTTGGCAAACAGATCCGCAGATGTTTGGACGATATAATGTCATTGACGTAGTTCGTAATGACCAGATTGAAGATAAGAAACAGATCTTCCCGCTGGCTATTGAATATGCGTATGACTGTCTTGTCACACTTGATAAGATCTATAATAAGGTACCGACTACTGAAGGATACTTTATGAGATACATGCATAGCGAGTTTGTCGTTATGCGAGACCGTCCTGACCATCATGAAGACTGGTGGCATCTTGATGGTTCATATAAGGTAAAGAAGCCAGACGGTTCACTTTATTATCAAAACTGCGAATGGGAGAAGGAGGATTTTGACTTTGAAGACTTCCATGTTAAAGCCGGTTATTGTTATGACTTCCCTGGGCGTTATGATGACTGTATGTCTTTTGACATTACTTCGTCATATCCTCACCACATCATGCAGTTCAATATCTCGCCGGAAGTAAAGATCGCACATCCGAAGATTGAGGATGTTATATCTGGCAAGGTTATCATGTCCGATGTTAATGAAGTCGGATTCTTGAGAACAGACAATGCGATTTTGCCGACCATCGTTAAGAAGGTGTTTGATGAAAGAAAGCACTATAAGGATTTGATGAAGCAGGCAGAAAAGGCAGGTGACTCAAAGCTCGCTGCATTGTATGATAACCGACAAGGCGTTAAGAAGATTATCATTAACTCGATGTATGGTGTCTGTCTAGCGCCTGGCTTCCACATGTATGACATTGACTGTGCAAGAGCCATTACACGCTGTGCTCGAGTTACTTTGAGAGACTGGCTTAAGAAGTATCTTGATAAGTATTATGTCTCGACAGCTTTGTTGTCCGATGTTCAGAAGTACTTCAACATCAAGTTGACAAATCCGCAGCCTTTGAAGATTAAGAACCGCGAGTGCGTCTGCGTTCATGCTGATACTGACTCTCTGTATTTCTGTATCAATGAATTGAAGATGCGTCTCCGTGAAGAAGGAATGAAGATTGAAACAGAAGAAGAGCATCGTCAGTTCTATTCAACTGCTGAACAGATGTTCCAGGACTTCTTTGTCAAGGTGCTTGAAAGAAGAGCCGCTGCTTCAAAGACAACAAACAAGATTAAGTATAACAGAGAAAATATCTTCAGCAACATGTTCTGCTTTGCTAAGAAACTCTACATCGGAAACGTCATTGACTCTGAAGGTCACCCGTATCCGTTTGACAAGCCGAAGCACAAGATCATGGGCGTTGGTATTAAGAGATCTGACATGCCTGACTTCTGTAAGGAAGCGGCTGAAGTACTTGCATTTGACATCTGTGCCGGTCAGGGTTATGAGAAGTCAAGACAGTTCATCTTGGACACTTACGAGAAATTCTGTGAGTCAACTCCGAATGAAGTGTCTGCAAACAAGTCAGTATCTGAATACACCAAGTATGTACCTAATCCGATTGAGTATTATGTGAAGAATGGACTTCACTTTGATAAAGGACAGGTATTCAATGCGAAGTGTGCTCTGGCATACAACTACATTATCTCGAAGTTCAAGTTGCCGTATGTGCCGATTATGAATGGAAACAAGTTCCACTACGTCTACGTCAAGTCTGATAAGTTCTCGCAAATTGAAGCGATTGCATTCGTCGGACAGTGGCCGAAGGAATTTGATAAGTGGTTCAAGGTTGACTACGAGACAATGTTCACTAAGACATTCGTTCCGCTTTTCGAGTCAATGTTCAAGGTCTCGAAGTGGATTGGAGCGAAGGACACTATTTCACTAGAAACAGCAGGATTGGATTCGTTCTTCTGCTAAAGGAATAACTATGAGACCTGAAGAAAGAGCAGCTACATTAAAGTTCTACGACATTCTACAGGAAAGAGTAAAGACCTACGTTGAAGGCGCTCCTCAGGATCTGTTCTATTATCATGATAAGAACTCAGGATCTTGGGAAGACCTTCGCCGCAAGGCGGTTTGTGCTTTCGGTGTAATGATTAGAAAAGATTACACGACTACACAGATGCTTAAACAGTACACGCCTCCTCGTAAGAGCGTTGAAAGGTATCGTCCTGATGGCATACCTTTTACAACTTTGCCTTGGGAAGCAACGACATTCATGCACTGCTACGTCATTAAAGATCAGTCGCAGTTGTCTGTTGTCCTTCGCATTGTGTCTGTAGGCGAGAAGGACTATAACCCTTACTGGTCTACTGAAAAGACTGAATTTGATAGAGTCATCTATACAAAAATGGGCAATGAAGATATCTTTGACTTTAGAATGGAAGGGAAGGATCTTGTTGACTGTTTTGAACAGAAGGCGCTAGAAATTGCAGAAATTTTCAGAAAGCGTCTAGCCGCTGCTATCATACTTTATCAAGAACTGAAACGTTATGCAAAGAATCAGCAAAAGTTGCTAGAACGTAAAAAAGAAATTGAAGATAAATATAAAGCAGAAATGGTAGACCTGAAACATACCTACGGCGTTTACATTGACAAGATGCGCCGAATGGTTGAGACACAGAATGCAGGACTAAATTTTTTAATGGAGATAGAAGATGGTTCAGTTAGCGATTGACACAAAGAATTTGCGACTTGATTTGGTTGACACTTGTGAAAGCACTCCAGGTGTTTCACGACAGTTGACTGCATTTAGACACTATGTTCTTCGCTTGATGCAAACTCAAATGCACAAGATTAGCACATCTGACTCGCTTGACGTCAAGATGCAGAAGATCGCGGAAATCGTCAACATACCAAACAATTTCTTTACACCAGTTGGTCACCGTGTCGTAAACGGCATCATGACTATAGATTATGAACAAAATACAGAGGAGGAATAATGAAAATCTTTCTACTTGGAAATGCACAGTCTCATCCTGAGGCTATCGGACTAATCAATGAAGACTTGCTTCTTAACCCAGCCCAGGCTGATGCTAAGTTGGATCTTCACGGTTTGAAGATTGACCACATCGAGACAGTGAATGGCGAGAAGATCGTCTACATCAAAGAAAACGAAGAAAAAGCAAAAATGATCCTAGGATAATGTATGGCAGAAGTAACTGAAGTAAAAGACCCAGAAATCGTATTTGACAGCAAGATGACTGCATTTAATGTAGTCGTTAAGAAGGACAACATTTTCACCTCCTTTAACTTGCAGGTTGTTGAAGATACATCAGTAAGAACATTCACAAAGCAGTTCAAGTATCCTGAACTTGATGTCTTTGCGTCAAATGCAAATGCAGATGTATTTGACAAGATTAACATTCCAACAAGTGATTATCTTGTTTCATACGATATGACTCTTGGAGATCTTGCGTTCGTCGCAAAGCTGGAAAACATTTCAGCAAGCATCAAGAGAACGAAGGACGGAACACCTTACACAATCTATAACCTAAGATATGTGAAGGAACTTGACAAGGATCTTGACCCGAAACTTTCAACTTACTTGAAGGTTAAGGAGATTGACTCCGAGACAGGAAAGAAGAAGGATAAGTTCTTCGCTACTACTATGACTGTTCGAGACGAATAGTTTAGAAAGTTTTCCTTTTGGTTGACCGCGGAAAGTTTTTCCGCGGTTTTTTCATTTTGGTATTTACATTTCTTGCAAAAGTTATTAAATTTATTTCAAACAACTGGAGAATGTATATGAATGCCAAACAGCGAAAAGAATACGAAAGAATTAAGCGTCAGATTTTGATTGCTTATCCTAACTATGAAAGTCTTTCTGATGAAAGAAAAGCGCAGATCTGGCAGGAATATATGTTCTGTCTTGAACTTAACTAAAAGGAGCTAAAATGAAAAAGACTGGCATAAAGAACTGCGTTTATCTTATCCGTTGCCCGAAACATTCTCCGGGTCTTGTAAAGATTGGTCTTACGACTGATTTGGATTCTCGTATGACCTCATTGAACGGTGCTACTGAAACACCCGTTCCGTTTGACATTTACTGTGTCGTCAAGACAGACAAGTATCGTCAACTTGAAACGCATTTGCATCACATTTATGCCGGTAACCGCACTAACCCGAAGCGCGAGTTCTTTGAATTTCTCGATGAAGACGGAAATGACTACATTGATGATGTAGTTGACATGATGTCTGAATGTGCAGAACTTGTAGACGGAGAATTTGTTGACTTCCGTGATGAAGTCTTTGAAAAGACGCCTAATGAACGTCGCAGACGCTTTTCGTTCAAGGCTTGTGGAATTAAGCCGGGTGAAGAAGTCACCTTTGATTGTGACAAGTATGAAGGATCTCCTCAGACTTACTTTGTCGCTGCAAACGGTTGCCATCTTGTCGCTGACAAGGCGGACATTGAAGACAGAGATACTTGGCAGACTGTTTCTTCAATAGTTCAGGAAATTACCCACCGACCGAATTACTGGTCTGCAATGCCGGAATGCTGGTATTACAAGGGAAAGAACTGTTCTGACCTCTTTGAAGCAGCAAAAACCTAAAATTCAGTTCCCGATTTTCGTCAAAAAACGTCATTTTATTACACATTTTGACGAAAATCGTCTGAGATTCTTATAAAATTCACAAATACAGACAATTTATCGGTTTATTATGATTTACCCGTCAGAAGTCGCTTTACTTATGGAGAAAGCAGCCAGATGGTTGACTTTCACCTCACAGAAATACAAAGAACAGAGCATTGCTACTGAGGTAACTGAATGCCGTTGCTGTTGGTCCGATGAAAAGAATGTGCCCTACATGAAAGTAGAACTGAAAGTAGGGGATCTTGATGCCAAAGCACCGCTTATCTTTGCATACGACTGTTATCTTAAGATGTCATACAACTGCTTTCTTGACATAAGAGAAGACAGGATCCAAACGCATTATGGATATTTCCCTATGGGCGTCATAAAGAAGGAAAAATTCTCCGATATGTTGAACGCTGCTTTGACTGGACAAGCAGACAACGTTCCGAAAAAGTCGTATGATCTTACTATTCTTGCTTCTGATGGCGAAACTGAAGATGTTTACTGGACCAACTCGCTTGAACAGTCTTTGAACAGAATTTTGCTTGTCATTGATGCTAATGATATAGTAAAGAAGAAAGTTGAAAAGTTAAAAAAGATTACATTTACAGAACTTGAGCCTATTCGTCACAAATATGTTGAAGGGCTCTATGAACCTAAGGAGTAAAAATGCTTTTTGGAAACAAGAAAACGACAAAAGCAATTCTTTTGGACCGTGCCTCTGCGTTCGTTGACTATCTTGAGTCAAAGGACATTGGCTGGATGAAACTTGAGTCAAAGAATATGTCTTTTGGCGAGAAAAACAAAGAAGACAGCATGACTGTGTCTTACGAAATCAAGTTGGACACTCCTGACCTGCCTATTAACGCAGACAGAAAGGTCACCATCCTCTATGAACTGCACAGAGATGCACGACAAGACAACATTATCATTGACTGGACTGACATTCCGACAGCAGCCTTTGATAAGGACGCTGTAAATCCTTATGTCAAGGATATTTTTGCCGATGGACGAAAGGCCAAGATTGACACTTCGTCAAAGTCTTGTAAGTACTGCATATCTCCGGATATTGCCGTTTCTATTGATGAATTTCTTCCAAGATTTTGGGCAAACGTCATTGATGACACTGTCAGAACTATCGAGTTCTTGACTGACATCTTTGGTAAAGTCAATAAGAAGCGTGAAGAAGAACTTAAGAAACTTCAAATCGCCATCGCTCCTGATGTCTTCAATTATTTCGGCACTGGCGATCTTCCGGATCATCTTCAATCTAAGGTAAATAAATAAGGTATGAAAAACTTAAGAAAACAATTCAGAAGAACAAAGCCTTTCTTCCGTGGTGCAGAAAAGTTTCTGGCCATCTGTGATGGATGGGTAGGTTGGACATTTGTTTGGGCAAGTATCTGCGTTTGGTTCTTAGCACCTGGCGCTTGGATGTTGCTTGGCCTTCCTGGACTTATCTGCTCTGTAGATACATTCTATGAATGGGCAAAAATGAAAAAGGCTATTGGTGCTTTTAATGAAGAGGAGGATGAAGATGCCGAGGATTGACTTTAAGTCAAAGTTGTTGGAAAAGTTGGAAGATGGTCTTCTTGAATGGGAAGATGTCTGCCGCGAATGTATCGCCGAAATGTCTACTGACCAAGTAGAAGATATGTGTGACTGTTGTGATTACTTACTTGACGAAGAAGGCGAAGAGAACTACAACGAAGAGGAGTAGTTTATGAAAGTTGCTGACCTAATCAAGAAATTGGAAACGCTTGACCCTGATGCTGAAGTTCAGTATAAGACAAGCGTTCAGACAACAGATGCACAAGGTTTCACTAAGTTTTCACCTGGCTGGAAAGATATAGATGAAAAGAATGTCTTCACAACCCGTTTTGGTGGAAGGACGGTCTTTATTGGGGACCCGTAGTAGAAACAGACGCGTCTATTCACAAGATGTATTGCAGGAGGCTGGAATCGTTTTCCAGCCTTATGTTGCAGGTCTGTTTGACCAACTTTGGACTGACGAAGAAAGAGCACAGAAGTGGAAAGAACGACACATTAACGATATTAAACAGGCTAGTGAAAATTATGACTTATGATGATGTAATGAAGCTCGACCCAACGGTTCCTGTATGGGAAATACAGACTTATCTCAACATTCCTATTCATACCTGGGCGTCATCTCTCGCAAATAAACATTTAGATGTAGTTGACTCTGGAATCATAATTAGATTCATTAGTATAGAAGAAGAAAAAGAGTTTTCGGAGATATGGGCGCAAGTTCAGCGATATGCACTAAATGAAAGGAAGAAAGAGGCTATTAAAACTGTAGGAAGTAACTATGACTGCTGATGAATATCTTGAAAGAAATCCTGGATGTAAGTATCCTGACTCCGCAAGAAAATTCTTTGATGAAATGAGGATTGTCGTTTGGGTTTCATTCTTCGGTAAAGGAAGACATAGTGTACCGCTTCCTATTCGTGGTACATCTCTTTATAAAGATTTGACACTCGCTGAATACGATGAACAGATGATTATTAACAGTAAGTTTAACAAGATTTATGTCCAAGAAAAAAGGAAACAGCAGCTCAAAGAAGCAACAGAACAATGGAGCGTTTAGTCCCCCGCTGCAACCACTTGCTTTAGGACTAGTAAGAAGAGCTTGGCCTGAACTTTTATCTAACAGCGTCAAAGGCGTGGATCCTATGACACCCGAGGAAAGATTGAAGTGGGAAAAGGAATGGAGAAAACGTTGGAAGGATGAGCACATCGACGAAATCAAACACAGTGGCGACGAATGGCAACTCTAAGCGCCCGCCACTTTTGGCAGATCAGTTAGTGAGTGTAAAGCCAACTCCCGGACCTGTTGGATTAGCGTGGGCAATCCGACGGATTTATTCTACTGATGATGAATATGAACAAGCATGGGCTGAACAGAAAAAGCAATGGCACATGGAAGAAATTAAAGAAGCAGGTAATGACTATGAAATATGATAAACTGACAGACGTTTTCTCAGCCTGGGCAGCAGCTGCCGCAGGAAAGAGCATGCCTCACTGGGATGATTACAAAGTAGACAGGAAAAAGTATGCTGCCTACATTGATACTGAAGGCGATGTATTTGATACCATCAGGAATGGATGGAAAATGCAGTGGAAGATGCCTACTCCTGAAGAAGAAAAGAAGGAGTGGAAGGAAAACCACATCAATGAAATCAAGAATGCAGGCAAGAAGTATGTTAAGTAAGAGAATGAAAGACTTGCTCGACCGTGTCACTACACCGATTTATGGCGAAGGCCGTGATGACAGCCTGCTTAAGGTTATTGACGGCAGACCTCCTGCTGAATACAAGAAACAAAGAAAAATGGATGAAATCAACTCTGTGAAGGGTCAGTATGACGCTTAATGAATACATTGACATCATTGAACATTCTGAGTTTGAATGGGATGGACTTGGCGATAACAAGTGTGTAGGCGGAGACGCTTACTATACTGCTCACGGAATTCGCAAACCTCTTATCGGATATAGAGAACGCGCATGGCAGTCTGTTGAAAGAGACTGTTCTTATCCTGACGGCGTGATGGTTTTCTATGAAAGAGATGGATATTCGGAATACTGGCATGTAAAGCATAAGTGGGCCAGAACAAAAGAAGATGCGCTTGTCATGATGAAAGAACACTTGAAGTATTTTATGAGATATATCAAAGAAAGACGCAGTGAAGAAATAAGGCGGTGTGCAGATGCCTATGAACAATAACCAACCTTTTGTCATTGACTATATCGGCGTCATGGGAAAACCTGACCCGGCTAAAACAGCGGAAGAATATGAATATGTAAAGAAGACAATCATGCAGTTCGTCCGCAAACAGGCAATTAAAGAAATAGCGAAGGAGTATGAACTATGAACGTAGAACTAACCGCTTATGCTCGCATTGTGGAATTTCTAAAACACACAGGCTGGACACAGATAACTGATGTCAAGGAGAAGCGTAAGATAGATATGTCTTACATGGTGACTGTTAAGGAAACTTATGCAGAAATAGAGCTTTACTCCAAGAGATTGCATGATGCACTTGACTTCATAAACAAAGACCAGTTCAATGGCGACATTACTATCACTTATTCTTTCGCAGTTCCTGACAAAGCAGACACTGAGATGGAAAGGTATGACAGGCTGCAGATCTCTTTGAGAACATTACCTTTCATCAAGAAATACAAAAAGGACCCTAAAGAAAATGACGCTGCGATGAAAGAAGCGTATGACAACTTCTTACAGGATTTCTTCCGTTATAGTTACGTTTCTCCGTCAAGTCAGTCTTACACCTATGGCTTTTCTGACAGGCTGAGTAAGTCAGATAGAGAAGCACTTCAGTCTGCTGACTTACCTACTACATTTGCTGCGTATGAATGTCTTTGGGATCACGCCATTGACCACATCTGCAAAAGAATTAACGAATCAGAAACAATATGCACTAAACTTAACGCCTTCCGAGATAAACATTGGAAGCGCTGGAAGATTGAGACAGCTGGTCTTATAAATCTTGCAAATGCAGATGATGTACTTGCAGGAAAAAATTCCGATGAATAAGTTTTCTTGAATTTTTTGTTATATTTTGACTGTAATAAATAATGTACCGACCAATTGAGTCGGTCAGTACATGCATTATTTAGTTATAGGAGAAAAATATGGCAAAGAATCCAACAAACAAGCTAGTAGCAAAATGGAAGAGAGACAAGGCATTTGCGGACATTCTATCCGTAGATAACATTGAGGACGAATTCATTTCCACAAACTGTGGACCTGTAAACGTTCTTTTCTCAGGCAGGGTAAAGAATGGTGGTATCAAGAAAGGATGTATGGTTACCATCGCCGCTGACTCTAAGCAAGGTAAGTCACTTATCGGTTTGAACCTTCTTGCTGAAGCATATAAGAGCGGTATGTCCTGTATCGTTATAGATTCCGAAAATGCATTCAACGCAAGATTGGCTAGAAAGCTAGGCGTTGATACTGACGACATCCTCGTATGTAAAACATCCCGCATTCCCGAAATCAAGCAGATCTTCGCCCGCATCAACAACGGATTGACTCGTATGGAGTCTCGTGAAATCTTCGTGCTTCTTGACTCTTGGGGACCGCTCGTTGAAGAACAGGTTCTTGAGAAGGCAGCACAGGCATCGTCCGCTGTAAACATGTCTGGTGCAAGATTCAAGAACGAACTTGCTAACGTCATCAACGCTTACGGTAACACAACATTCATCGTCAACCACGTCTATGATACGATGGATCCGTATTCCCCGACTGGTAAGTTCGCAATTCCTGGTGGTAAGCGACTAGTGTTCAACTCTGACGCTATCGTTCTTGCTTCCTCATCTGCAAAGGCTAAGGATACTGACGGTTCCATTTATGGTAAGATCATTACTGCTGCCGTATCTAAGGGTCGTGATGCTAAGGAATTTAAGAAGTTGAAGTTCTTGATTGAACTTGACGGTGGTATTAACCCTTACTATGGCTTGCTTGAAGATGCTATTGAGTCTGGCATCGTTGTCAAGGAAAAGAAAGGTGTCTCGAACGTATTCATTCGTCCGAAGTATGACACTGATGGTCGTGAATGGAAGGAAAAGGACCTCTACTGTGCTAAGTTCTGGGTTCCGATCTTCGCTGACGACGACTTCAATGAATTCCTTGAAAGAAAGTTCTCGTTTGAAGACTCTAACTTGACTGCTGCATCTGAAAACATCTCTGATATGATTGCATCTGGAGATTGGGATCATTTGTCAGAAAAGTCATTGAACTCCAAGAATGAACAAGAAACTGGAGAAGATGACGAAGAACCGTATACTTTTGATGTTGACAAAGACTAATCGTTGACATTAAAATCTCAAGGGTGGGCAGAAAATTTTTGCCCACCCGTTTTTTATGAAAAAAGTTATTATATTTTGACAAAGTAAAAAGGAGATTTAGTTTATGATCGTCGTTATAGAAGGCCCGAACCGATGCGGGAAGAGTACCCAGATTGCTAATCTCAAAAATTATTACGAATGCAAAGGAATGAGAGTTCATATCATTCATTATGAACACATTCATCTTAATCCTGAAAAAGTCTATACATCAGACAATATGAAAGACATGGCATTTGTCAGATATGATGACATGCTTCGTCTGGCTGATGAATTTGCGAAAGATCCGCAGACCGTAATCATTTTTGACCGCGCTCATCTTGGTGAAACTGTCTATGGACCAAAGTACAGAGATTATTCAGGTGACTACGTTTATGATCTTGAATTGAAGTATGAAGATTTTCTGCAGAACGCTTACGAGTTTGTTTTCGTTGACTCGCCAGAACATTTGCTTTCAAGAGAAGATGGCCTCAGCCCGACACAAGGTCTAGAAGATAAAAAGTATGAAGTCGGCGCATTTAGAGACGCTTTCTGTAAGAGCAATGTTGTTCACAAGGCGATGATTGACATTCGTGAAAGCGATGCAGAAGCAGTATGGAAAACAATTAAGGAGATGATAGTATGATTGAGAATTTTGAATTGAAAGAAGACTTGGATGTTCCATCTCGCACTGGCAGAGGAAACAATTCCGAGCTTCGTGACAATGTCATTCTTCCACTTCTTTGGAAGTATAAGGCAGGCGACAAAGTAGGCAATACTTGGGAGATCATTGACTCTCACTTGACACTTAATCCGTATCAGCCGTTCTTGAATGTTCTTAACCGTCCGTTCAAGCATGATTACTTGGAGAAGGAACACAAGTGGTATATGTCGCAAGATCTGTCTATTAAAGGTTGGATGGACGACATCAAGATCTGGAACTTCTGTGCATCAAAGGATGACAAGCAGCTCATCAACTCTAATTATGGTTGGTGCGTCTTCTCTGAAGAAAATGGTTCACAGTATGAAAATTGTTTGAAGAAACTTAAGGAAGATGTCAACACAAGAGAAGCGTTGATGATCTACACAAGACCGTCTATGCACAATGATGCGGTTGAAAATGGTAAGCATGATTTCATGTGTACTGTTTCTGCACAGTTGATGATTAGAGACAACACACTTCAATATATCGTAACTCAAAGATCTTGTGACTTGGTCACTGGTCTATCTTTTGACTTCCCTTGGCATTGTTTCGTATATCAGATGATGTATGAAGAACTGAAGGAAAAGTACCCCGATTTACAGAAAGGAAGCATCTTCTATAACTGCGGTTCGCTTCATGTTTATGAAAGACATGAGTCACTTTTGAAGACATTCGCCGCATACGATGAAGGTTGTTAATGAAGTCAGCTGAGTTTGAAAGAATAATCATCAAAGCTCTGTATGTCAATCAGGAAGTGCGTTCAAAGGTACTTCCTTATCTTGACAACAAGTGGTTCTTTGATGTGGACAATAAGATTATCGTTGATGATATTCTGAAGTTCACTTCGTCATTCAATGCGATGCCAAGTGTCATCGAGACGAAGCGCATGATTACCGATGACCAGACATGCGGCGTCTTTGATTTGATTATGGACATCAAGGACGAAGAAGTTCAGACAGAATACATCTTATCAGAAATTGAAGAATTTGTCAGAAGAAAGTTAATCTACCGTGCTTGTGAAGGAGGCATGAAATATGTCACTACTGGTGAAAAGATTTCAGGCTCTATTTCAGATGCGATGGTTGAGGCGGAGTCATTTACATTCAATGCGAACTTAGGCTTTGACTTCTTCTCAGATCCTGATAGACTATATGAAGACGCTAACACAAAGGAAAGACTTTGGAACACAGGTATCGCTGCTATCAATGACATTCTTGTCGGCGGTATTCACGAAAAGTCATTGAACTTGTTCATGGCGCCGACTAACATCGGTAAGACTTTGATTATGTGTTCTCTTGCGACGAACATGGTCTTGAATGGAAACAATGTTCTTTACTTGACATTTGAAGATCCTGAAAACAAGATTGCTGCTCGTATTGCTCAGAACATGTTCAATGTGACACAGCAAGAATTTAAGGCGATGAGCCGTGAGAACTTCTATAAGGCATTTTCTGGAATTCATGCGAAGATTAAGTCAAGATTGATGATCCGTGAAATGCCGGAATACTCCGTAAATGCATTGCAGATAAATGCTTTGCTTAAGGAGTTGAAAGAGAAGAAAGGCTTCATTCCAGATGTTGTTTTTATTGACTATATTGGATGTATGATTCCTAATGGTAAACCGAACGCCAACTTGAACACTAACACAACTCTCCAGCTTATCGCTGCTCAGGTTCGTGCTCTTGCTCAGGTACATGGCTTCCCGATTATTTCAGGTCTACAGGCAAACCGTGGCGGTAATGGTATCGCAGAACTTTCATTGTCTGATGTTGCTGACTCTTATGCATCTACGATGAAGGCAGACGCTATCTTTGGTGTCACTCAACCTGAAGATTTCCAACAGCAGAACTGCTACTGCATGAAACTGTTGAAGACAAGATATGGTGGTAAGAACCGTGGTGCCACATTCTTGGTGGGTGTTGATACGGAAAAGCAACGTATCTACGATGTCCAGCAGGATAAAGTAAAGAATGACACGGTGAACATATTTGATTCCAAACCGATCTCAAGCGATGACGGCGGAACAAGTGTAGAGGAAATAGATTATCTTTAAAGGAGGAACACAATGGATTACTTTGATTCATTACTGTCTGACTGGGAAGATGGTCAAGCACTAGAAAGAAAGCAAAACAAAGCCGGGTTCTACAAATTAATGAAAGAACGCGGTTTTGACTTTGATGATGTTGATGAGTATTCAAGACTTCCTAAGTCACTAGAACCCGTCGTTGATGGAGATGCAGATGATTTGCATAAGTTCAATGCGGCGATTGCTGACTTACACAAGAAGAAACTTGTCAACATCACAGACTCGCTTATCTATCTAACTACTGACTATCTTGAGGAGAAGCAGGTACTTAAGTACCTTGACGAACTCAACTTCTATACATTGAAGCAGGAACTATTGAAACGCTTCCATGTCAAGAAGGACGAACCAGAAACATCACTATTGGATTTCTTAGATGCAGACGACGAGTAAAGAACTTTATCACTTCTGGTCTCTATTTTCAAAACTATTGGGCAAGAAGGAAGATCCTAAGCCCATAGTTAGAAAATTTGAGAAAAAGTCTTTTGAGGAAATCTTGAAAGAACCGTTCTTTGAGACCAGAAACATGCCCAAGGGCTATGTTGCGTTCATAGATTTAGCGAACGCAATTAACATGAAGAAGATCTCTTTCACTGACTGGATTTACATCTGTATTGGCGACTTTTTGAGAGATGGAAGCGTTAAGAAAAAAAACATAACAAACGTCAACTATCTTCAAAAAGTTGTTAAATTTTATTCAGTAAATGGAAAAAATCTTCAACTTGAAGTTATAAATAATATGTTAGAGGAAGCTAAAGCGAAGGAAGAAGAAAATCCATTTGCTGCTTTCACTGGCGACCAATTTGACCTATACAAAGTCAATGAAAAGCAAAAGAATAAGCTTTATGAGCTGATTCGGAACGGAACATTGAGTTTTTGGTTTTGGTTTGATGGAATAGACAACAACAAGTTTGCTATTGACGAAACCAAGATTGATGATCCGGACTATTTTCGGTTCTTAAGGCTAATGCGAATAGTAAGACAAAAACACAAAGGAAAAACATAAAGGAGAAATCATTATGCCAATGAAGAGAGACCTCAACTCTTATTTTTCAGACATCAACGCTGCAGTAGCAGAACAGCAACCCAAGGAAAGAAAGTTTAAGTCTTGGAAGATTGAAAATCTGTTCCAGCCGACAGTTAAGGACGGAAAGTTCAGCGTTGTTATTCGTTTCCTACCCTCACATCCAGATGAAATCAAACCGTTCGTCGAGAACCGTAAGCACACTATCAAGTTGCCGAATGATAAGTGGTTCATCACCGAATGTTTGACTAAGTTCGGCAAGCCTTGCCCGATCTGTCAGCACAACCGCGAGATGTATAAGAAGTACTCTAAGGAAGAAGCTGCTCAGTATTCTTTGGGTAAGGGAAAGAGCCGTTACATCTGTAATATCCTCGTTGTTCGTAACGCAAACAACACCGATACAGAAGGTAAGGTATTCCGCTTTGAATTTGGACCGCAGATCATGAAGATGATCTCAACTGCAATGACCGATAAGGAAGACGAACTGCAGGGTCTTGTTAAGGGCTTTAACCCGTTTGACTGGGAGACTGGTGCTAACTTCGTTTACACTGGTGTTCAGGGATCCAACGGTCCTAAGCTTGATGACTCTCACTTCGGTACTCCGGGTCCGATTGACAAGTGGAACGGTAAGTCTTATACTCCGTTGACCACTAAGGAAGTCGATGAAATCGAGTCTCAGCTTTATCGTCTCGATGAATGCTACAACAAGGAAGAAGACGTTGCAGACTTCAACACAATCTGCAAGCGTTGGTTTGACAAGACTGGTGAACAGTTGCTTTCTAACGCTCCGGCTGCGGAAGGCGGTGTTTCCATCGCTTCTACCAACCCGTTCTCTGAATCTCTAGACTCAACTAAGCCTGTTGCTCAGAAGACAGTCTCTGCACCAGCACCTGCTGCTGATGACTTTGACTTTGATGCAGAACCGGCTAAGCCGTCTAAGAAGTCTACCAATGTAGCAGCAGTTCCGGAAGTGTCCGATGATGAATTCTTCAGCTCAGTTGATGAAGAATCAATGGACGCCTAATTCCCTAGAATAAAAATTAGTGGGTGCCCGTCAAAGGCACCCATTTTTTGTTATATTTTATCTAAGGAGTAAAACATGACCGATTTTTATAATGAAGACCTTAAAGTTTTGAACTTTACTCACATTGACTTTGATGGCGTCACTGCGGGTATTGTCATTAAGAATTACTTTAAGAATGTAATTACAGAACAGATAAATTACGGCCAAGAACCCCAGATCATTGATAAGTTGAAGAAACATCAGGCAAAGTATGAAGCAGTTATCTTTACTGACTTCTGCCCGAACAACATTCGTGAAATTCAGCATTTCTGCAAGACTTATTTCCCGATAGAAATTCCAGTCTTGGTTCTTGACCATCACGAAAGCGCTAAAGAATATGACAGCCCAAGCACTGGCGTCTACATTAATCAGAAGTACTCTGGATGTATGCTCGCTTATAAGTACTTTGGCATTAAGAAAGATCTTACACACCTGAAAGAACTCGTCACTATTGCGAATGACTATGATATGTTCACTCTTCAGGACAAGCGTTCAATGTTCTATAACGCAATGTCTTGGGAGATGGGTTTCAAGTGGTTCTTCGCCCGTTTCTTGCACGGAAACATTACTCTCTATCCTGAAGAAAAGGAATGGATTCAGAGGTATGTCAAGGAAGTCAAGGAACAGTATGATGAACTACCAATCAGCGACTTGAAGCACAAAGGTTGCTTCTATGAATGCGATAAGTACTTGGCTGAAATGTCAGTCCGTCTGTCAAAGGCTGGATATGATTATCAGATCATCAAGCACGGTAATTCGTTGTCTCTTCGTTCCAATACGGACAAGATTGACCTCGTAGAAGTTTGCCGAATTGTCGGTAAGGGCGGTGGACATAAGAGAGCCGCGGGCGTGCCGATTTACTATGGCGAAGATATTCAGAAACTTGTAGAAAAGATTTGCTATGCCGTTGAACATACTATCAATTACGGCGGAGCAGACGGACTTCCATTCTAACTTATAGGAGAAACTATGTTTTCAGAAAAATCACTTACAAAAGCAAACCTCATCGCATTCTTGAAAGAGAAGGGACTCTATGAAGAGGCCGGTGAATGGTGTCAGCCTCGCTTTGAGAAAGCGGAACAGGAAAAGGCAGCTAAGTTGGCCGCTGAACCTATTCCTTCCAGATACTTCAATTGGGAAGGACACTATACTCGTTGCTGCTATGAAATGTCAAGCGAACGTTTTCACCATTCAGCAACATGGGAATATCTCATCAATGATCTTGACCTGTTGCCGTTTAATTGGTCAGATCCTACAGACAAGGATTGTGAACGAGCAGAAGGCTGGGTTCAGTTCAAGGATACGAAGAAGTTCAGCGCCGTATGCGGTCGCATGCTTGGCTTCGTAGACGGTGTCCTTGATGATGACGTTGACCGTTGTCATGACTTTGACAAGTTCGGTTTTGATAACCCGCCTTCTAATGATGCACTAAAGGAATGGCTCGGCAATCTTTGGGTAGATCCTGATGAGATTGAAGAGCTTGACCCGGAAGAATGCTTTGGCGGTCCTTGCTTCTAACTTAACACTTTAGAAAAAATTTGTTGACTGACCTATTTACAAAGTCAGTCAATTTTTTTATATTTTGACTAAACAAAACAACTAAAAGGAAAATCCAAAAATGGCAAATGATAAAGTTTCTTACACTTACGATGG
>Ga0265298_10003262_pt1 | contig 21648 bp, 23 predicted proteins | sample AusTroGonzalo_MG_3_FD_193486 | JGI IMG/M metagenome (GOLD analysis project Ga0265298, IMG submission 193486) | Bovine rumen microbial communities from tropical cattle in Woodstock, Queensland, Australia - Gonzalo_01 | ecosystem: Host-associated > Mammals > Digestive system > Stomach > Rumen ...
CTCTACATCATATTCACCGACTTTCTTTGACTTCATAGCACAGTCATATCCGATTTCGTCACCGATACGGCGAATACTTGCTTTCGGACCTTTCCACTTATTGCCAAAGTTGTCTTCACCTTCATATATAGGCTTAGTAGCACTTGTCTCAGTTGTCTGGTCAGCCTTAATGTCAGCAATCAATTCATCATAGTCTTTGAATTCTCCGTCAGTCACAGTCTTAGCAACGGCATCCTGGAGTTCTTCGCTATTACGATAACGGCTCACATCTAATAAAGGTTCTGAACTTGAAGTGTTGCTATTAACAGGTACTGACTGCTGAGTACTATAAGAAGAATCATAATCACGTTCAAGTGTGACAATGACAATTTCCTTAATATCCCACATCTGATGTAATGCTTGTTCGATTGCATCATTGATGCTCTTCGCTTCTACCCATATGGCAGTTATATCATCATCAAAGATAGAAATATATCTGACTACGTATTTTCCGGGATTGCGTTTATTGCCGTCTGGAAATTCCGGTATTATCGGATTCGGGATACGCTTGAACTTCTTCTCTCCGGGAATATTCTTCAGTTCACGTTTACGGGACTGCATATCTCTGGCCGGAATATCACGAGTAACCATCTCGGTTTTTGTCTGCTGTGACTAGTCATCAGTAATCTGTCCGTTCAACCGGCCGATAATCTCATCAGCATATTTCTCAAAGTCAGATGCTCTTTTCAGTTTCTTTAGGAATTCATAAGCAGATACTTTCTTCTGATAGTCTTCATCCTGGAGTTGCTTTCTTTGCCTATTGGCAGCATTACGCATAAATTCAGAAGACAATTCGTTCAGATGTTGTTTTGATTCGTTCAAAGATTTTTCACTCCGGCGGTTATTCTGAGACATAATCTGGTTAAAATGATTTTTCTTTGTATACATTATATAAAATTTGAAATTTTTCTTTTAGTATTTATTTTTCAAATTTTCTTTTTAAAATTTGTATACTAAATAAACTAAACCTAATTTTTCCTTTTAAAGACACTCAAATAATCTAATCCTTTACCCCTTACCCCTTATTATAATATATCACAAAAAATTTGCTTGGTTTTTCAATTTGCTCTGAAAATCCCAGGAAAAGTGTAGTTTTTGAAGTCAAAAAGTCATTGAAAAGTGTATGTTAATTTATTTAACTGTTTGAAAATCAGTAGTTTACAGAAAAACTAAAAAATTTAAAAATTTCTCGAAAATTTTTTTGAGAGATATCCTAAGAAAATGTCCTGAGAAGAGGACAGCGTTGGCGATTTTGTTTCTTTCGAACTTTGATAAATAAACCAAATCAAAAATAATTTCAAATATTAAAGATGCTACGATTTATCCAAGGAGTCGGCACTTCAGAATATCTGGAACTGCTCGCACTTAATGAAAGTTATAAGAGCGACTTGTATCTTGACACAGAAGGAAACCGATTGTATCTCGGCGGAAAGGCTTTAGATGTCAGAGTTGTTGTCGATGATGTCATCGATGAGTATTATCAGCACAAACGTTCATATCGCTTCATCGGTCCTGATGAGGAAGTGACTATCGCTGATGCACTTATTCCTACTATCAACGACTACACTATCAATCTTCACAATGTAGAGACTGGTCAGGAAGCAGATTACGGTAACGGTCTGATGTCATTCAGAGACAAGTTTGTTCTTGACACTATCTGTAAATTGCTCGGTATTGAAATCGAGTACACGTATTGGGCTACTGTTCATCACTACAGTGATGTATTGAACGGTAACTTTGAGACTTTAACCCAGGTTGAAGTGTACAAGAATCAGGATGATGAATGGACTTACGACTATGATGAGTTCTCTTGGTCATTCCGTCCTACTACTTCTGATGAGATTACACAGACATTTACAGTTCCTGCCGGTCAGATGACTCTTCAGAACGACGGTACTTATACAACTCCAACAAAGGTTTACAGCCGTAACGGTCAGGAGATTATCCTCGATCCGAACCAGTACACCATTCCCGGAGAAATTTTTGATGAGATTGCTTCTGTCCGTGCAAAGTCACTGAAGATGATTCGCAAGGCGAAAGACTTCTCGTTCTTCGATGGTGGTGACCGTCCCGCGGACCAGGCTATGCTTTATAAGCACGGTGGCATTCCCGCAGGAACTACTGTAGCTGACCTTGAAAAGTTGACAGTCAGTGAAGTTCTCGCTCGTATTCTGTTCCAGACAGGTACACTGAAGAAAGTTTGTGATACACGTTGCTATATTAAGTTTGGCGATGAGTATATTGATCACTGGGGTGTAGAAACTGAAGACGGTATCCAGTACATTGAGATTGGTGCTCGTTATCCTACTTATCGTGACTTCAAGGTAATTTTCCAGCCTGAGACTTGGATTCTTGAAGTTGACGGGCATCAGTATGGAGAGCCTCAGTATTTGACTGAGATGACTGAAGCTCATTTCTGGATTAACGATGAGCAGCATCCTTGGACTCCCGGTCACGGTCCCGCTCCCGAAGGTCTTAATATATATGACTTGGAAGAGTTGGAGCGTGAGGGTTATCACGAGCACTTCGAAGACTGGCAGGTAACAGCCGGCGACAAGTCTGTTTACTTCGGAAAGATTAAGTATCGTGCAATCGCTAACGCTCATGACCAGTTCGGTAATGAGACATATATTGATGAGCACGGTGAAGAGCAGTATTACAGCAAACCAGAAGACGGTGAGATTCAGTCTTACAATTATCTCTGCTTCACAGGTGTTGAGCATACTACTAACCCAACATTCGATAATGACAAGGTTGTAGTACTTCCATTCGATCAGGAATGGCCTTCTGGTGATGAACCCGAAGATTCTATCTTCTTGACTTATTCGCTGACTGCTTCTCTGCGTATTTTCTCGAATGCTACTGAGAGTTCAAAGACAAGTCCTTGGTATAAGCGTAACGAAGAGCCCGGAGCATATACATCTAATGTTGCTTTCGTAGAGGCAGACGGTATGGCTGTTCCCGGACAGTGCTTGTTCTTCAGATGGCCTTCTATGACTGCTGCTTCTGAGCATTTCTACATCTACATTCCAGAGGATTACACTGTATCTGAAATCGGTGGTGCTCACGATGGTGCTGATGATGAGTGGTCAGTACGTATGACGGCTACTCCAGTCTATCTGCCGAACGGCGAACCCGATATTACAGAGATTCCTAACCGTTTCGAAGTAGTTGCTCGCTACCAGAAGTATGAAATCTCGAAGTGTGACGGCATCACGAATGCACGTATCCGCTTCGCAGTAAAGGATTAAAATAAACGACACATAATATAAAATGGGAAAGTTTTATAATAACCATATCAACGTCAACAACGGTGTGACCCTCGATGGTCCCGCACCGTTGGATGACCGTCTGGTGCTTAACGGTTTCGACAGTCTGTATGTACGCAATCGCCGCGGTGAATTGTACGGAAAGATGTACTACGGTGCTCAGGTGACTGTATTGGATCCGCTTCCTGATCGTCCCGGATATTTCAAGGCATATTCGCTGATGCTTCAGGATGCTACTCCTTATATGACGAAGAGCCGTTCTGAAGACCCAGATACCGACATTGAAGTGAATGCACAGAATTATCTTGAGTTCTGGCGTTCATTGGATGTTGACATTGTAAAGTCTGAGATGTTCAAGGGTGGTGACCTGGATGATGACCTGACTACTATCACTAATCACGGTATGCTTCCTGCTGGAACAAGTGTTGCAGATTTGGAGGGAATGACAGTTTCTGAGATTTTCCAGAAGATTCTTTTCGAAATTGCTTATCCACAGAAAACAAAGAATGCTTCAACGAGCATTAAGTTCGCTGACGGTTCTCCTTATAAGACTGTCGTAGAAGTCGGTTCAAGTTATCCTCACGTTTCTGATATGGCTGTTAACTATCAGTCAGAAGCATGGAACTGGTTCTCTACAGTTGATAGCAGTTATCACGGAACAGAGAAGAATCTAAGTGTTCTCGGTAAAATCACATACTACTACAATAATGTGGATTCTAACGTGAACGGTATGCCGATTGATATGGCAGATGTCTGTCCAGATGGTCAGAGCTGTCCATATAGCGGTATTCTCGGAATCAGATGTCAGGATACCTGTCCGTTCCGTGCAGTGTACAACAACAAGAAAGCCGAAGAGGGTGTCAACGGATGGCTGTACGCTACTGTTGAACAAGTTGCTGGTGACTATGCTGTTGACTCACGTAACCGTGTAAGAAATCCGGAGACGATGACAGAAGACGAATATTATCAGGCTCCTCGCACTGATACTCTTTCTACCGGAACGATTACTTTCATCGGCGGTTGGAGAGTATATACTAACGCAGTAAAGACATACACTGCTGTTGGAGATGCTTGGAACGCTCGTAATACAGAGCCTGGAGAATTCCAGAACAACGATACGAAGAATCCTTGTAATCTGCTTTGCTATCAGAGCAGCCATAAGATGTATTTCCAGTGGCCTTCTGGTACAACTGCTGCGCAGACATTCCATATCTGGGTTCCGGAGTCTTATAAGATTTCGTCAGTGAAGGCTGCTTCTCCTACTGCTGCAAATACGTTCAACGTAAGTGCATCAGCAACGAAGGCTTCGGCAATCACGCAGATTACGAACACACAGGGTGCAACCGGAAACTTCTATAACTGGACTATCAGTAAGCAGCCCGGTATCACTACCGTAGAAGTAACATTCGTCAAGGCTTGACAATTTAAAATTAATCAGATAATTCAAGACAATGAAATATTCAGATCGTAGTAAATTCCCTCCTGTGGATTTTCAGAACGGTATATACGTTAATGGTCAGGTTCCTCTTGATGAACGTGATGTTGCTAGTAAAATTGAAGACTTGTTTGTTTCAACAACCAATCGCGGAGAAACAACGTTATATAAGCGTGCATACGTTGGTATGCAGGTGACGATTGCCAATCCCTCAACAAATGAGTTCGAGGTGCTCGTATGTACTAACGCAGACCCATATACACCGGGTAATTCTGCAACAACTGTCAATGCTCAGAACTATACTCAGTACTGGCGTTCGATGAGAACTGAGATTAGTCCTGCTGGCGGCACATCCGGCGGTGGTGCTATCTCAATCACTTCGGAGATTTCTCCGACTACTGGTGAAGAGACTTTCTCTATCGGTGTTAAAGTTGATAATGATACAGTGAAGATTGTCAACGACAAGTTGTCGATTTCGCTGAATTCTAGAGTTGACAATGACACTATTAAAGTCATCAGTGATAAACTGACTGGCGGAAAGTACAAGTTCAAGAGAGTCGATGAGAAGACGCTTGGTGACGGTATCTGGGCTTCTTATCGCCTGGCATACAAGGCTCCTGGTGCTTCAGACTATGTTGAACTGACTGATGAGCAGATTGATATTCCTGAGTTGGATATTCTTGAAGAAGTTCATATCTGTAAGGCAACATATGATTCTGCTACCGGCAAATATACTGAGACTGCAACAGACCCGAGCGATCCTCGTTGGGACACTGCTGCCGGTGATGTGTATCTGCATCTGATTTGGAAAGTAACAGACCAGGATCATCAGGGTGGTACAACAACTACTGAGACTTATATCAAGATTAGCGATATGATTCGAGTTGACTTGAGCAGCTTGATGACTCGTGTATCAAATCTTGAAGATGCATCAAATAATGTATTCGGTCCTCGTCTTGATAGTTGTGATGCTTCTATCGTTAATTTGCGTAAACAAATTTCTGATACAAGTTCTGACTTCAATACGAAGTTGCAGAATACCAGCATATATTTTGGTGGTCTGAATGATGCTCGTGTACAGGATATTGCAAACGTTCGCAGCGAGATGGCTACAGCCGCCGCTGCTGCTAAGACTTATACTGACGGTAGTATCAATGCGTTGAACAATAGTCTGACTCAGACTATTTCTTCAACAAAGACAGAACTTCAGAATAGCATTTCAAGTGTTCAGAGTACATTGAATACGAAGATTGATAACAATACGAATACATTGAACAGTCGTATTGCCAATGTTTCTTCAAATCAGCAGAGTACTCAGAGCAGTCTTGATTCTAATGTGAGCCGTATTGACGGTCGTCTTACTACAATAGATTCTTCTATGCAGGAAGCATTCACATTGCTGGATGAGATTCAGTTGACCGTGACCGGTTACTTGCAGAATCTGGAAGACCGTTGTACAGAAGTAAACAATCTCGCAGCCGAGGTTCGTACACTGGCTAACGATGTCAGCACTCAGGAACAGGTAATGGCTTCCGCTATCGTTGATTTGCGTAACGGCAATCCTACTAATTACGGTGCTGCTCCTATGATGCGTAGTGCTGCTGTACCTGCTGATGAAGTTCGTGCACTTTCTTATGTAGAGACTGAAACCGACAACCGCACAATTGACTTGACTGCTCTCTTCGAGACTGCTGAAGGTCAGCCTGCTGATGTTGATTTGCGTACTATCTACGACAGCGCATTGTTTATTGCGAAAGGTCCTGCTCAGGTTCGCGTCGATGCTACATTCCGCGAAGACAGCGATGATACACTCGTACTCTACTATGACTTCATTGACAACGTAGGTATGAAGCGTCAGATTATCGAAATCGGAAACAACGATGATGCTGTCTTGAGTGTATTGATGAAGAAGACGGTTACTTTAGCAAAATTCCGTTAATGTAATCGACCGAAATATATTTGAGATTAATTGGTTTTAGATGTCCGAGGATTAAATATTCTCGGACATTTTGTTTTTGCTATTTTTAGATATTTTTGGATTTTGAAAAAATTTCTAAAAGTTTGTGGTACAATTATTAGAATCTTTTTTGATTCACTTAAAATTAATGAACTATGATTATATTAAATGTCAAGAAATAAGAAGAAACGAAACTACTAGATTGATGAATTCGATATAGATAGTGAGAAATAGGACGGTAGTGCCGTTTCTGAGAAAAAGATGAAAAAGTGTCGCATTTGCGGAAAGATGAAACCTATAGAAGATTTTAATTACTGGAATAAGTCAAAGGGTTCAAGAATGAGCATCTGCAAGGAATGCGAGCACGAGAAGTCACGACAGACTCGTGATACGAAGAAGCAAATTATAACAGACTTGAAAGATGTCGGATGTGCTGTGTGTGGAGAACGAGACCCTATCTGCTTAGACTTTCATCATTATGACCCGACTGAGAAGTCATTCAATATGTCGGCCGCAGTAATGAAAACGTTACCAGATATGCTCAATGAAGCATCGAAGTGTGTAGTTGTATGCGCTAACTGTCACAGAAAAATTCACGCGGGTGTGCTGAATATTCAGGATTATGTGTCAGAACACGAATATGAATACAGACGGAAATTGATACAGAATTTGATTAGAGCTTATAAAGATAACGGAATTGTAGTTACAACTTAAAATATTAACGTTTAAATAGTTTATGCAAAATGAAGAATTTGACAAAACTCTAGCGACAGACGGTTGCAAGGAAGCATTAAAAGATGAGATGCGGCATAATGCAACAGAAGCAGAAGCAATTTACAGAAAGGCAATAGAATGCGGATGTCAGAACGAACAGTTTTTTATGGATTGGCAAGACAGATTGAATCAAGTGTCTTTCGTTCACGAAGAAGATTTATCCTAAGATTTATTTGCAGCATCTATTACAAAAAGACCTGGAACATCATTTGATATTCCAGGGTTCTCTTTAAGAGAGATTAAATGGTTTGTATTGCGTTTTGGATTATTAATCTCTTAACTGACGCCAGTTTGTGTTGATGTACGGGTCGTTGTTGTCCGGTACGAATGTTTCTGTATTATTAGAAATTGATTCTATTTCGGGTTCAACTGCTGGTGTCTGAGATGAACGGGGAGCAACGGGTTCATCGAGTTCTCTCCAGTTATCATCGAAATCCTGGTCATCTTCTGGCTCAGGTTCCGGTTCGGGTTCTGGAGATGGCTGAGGTGTAACCGGTTCGTCCAGTTCGCGCCAGTGGTCATCATAGTCCTTGTCATCTTCTGGGTCAGGTTCTGGCTCTGGCTCGGGTTCTGGCTCTTCTGGCTCTTCGAGTTCCTTCCAGTATTCACTACCGTCTGGATAAGGAGGCTGAGGGCCGGGACTTGGGTCTGGGTCTGGCTGAGGACCTGGAGATGGGTCTGGACCAGGCTCTGGTTCATCACCGATATAATTCCATTTCAGACTCTTGACAGCATCAGTCAGTTCAGTAAGAACTTCAATAGCATCATCACCACCAAACAACGATACGAAGTTATTAACAGCATTATATAGGTTGTTAACAGATGTATCCAGTCGCTGTATATCGTATGCATGTTCTTCGCGGACTTCGGCAACTTCAATGCGAATGTTATTCAAATCGATATTGATATGCTCGAAACCGTCTTCGGTATAACCAGCGAGAATGTCCATATCCTGACGGATAGAAGCATCCATCTAGTCAGAATATTCTTTGAGTTCATTAATTGAAATGTCGATATGAAGTTCGATGTCATCGCGGACATTGTTGATTGAAGCATTCAGTTCATTTTCAGTTTCAGAGATAGCACTGAGCAGTTCAATGTCGGCATCAGTCATATCCTGACGGAGTTCTGCAAGCGAAACATCTGTATCGAAGCGTACTTCATCAATCTTTTCGTTGATAGAAGCGTCTGCTGCTGCAACTTCGTCACGTAATGTACTGATGTCAGCTGTGACAGCAGCGAATTCTTCGTCAAGAGCATCAACCAGTTCATCAATGCGATGGTTGGTTGAAGCATCAGCAAGAGTTAGTTCGTCACGTACATTATCAACCTTTTCATCGAGGTTCATAATGGCTACGTAGTTGGCATTGTGCTTCTCATCAGCAATCTCAGCAACATCATCTACATATTCTCTCAAAGCAACCAGAGAACTGTCAGTGGTCTCGATGACTTCATCAATACGTTCATTAACAGTACGGAGAGCACTTTCAATATTGCTGATGTCCAGCATATGCTGTGCTTCCAGTTCATCAATCTTGTTATCGAGAGTGACATATACATAGTCAATATGTTCATTAACTGAAGCATCAACTGCATTAATCATTCCGACAAGTTCGTTATATGAAGCATCGATATGTGCATCATTTGCTTCGAAGAGAGTATTAGTAGCAGACTCGAATTCGTCAGCACGTTCAATAACACCATCGATACGTTCGTTGAGATCTGTGCTGAGGTCGAGAATCTTGGCAGTGAGTTCTTGAGAAGTCAAGTCACGCTGCTGTTTAGCATAGTAACTTGCATCAACAATCTGCTGTGACAAATCCTGGTCGCTCTGGGTCAGAATGTCAACCAACTGAGTCATATCTGTGCGGATATTGTAGTTCACATCAGCAATTGACTGTCTGATAGATGCATATTCAACAGAAGCATCCAGGATGACATTATCAATGCGAGCATCGAGTTCTTCTTTCAGCGAAGCGTTCTCAGCACGAGCTGCAACGATAGCATTGTCGATATTCTCGGATAGTTCAGTATTCAAAGCGATGAGACTGGCGTTCAGTTCAGATGTAGCAACATCTACACTTTCGTCAGTATACTCCATCATCTTCTGCTCCAGTTCAGCACGAGAAGCAGAAGCATCGAGACGATTAGATGCATCAACTGCATCAACATATTCGTGCAATTCAGCACGGAATGCAGATACATCGATGATATGTTCTCGACGTAGTTGTTCGGCTAAGTCATCAACACGTTCTGTCAATTGAGCGTTCAACGCAGCAACAGAACTGTCGGTATAGATACGGCTTTGCTCAGCAACATTTTCGAGTTCTTCATCAACATCTAAGCGGATTTGAGTATCAACTGCATCGATTTTTGCATTGATAGAAGAATCAATTGCATTTAATGCAGTAATTGTCTGAGCACGAAGAACAGAAACATCGTTGTCTATCTTGTCGTTCAGAACAGATTCTTTCTGGTTGATGAGTTCAGTCAATTCATCTTTCAGAGAACTGTCAGCAGCAACGTATTCACGAGTAATAGTCTCGTGAAGATTTTCCAAGTCTTCGGCAGTCTTTTCAGACAAGCCATTGACAGAAGCATCTACATAACTGGTCAATTCAGTACGAAGAGCAGAAATATCGCGGTCATGTTTCTCTTCCAGAGTCTCTACAGAAGTTTCAATCTCGTTACTCAGATTATTTTCGAGTTCAACAAGTGAAGCATCTGTCTTTGATTCGAGAGCAATCAGAGACGCGTTGAATTCCTCACGAAGTTCTTCATCAACATCATTGATGACTTGAGTCAAATCAGTACGAACTTTATTAACTGAAGCATCAACATATTCTTTCAGGTTTTCAGCGAGGTTATCATCAGCTGCTACAAATTCTCTACGAAGTGTGTCTGCTGTATCAGAAACAGACTGTTCAAGTGACTGTTGGAGAGATGCATCAGCATCAGCAAATTCACCGCGTAACTCATTCTCTAACAGACTGACATCGTTCTTAAGTTCAGTCTTCAGTGCTTCATCAGCAGTAGAAACATCGCTTCTGAGTGCATTGACGGAACCGTCAGTGTATTCTTTCAACAAAGAAGCAAGTGCTTCATCAGCAGCCTTGTTCTCTGTACGCAGTCTTTCTACAGAAGCATCTGTATATTGCTTTGAGCGTTCTTCACTGTCTTGAATCTCATCATTCAGTTCGATACGCAATGCATCGATTGCAGTCATTACTGCGCTGACATCACTGGCAATAGATGCATCAATCTGACTGATGACATCGAGCAATGCATTCTTCATTGTGTTGATAGATGCATTGAAGTCATTAGACAGTTCATCTGCTGTGTCATTTACCAGATTACGCAGTTCATTACGCAAACGGTCAACTGAAGCATCAGTGTAGTCAGTAGAAGCAAGTTCGTTTGCGGCAAGTCCGTCGGACAATTCCTGACGAATCTGAGAAGCAGCAGAAACTATTGCTTCAGCAAGTGATGCATTTAGAGCAACGTTCTCGTTATGAGCGAATACAGAAACATCATTGACTTTCTGGTCAGTATAGTTGTGATAATCATTAACGATAATGTTCAGTTCTGTTGCTACAGTCTGACGAATAGATGCATCAGTTTCAGTAATAGCGGCAGCAATAGATGCATTCAGAGCAACATTCTCGTTATGAGCGAACGTAGATGCTTCAGTAACTTTCTCATCTGTGTATTCTTTCGAAAGTTCTTTGACATCAGCAAGTCCCGTAGAAACTTCTGAACGAATAGCACTAGCAGTCTGCTCAATATCTTGAGTCAATGTGTGACCGAGATTGCTAATAGTGTCATTCAGAACATTTTCAGTATCAGCAACTTTAGTGTCGATATATGACTTAAGAGAAGCATCTTCTGCTGAGATTCCGGCAGAAACTTCAGAACGTAACGTAGAAATATCACGGTCGTGTTTCTCTTCTAATGTTTCGATGCTGTTAGAGAACTTATTGTTCAGAGCGTTATATACAGAAGCATCACCTTCTTGCTGAAGTTCTGTCAGTTCCGATTTATTCTGAGCATCTTTCTAGTCAACATAAGTCTTTAACTCTGCAAGCGAAGCATCAGTGCTCTGCTTGTAGTCGTTCATATACGTATAGACATCATCTGACAGATGGGCAACACTGGCATTGATAAACGCTGTCAACTCACGCTCGATGCGCTCATCTTCGCGGCGGCTTTCTTCCGTGATAATATCGTGCTTGACATTGACATAGTCTTTCAGATATGCAGAAGTGTCGGAAATAGCATTAGAAGTGTCTCTGCGTAACTGGTCAGTGTAATTCTTCAGAGATGCATCTTCATTGGCCAGTTCACGAGCCATATCTTCATTGCGGTCGCGAATTTCTTCGTTCAAGTCAGAACGAAGCGAGTTAATACTGGCATTGTACTTATTGTCAACAACATCAATCTGATGAGTCAGGTCAGTACGAATACTGCTCAGTGCTGCCGATACATCACCGAACTTATCATCTGTATAATTCTTGTATTCGTTGCGAAGTCCGCTGATAGCAGAAGATACATCCCGGCGAATGTTTTCATCCTCTGTATTCGATTCGTTACGAAGTCTCTGTACAGAAGCATCAACGTATGTTTTGTAATCAGTATCAATGCTGTCAACTTTAGCACTCAGTGTAGAAAGACCCGTTGATAAGTCCTGCTGGAATTGTCCGAGAGATGCGTTCAGACGAGAATCGATTTGAATAGTCAATTCTCCGAACGAACTGTCGAACTTATTATTCAGGTTTTCGACTGCTTCATTTATAAGAGCCGTGTTGTCTTCAACGAGTTGGATACGAGCCTGTTCTACGAGGTTCATAATCTCGACTTTCAGTTGTTCTGCCCACTGCTGAGCAGTCTGATCCTGAGCATCGATAAGACCGCGGAGATAGACAACCAACTGGTCAATCTCTGCTGCACTCTTATATACTTCGTTATATCCTCCGCTCTGTAATGGACCGGTGGCAATCATTGATGCAATGCCGTCATCTGCACCTGGGTCGTTGTAATATACAACGATAATCTCACCTGGGTGCAGAATCTTCTGCTTCAGGGCAGCCATCGCAGCTTCCTGATTCTCAAATGGTACTGTATTGTGAACAAGGATGGTAGGGTCGGTTTCAGTGTGAACATGATTGACACCAGTTCCGCTTGTTCCTAAAATTTTATTCGTCATGATCCAAAATTGCGCAATTAAATCATTTTGCAGTATTTATTTAGGATCAAAAAAGCCGAATTAAAAAAGGCTAATCAGAACTTCACACCATGCATCATTTCGTAGATTTTCACCTTGGTGTTCAGACCGTATATGAGGTTGTCGATACTCTTGATAGTTTCCCACATAAAATCAGTGAAAATCTTCAGTTCATCGATGATTTCTTTCTTGTTAATGAGTTGGGCATCAATCTGTACAGATATAGCACTGTCGTTGGTATAACGGATTCCGTTCTGACCGGCTTTCAGTTTGTTGTACATATCAGCATACTGAGCACGATATTCACGGTTCTGCTTCTGCATCACACCCATCATTCCGTAGTAAAGGTCTACGGCTTTCTGACGTTTGATGTAGATGACGTTCAGAAGGTCGTTCAGTTTAGGCAATGTCTTCAGTTCAGCGTTCAGCGATTCAACTTCTGCTGTCCATTCAGTGCGGAGTTCTACCAGCTTGTCGCTGATTTTGCCTGGCTGTTGTTGCTGTTGGTCGTTATTATTGACGTCTTCCATTATTTCTCTATGAATATTTCTGTATTATTTATAAATGAGAAATGACGACTCTGGCTTTTTGCTCAAACTTCCTATGAATTTCTTAACTGGATTTCCTCGCTGTAATAAGTTATGATTCATCCAGATTTCATACGTTTGCTGCTTTTTCTTCGCTTCTTCTACTGCGGATAATTTAGCAATCAATCGTTCACGGGCCATTTTCTTATTTTGTGTCTGGTCACGAAATTCTTGTGCAAGCACAGAGATTCCTGTCGGAATATGCGTGGCGCGGACAGCAGACTCTACTTTATTTACATTCTGACCTCCTGGACCGGAAGAACGAGTAGTTTGATATTGAATATCTTTTTCGTTGATTGTAGTTTCTGGAATTATTTCGAAGCAAGATATACCAACGTACCAGTTTTTCCGGCGATGATTCGGGCGAAATTCATTATCTGTTGCTACCCACAACACAGAGCCTTCCCATTCTTTACGAAAAAGTTCAAGTTGTTCTTTGGAATCACTTGAGAGTTTCATAATACACGAAAACATACACCTATCGTGTGTTCCTTCTTCGTATTCAATTAGTTGTGTTCTGATATTTTTACAGAAAGCAGAATGGGCTAGTTCTAATTGAACAAGCCATACTACTCTTGTTACTTCAACTGGTCCACGGCCTGATGTAATCTGACAATATAATGTTTCAGCCATATTACTTCAAATTTAATTTAGATACATCACCTACAATTGTTCCCTTTGGTACATAGATGATGTGCTCTTTTAATTTATGCAAATTATCGAAGTATTCTACTTCATCTGTATTAGTCATCCATCTGAAGAACCACCAATGATGTAATTCACCCTTTGTGTAATAATAGGATACGATGTGCGGAACAAATGCAGAATCAGCATCGACTTCTCTCACTCGTGTATTGTTTACCGGAACATTTTCTAATTTGAACGTAACAGAATCATCTACCTGGTAGTACTTATAAACATCTTCCTGGTCAATGTTGCCGATGCCGAGAAAGAATGTTCCGTCTATTTCGTTGTTGAGTGCAATGCTTTTGATGATTGTAGTGTCAGAAACGACGCTCGAATCGTAATATTTAGACATTATTCGTATTTCTCCATGAACTGCGAATATTGTCATACCAATCCAAGAAGCAAAAGTAATGAATGCTAAAATTCCCGTGTTATGTGCAAGATTGTCTGATGAATAACTGTCGCTACGAATAGCGTATATGAACAATCCTACGAAAATAATCATCAATACGATGAATAACCAACCGAAATGCCACATATTTTCTCTTTTTAAATTAATTTTCTGCAAAAGTAACAACAATAATCTTAATTCGCAAATATTTTATAAATAATCGTTTTTGATTTAATTATTTTTAACGAGTGATGTGACATTTTGATATTTTTCATCGTGATAAATAAGAAAATTAAATTTGCAAATTTAAAAACAATGAAACTTAGTAAAGAAGCCCGTCAGGGTCTATACACGAATGTAATGGATTCTCTCTGCGAAACAATGAAAGAGAAAACATATCAGAAGATGGTTTCTCTGCTCGAAGATGCAGAGTTAGAAGCACCCGCTCCCAAGAAAGAAAATAAGGAGAAAGTCTCAACAGTGAAGAAAGAAAAGTTCTTGAAAGATACTGTCACATTGGTTGCTCGTCCTTCCGGAACTGACCAGAAGTTCTCTCGTATATTCCTGTTCCACAAGAGCCGTGAGTTCGCATATGATGTGTACATATTCTATATTAACCCTGAGAACGGCAAGATTGTCCTGGTTCAGAAGCGTGGTTACAACGAAGCAGATTACAAGAAGAATTGCACACTGATGCTGCATAAGATTCTCGGAGTCAACGACAACAAGACAGTCATTCGTGAAATCTGCATTGAGAAAGATGAGATTAAGACTTTCTTTGAATGGCTCGATAAGGATGTTGAGAAGATTCTGACAGCAATTAAGGATTCTTTCAAAGAAACTACAAAGGCAGAAGAAGTAGAAGAGTGCAATGTTGCTATCAAGGAGAATGATGAGCCGGACCGCAGTAAAGAGAATCTCCCCGACAACAAATCTTCTGAAGACAATAAGAAAAACGATAATCAGAAAAAGATTGAACATGCAAAGACAGTTATCAATTCTATGATTGAAGATATTCAGAAAGACAGTAAGGCTTTCGGCGAATACATTAAACTGTTCGGCAATATCTATAATCTGGTTAAGAAACAGAACAAGTCTTATGTAGATGTGTTATCAGAATTGAATAGCAAGTTCAACAAAGCAGACAAGAAGTAATTTCAAATCAACCTTTTATATAATCTCTCTCGTAACAAGCGAGAGAGTTTATTTTTGTGTTTTCCTCACGGATAAACTTTATTCGTTTTCTTTAGTATAAGCAATAGAAATAATCATTTAATTATGCAAAAAAATGAATAAAGAAGAAAAACCAAAGAAGCAGAAAATCAGAGTGTTCACAGCGTTTTCCGGATATGACAGTCAGATGATGGCGATGTATAGGTTGTGTCGAGACTATCCCGATTTGCTCGAAACTGAGCTGGTCGGCTGGTCGGAAATCGATGAGCCCGCTATCGCATCGCATAATGCAGTATTTCCAGAGGCAGCAGATAAGAATTACGGTGATATTTCTAAGGTTGACTGGAGTAAAGTCCCTGATTTTGACCTGTTTACTTATTCTTCTCCTTGCCAGGATTTCAGCATTAGTGGCGCAATGAGAGGCGGTGTGGAAGGTACCGGAACTCGAAGCAGTCTGCTGTGGGAATGTCGTCGTACTATTGAGACGAAGCGTCCCAAGTACTGTATCCTGGAGAATGTGAAGAATCTCGTATCTGATACGTTCCGTCCTCTGTTCCTGAAGTGGAAGGACACTGTTGACAGTTTCGGCTATCATTCATTCTGGAAAGTTCTGAATGCATCGGATCTGAACGTACCCCAGGGTCGTGAGCGTGTGTTCCTGGTATCTATACGCAATGATGTGTTCGAAGAAGAGTTCGGAGGTCACGATTATATCTTCCCGTCTAATATCAAGAAGACTCGTGAGATTGAAGACTTCTTCGTAGAACCAGACCAAGTTCCAGAAGAGTATTACTTCAGTGCTGACAAGATTCCTATGTTCCTGAACTTGCTGAATCATGCTGGTGAAGAGTTCGAAGAGAATCTCGAAGATGAGCACAAAGATGCTATTTCAAAGATTTCCCGCCGTAAGAATGTTGACAAGAAAGACATTCGAAACATGTCTGGAGACAACGGACTGACTGGGTACGTTCCGAAGAAGAAAAACAAGAGTGCATTGTTCTGATGGTGAAAGAAAAGAGACAGTTGATATATAACACTGACTCAGATTATTGTGTGAAGTGTTTGCGAGCCGGATATTTCAAGTTCGGTCTCGCAAATTTCCTCTATCATCCAGATGACGGATTTGCAGGAACAGGTGTATTAGAATTCGACTTAGAAGAAGATAGCGATGACAAAGATGAAAGTACCGGGAACTGTTGACAAAGAAAGCAACTGCATCAATGTAGGAAATGCTACGAAGACCGGATTTATTCCGTGTATCATCGGAGGCATCTTCGATTCTTCGTATCCGAATTCGAAGCTTCGCAGAGGAAGAGTCCAGCACGACGGCAGGATTTGTCCGACTTTGACTTGTAATCCAGACGGTCTCTGGGTAGTTGATGACATTGAATATTATAACGACAACGAAACTGGTCCGGAATTTCCCGGCACAAAAGATTAACATATATGCCGTTTTACGAAATAACTCCGTACGAAACATTAATGTTTATGGCTAGCAAGTCAGATGCCGATACATTTGAAACAACTCCAGAAGAGTTAAGAGAGTTTGCTAACTATATAGAAAAGCAGAAGTCGTCATATAGAGTCGAAGATTTTAGTAACTTTGATAGTCTGAATTGTATTCTTGGTATGAAAGACTGGGCAGCAACAATGATTTATCCAACATATCAAGGAAAACGAGATAGATGGCAATGGGATAAAGTAGAAGTCAGAAGAAAACATCCTCGATGGAATTATATGTATGATAGATATGTTCCAAAAAGCGAACTTGAATATTTCGAGAAAGCATATGAACAATATATAAACGAGAAAAATAAGCAGCAATGAATATTAAAAAGCAAGAAGTCAAGACGTTCATCGAACGAGCATATTGCGATGACTGTGGAGTCGAGTTGGAGATGCAGCCGTTCGTCATCGACACGTATCCTCCTATATATACTTATAAATGTCCGAAATGCGGAAAGATTATCGAGAGCAGAGAAACGTTCCCACGAACTGTTCACGAGCCGGTTATTGATGAGAGAAACGTAGATAACGGCATTTATACTCCAGAGTGTCCGATTAACCATATGGTTGACTTTCCGGATGAACTGAAATACACAGACAACTCTGATAGTAACGTTGTCAGATTGGGCGACGTTACAGTTTCGAAAGACACTATTTTAAATGACAATACAATGAAGTGCTGAGAGTATGGAACAAGTAAAGAAGAAGCGAGTCAAGAATATAAGATTCCGAAAACTGACAGAGCGAGAATGCTTTAGGCTGATGGGGATGGAAGATGTTGATATTGACAAATTATTGGCATCTGATATATCACGGAGCCAACTTTACCATTTAGCTGGCAATAGTATCGTAGTAGATGTTTTGACGGGAATATTCCGTACTATGTTCATTGAACAGAACGCAGAGAAAGGACAGTCTGATGCACTGTTTTGATAAATTGTTAAAATAACTAAAGATTGCAATTTTTAGCGATAAAAGTTTGCTTAATTAGAATATAATTAGTAACTTTGCAACAAAATAGTTAAAGCAATGAGTAGATACGTAGTTAGAAATGTAGAAGGCAAGTTCAGTCTAGCGGCTGGATATGTCAATAATAAAGAGAAACTTCCTGAGACTGCTCCAGAAGGTACTTATTATCGTGTTGGTAATTGTGATAGTAATTTTATGGCTTTCGAAGGAGGCAAATGGATTCCGAAAGACAGTTGCCCGACCGAGTGGAGAGCATTGCACGTCTATACGAAGTCAAAATTGCCGTCAGAGGGTGACTGGGAATCTCCAAAGCGTCAGACAGAGGAATATCTGACTCACGACCAGAAACTCATTTATTTCTTCAGGCACGAGGATTTCTGCAATAACGGCGGACCGATTCGTGATGATTATATATCAACGAACGGATGGTCTGACGGATGTGATTTCAACGACCGCGGTTTGCCGTCTGATGCAACACCAGAGACTCTACGTTCTTTAGAGTATCAGGGAAAGAGAGAAGGTTGGGACTATACTTGGTGTACTCTCGAAGAATGGGAAAACTTATACGAGAAAGAGAAGACTCGCATACTTCAGGCGATTCTCGACAAACAGGCAAAGCAGTTCAATAAGACAACCGATAAGAAACTCGACTTCATCATTCATAATATGAAAGATCCGATGGGTATGAACTTGAAGGAAATATATCCTGACAAGAAAGATGATGAAGAAGAATTTGATGAGGATGCGTACTATGAGTCGCCTCAGTGTATCATAGATGATGAATTCGACAAGTTGTGGTTCATTGCTGCTGAGTACGGTAGAATCTTGCAGATTGCAGATTTTTATGGCAAGGAGTATGCTCCAGAAGATATTCGTATTATTTACCATATTAGCGGTTGAAAACAAATGAAGAATTTCAAGTTCATAGATTTATTTTGCGGTATCGGAGGTTTCCACCAGGCTTTGAGTAGTCTTGGTGGAACTTGCGTGTTCGCTTCAGATATTGATGCTGATTGTCGCAAGACGTATTTTAATAATTACGGCATTGAGCCAGTTGGAGATATTAAGGCAGTTGACGAGAAAGATATTCCCGCACATGATGTGCTTTGCGGAGGTTTCCCTTGTTTTGTTGCTGGCACGAAAGTTTTGACAAGTAACGGTTTCAAATCAATAGAAGAAATTGTTGTTGGTGATGAAGTAATGACTAAAGAAGGAACTTTTAGAAAAGTTACTACAACTATGAAATCTCAAAGAAATGAGGTAATAAGAATTAAACCTCAAGGATTGTGGGACTTTATAGAAACAACTAAAGAACATCCTTTCTGGACTTTACCAAAAGGTTCAGATACACCAACGTGGAAAAATGCTGGAGATATTCAGCATTTGGATAAAATTGGCTATAGATGTATTGAAGGTACTTCTCAGTTATATACTGTTGAGTTTTGGAAAATGATAGGTCGTTTCCTTGGTGATGGTTGGGTATTAGATGGTCGTCGAAAAGGAAGAAAAAATAGTTTTGTATATAAAGTTGTGATATGTTCTGGATTAGATGAAAAAGATGAATGTTTAAAGATAATCAAAGATGCTGGATATAATCCGACTATTGTACAAGAGCGAACAGTTTATAAATTTATTATTTGCAATCAATGGCTTTATAATTTTTGTTGTAAATTTGGACGTTATGCTCCAAATAAAAAACTCGCTCCAGAGTGTTTTGAATTAGATTATGATAGAAAACTTGCTCTTTGGGAAGGTTATGTCTCTGCTGACGGCAATCAAAATAAAAATACAATATTTGTAACATCAACAAGTGAAGACCTTATTTTAGGTTTTTCTCAAATTGTTAGAGATGTTTTCAAAAAACCGTATACAGTCATAAAGGAAAAAGCATCTAGGAAAGAATGTATTATCGAAGGCAGAAAAGTAAATGAACGACCTTGGTATCGTTTATCTATTAAAAAGAATCTTAAGCGGGAATATGGCTTCTATAAAGATGGATTCGTTTGGATGAATGTAAAAAAGATAGAGGAAAAAATACAAGATACTATTGTGTATAATATGTCTGTTGATGAGTCAGAGACATATAATGTATATGGTATAACTGTTCATAATTGTCAAGCGTTTTCAAAAGCGGGCAAGCGAAAGGGGTTCGATGACCCGACTAAGGGAACATTATTCTTCGATATTATTCGTATTATTCGCTTTCACAAGCCGAAGTATGTGCTGTTAGAGAATGTACGTAATCTGGCAAGTCACGATAACGGCCGGACTTGGAAAGTCGTATATAATTCTCTGAAAGATGCTGGTTATAATGTTTCTCTTGAACCGGTTATCTTTAGTCCTCACTGGCTCGGCATTCCGCAGCATCGTGAGCGTGTGTTCATTATGGCTATTCGTAATGATTTGAACCGTTCGCCTAAATTCATATTCAATCCGGATAATATCAAGCCTTGTAGAATCGAAAGTGTTCTGCAACGGGAAGATGAAGTAGATGAGAAGTACTGGTTGTCTAAAGATGATGACCTACTGATAGAGCACTGGAACAAGTTCATCCAGAATATACGCACAGAAGACGGAACACTCCCGACATTCCCGGTCTGGACTGAGTATTTCCGTGAAGTCTCTGAAAGAGAACTACTCGGTGTTCCCAAGTGGAAAGCGAATTTCATCAGAAAGAATTCAGACCTGTATTTCACGAACCAGGAATTTCTCGACCAGTGGCTCGAAGATGCTCATAAACTGAAGGCATTCGAGGGAACGAAGACGAAGTTCGAGTGGCAAGCCGGACCGACAGAGGAACGTCCGAATCTACACAACTGTATCCTGCAATTCCGCCCAAGCGGTTTGCGTGTGAAGACAGGTAACTATTTCCCTGCTCTGGTAGCGATAGTTCAAAAGAGCATTATCGGCGAGCGAGTACGTTATATGACTCCCAGAGAATGTGCCAGGATTCAGAGTTTTCCAGATACATTCCAGCCGGATGAGAATGAAGCACAGGCATATAAGCAGTTCGGAAACAGTGTCAACGTAGAAGTTGTGAAGTTATTCGCAGAGTTCTTGTTGGATATGAACGGAACTCGCAAGAAATATTCTGAAGAAGAGCAGTATCCGGAAGTAAACAGATTATTCTAATGAGTTATGAAAGAGAAGAAACTAGATGATTGGTTTGTACCGTTTGAAGCAGAGGACAGCATTAAGTTGAATGCTGTCACTGAAAAAGACAGTAGTGTGAAATTATCTGCATCTGGTAAACTGAAGATTTCAGAAGATGCTGACATTAAAGGCTCTGACTGATGGTTTTTGGTCAAATATATAAAGTCTTTGAACTTCAGAAAGACAACAGTCTGCATAATGTCTCTGATGATTTTCCAATTGCGAAAGGCCATTATGACCAGACGCTTGAACAGCATATGCATATACCGTCTAAAGGTGAATATATCAGAGACAAGAGCGGTCATCTCTGGAAAGTAGTGAACCTTGTCACTGATAATGATGGACGAGTTGTTGTGACTTTTATTGTCAAGCCGACGAAATTATCATTGTTTTATCGTCTTTGAATCGTTTGATAAATACCAAAAGAAATTATCAGAAAGAAGATACGATGACTGCAAAACAGAAGGAAATATTATAGGCTTTAATT
>Ga0265298_10003263_pt1 | contig 21641 bp, 17 predicted proteins | sample AusTroGonzalo_MG_3_FD_193486 | JGI IMG/M metagenome (GOLD analysis project Ga0265298, IMG submission 193486) | Bovine rumen microbial communities from tropical cattle in Woodstock, Queensland, Australia - Gonzalo_01 | ecosystem: Host-associated > Mammals > Digestive system > Stomach > Rumen ...
TATTCCGGAGCGGCGGCGACGAGTTTGCCGTGATTCTGCGGAACGACGATTACCGGTACCGGGAGGAACTGGTGGCAACCTTTGAAAAGGCCTCGGCGGAAAACTGCCAGATGAACGAAAAACGGTGGGAACAGGTCAGCGTGGCCATCGGCATCGCGGAATACGACCCGGCATTGGATCACTCGGTGACGGATACGATGAGACGGGCGGATAAGGTGATGTATATCAATAAGAAAAAGAAAAAACAGGAAATGGGATAAGAAAGGGGGGCTTTCCGATCGCCCCCCTTAACCCCCTTCGGCCGGATACTCTCTTAAGCTGAAGGGAATTATTCTGATTTATTACTGTTTGTCCCGGGGAGAAGATTTCTTCCCGGGGTTTTTGGTTGCCAGGATACCGCGGACAGCGAGGATGATCAGGATGACGGCGATGACCGCGGAGATCACCGCGGGGATCGGATATGCCAGGATGAAATCGCCGATACCGGGCTTTGCGGTGTCCGCGGAATAATAGGTCAGGGCCGCGTTGACAGTGGATTCCGGTACATTGCCGACGATCTTCGACAGAATGGAATAGAGAATCGTATTACCCTCGCGGACGGCGAGACAGTAATCCATGTTCACCCCGGTATAGACGGTGGTGAGGTTCAGCCGGTCACACTGGCGGGAGATATCCCGGAAGCGGTAATTGCTGATGATGACGGCATCGGCGCTCCCGGCCGCGATGGCATCGAGACAGGCCGGGGTGTCCGGATAATACACGGGGGTCCAGGAGGGAAAGTGATTCAGGAGGAACATCTCATAATTGGGATTGCCCTGGTTGACGCCGACGCGCACCTGGTTCCGGCGGAGGAAGTCCTGCCTGTCCGCCACGCGCACCACGGCATCCATCTCGGTGCACATCAGGGGCTGCGTCTGGACGACGCCGGCCTGCTCGGCATCATAGTCCGTCAGGTTGGCGGGGAACATGCAGTCCACCTCGCCGTTTTTCACCGCTTCCAGGGCGGCGGAGGCGGTGGGATAGACGACAGCTTCAAAGGTCGGGGAGGCGTTCTGCAGGACGCCGGAAGCGAATTCCAGATAATCCTTCAGGGCGCCGGTCAGGTTCCCGTCCTGATCCGCGGCACAGAAGGCCAGATAGTTATCCTGGAAACCGACGCGGATCGGGCCATGGGCGTCCAGCCAATTCCGCTCCTCCACGGTGAGGTAAAGATTGGTACCGGCATTCCGCAGGTATTTGGCGGTAAGCTGCTCAGCGTAATGCTTGTTCTCGTCCTTAATCCGGTTCAGGGCCATATCCAGCTCGGGCAGGAGCTCGGCACGGTTTTTGCTGACGGCAAAGAAGAAATCGGAGCCCCCGATCTTCCACAGCGGGACGGCAACATCCGGATCCCCGTAGGTGTCAAGGGTGACGAAGGCGTCGATCTGCCCCTTGCTCAGCATGAGGAGGGATTCTGCTTCGGAACCGTCCAGTTCCATAATTTCAGCCGAGACATTGTGGGCTTCCGCCCAGGTCAGGAACTGCCCCCGCTGGACGCTGCCCCGGGTGATGCCGACCTTTTTCCCGTTCAGGGTGGCATAATCGTCGGCGGAGATGTCCTTGTTATCCGGGGCAATATAAAGGTAATAGAGTTCCTCGCCCATGGGGATGGAGGAATAGAGCATATACTCGGTCCGGTCTTCGGCGTAGGAAACGTCGCTCATCAGGTCGATCTTGCCATCTTTGAGCATTTGCAGCAGTTCGGGCCAGTTGCCCTCGACATATTCATATTTCCAGCCGGTATAGGCGGCGATTTTCCGCTGATACTCATAGGCATAGCCGGTGCGGCGGCCGAAAGCGTCCTTGTAGTTGAAGGGGGTATCATACCAGCCGACGCGGACGACTTTGGGACTTTCTTCCGCCGAAACGGCCGCCGGCAGAAGGCACATCGTCACCAGCACGACGCACAGAAGCAGGGCTGCTGTACGTTTAATCATCTTCAGGCACCTCCATATACGGGCGACATTCAGTATGCCGTCCTTAACCCCTTCTGGCCCCGAAAATGTATGTGGGGGGGTACAGAGAGGATGTATTCGATCACTTATTATAACAGATAGTTTGCCTGAAAGGAAGTGTCAAATCCGGTTCTGAGGTTTATTGCCGATACGGATACAGACGTTGTTCAGGTTCATGGCATAGGTATAGCGCACGTCTTCGGCGAAGGCAAGGACCAGACGGAGACCGAGAGCGTCTGACCCTTCCTCCGGAATATAATGAACAGGATCAAAGGCCCCGCAGTCATCCCTGAAGCGCAGGGTCAGGCCGGTATCCTTGTGCAGCAGACGCACGGACAGATCATGCTGCTTATTGTCCATGGCAAAGCCGTGCTGAATGGTGTTGCCGGCCATTTCCTCGACGCACAGGGAGATGTGGTTGCTGATCTTCGCGTTCTGGCCGTGGCTGAGACAGAACTGTTCGGCGCGGCGGGACGCTTCCGCAACCTCTTCCATGGTATGGATGTTCATCTCCAGCAGGTTATCCTCCGTGACGCCGAAGCTTTTTTTCAGCAGGAGCGCGGCGTCGCGGTTCCAGGGGCGCTGTTTCGTCATGAGCGCGATCAGGACGCCGAGGAAGAGCAGGGTGATCCATTCGCCGACGGCAAAGTACAGCCACGCGCCGGTAACCCCCATGAGGCGGCTGAACAGGAAAGCGGCCGCAGCAGGGAAGAGGGCGCCTTCCAGCAGGGAGACCGCCTCGGTCAGGATAACGCGGCCGGTGCCGAGCCAGGTGCTTTTCAGCGCGTTGTTGAGGCAGCAGGGAAGCATGCCGGCGCCAAAGAGGCGCAGACCGAGAACCGCCATGTCCCGGGTTTCCCCTTCATGCGGGATCAGGAGGGAGATCAGCGGCGACGCGAAGGCGGCAATCAGAGCGCCCACGCACAGGCCGAGGATGATGCCGTGACGGCAGAGCAGGCTGAGCAGGGTCCGCAGGCCGGTGCGGTCCTCCTCGTGATAAAAAATGCCGGAAAGCGTCAGGGATACGCCGGAGATTCCGGTGGAGATACAATTGGCGGCGTTGCCGATATTGACAATCGAAGCAAAGGCTGCCACGGCATCAGTACCGCCGATATTGCGCAGGATATGGTTCATGATCAGCGTGAACAGGACGGCAGCCGCCATATTGACGCCGGCGGGGAGCCCTTCGCGGAAGAGTTCGACGATCTTCCGCCGGGAAACGGACCGGAAGGAAAAGCTGAACACACAGCGCTTTGATAGGAAATAGGCGCCGGAAATGATCAGGGCGGCATAGTAGCTGATGGAAGAGGCCAGGCCCATGCCGAACATCTGCCCCATGCCGAAGAGGCCGTTGGGGAAAACGAGGACGTTCAGCAGGTCCAGGGCGACATCCGCAACGGTCATGCTCAGGACGCCCACGATGAGCAGCGTGCCCTGGCCGGCCATCTGCAGGAAGGGAACAAGGACCAGCGCCCCCATGCAGCCGGGTGCGCCGATGCTGAAGCCGGCCAGATACCCCCGGGTCATTTCAAAGAGGGTTCCGGATGTCCCGGCGCCCATGACCCGGGCCAGGAAGGGGGTGAAGATCAGGACCACCGCCATGAAGAGGAGGGAAACCGCCGCGGCGACCGTAACGGCGGAGGAATAGCCCGCGTTGGTTTCTTTCCGGGAGCCGGTGCCCAGGGATTTGCCGCAGGCCACCTGTACGCCGGCGGAAAGGAGGGTGCCGATGGCGCCGATGCAAAGGAGAAGCGGATTGGCCAGCTGGTAGGCCGCCATGGCTTCATCGCCAAGATAGCGGCCGATGACGAAAATATCGATCAGAAGGCAGAGAGAGACGGCCAGCGCAGAAAAGATCTGCGCGGTCAGCATCTGCCTGACAAGCTTTTTAATCACGGGAATCAAAACCTCCTGCTTTGCCTTACACGGTGAATAGAATAAACGTTTTCAGGGGAAAACTCAAGGGAAAGTATTGCGGCGCGGGGATGGCTATGATAGAATCGGGTTGTGTTTTGAAGGATGAGGAAAGAAGCGCGCAAGGGGCGCGCAGGGGGAAAGAATGAGTATTCTGAACGTAATCACGCTCCTGGGCGGGGTGGCGATGTTCCTGTTCGGTATGTCGCTGATGGGAGACGGACTGAAAAAGGTGGCCGGCAACCGGCTGGAGCTGATCCTTTACCGGCTGTCGAGCAACCCGCTGAAAGGGATTTTGCTGGGTACCGGCGTTACGGCGGTGATCCAGTCCTCCTCGGCGACGAGCGTAATGGTCGTCGGCTTTGTAAACTCCGCGATGATGAAGCTGCGGCAGGCGATCGCGATCATCATGGGCGCGGTCATCGGCACGAGCATCACCGGCTGGATTATCTGCCTTTCCAGCGTGAGCGGCGGGTCCCCGGCGCTGGAACTGCTATCAACGGAATCGCTGAGCGCGCTGACCGCGGTCGCCGCGATGCTGCTGAAGATGATTTCCAAAAAGCAGAGCACGCAGCATATCGCGGATATCCTGATGGGCTTCGCGGTGCTGATGTTCGGCATGAAATTGATGAGCGGCTCGGTTTCCGTGCTGCATGACGATCCCGGGTTCATCTCTTTTCTGACAAGCTTTACCAATCCCTTCCTGGGAATCCTGATCGGTATCGTATTCACGGCGATCCTGCAGAGCGCGTCGGCCTCCGTCGGTATCCTGCAGGCACTGTCAAGCACGGGCCTGATTACCTTTGACATCGCCCTGCCGATCATCCTGGGCATCGCGATCGGCGCGTCCGTGCCTGTGCTGCTTTCCGGCATGGGGTCCTCCCGGGACGGCAGGCGGACGGCCCTTTCCTACCTGGTGATCGAGATCATCCGGGTGGTGCTTTTCGCGGCGGTGTTCTACGGACTGAATGCTTTCCTGCACTTCGGCTTCATGGAGAAGACGATGAACATGTTCTCCATTGCTCTGCTGAACACGCTGTTCCGGATCTCGACGGTGGCGCTGCTGGCTCCGTTCATCCCGGAGATCGAGAAACTGGTCATCCGGCTGGTACCCGGGGATCCCGCGGATGAGGAACGGGTGCGGGATATGGACAGGCTGGAAGAACGCTTCCTGGCCTATCCGACGCTGGCGGTTGAGCAGACCCGCATTACCATCAACAAGATGGCGGAACTGTCCAAGCTGAGCATGGAAAAGGCGATTCATCTGCTGGACAATTATTCCGAAAGGGAACTGGCGGAGGTCCGGGATCTGGAGGGAATTGTCGACCGATATGAGGACAAGATCGGCAGTTACCTGATGAAGCTGACGGGCCGGGAGATGACGGACACGCAGAACCGGGCAGTGAGCCAGTATCTGCGCGCGATTACGGACCTGGAGCGGATCAGCGACCACGCGCTGAACGTCGGCGAACGGGCGGAGGAACTGTATGAAAAGAACATTTCCTTCTCCGACAAGGGCGCGAGGGAAATGAAGAACCTGACGGACGCGATCACGGAGATCATGAACATCACGTTCTCAAGCTTCCTGAATGACGACGCGGATACCGCCTGCCGGGTGGAACCGCTGGAACAGGTGATCGACCGGATCTGCCTGAAGATGAGGGAGCGGCATGCGGCCCGGCTGCAGAAAGGAAAATGTACGATCAGCCAGGGCTATGTGTTTAATGACCTGATCGCCGATTTCGAGCGCGTGAGTGATCACTGTTCCAATATCGCGATTGTGATTGTGGATCTGATGAGCAATTCGCTTGACGTTCACGAACTGTCCGACGCAATGCATGAGGGCCGGCCCAACCGGTATCAGGTATATTATGAAGCATTCCAGATCAAATATCTGAAGAGAAAAGACTGGGAGATGCAGGAGGAGAACCCGAGTGAGATTCATCAGGAAGACAGCCGCGTTGCTGTTGGCGGTGCTGACGCTGATTTCCGGATACCCGACAGCGGGAGCAGCGGCCCAAAAATCCAGGGGATATCAGATTCAGGAAGACAATAACGACACATTTCTTGAACTGCTGGATCAACTGAAGGCGGCATATGAAACCCCGTCCGCGGAGGACGGGGAAAAGATCGACGCGCTGGTGGAGAAGATTGCCTCCGTCAACGCGGACGACGGGGATATCGCCCGCTCGGTTGCGGAACACTGGAAAGCGGTGTACCTGGATCCGGGATATCGGCTGTGCATCTGGTGGAGGCGGGAAGACGCGAAGGAACTCGAGGTGACGAAGCCCGACTATGATCAGAAGCACGCCTTTGTGGTGCTGGGGTACCAACTGAAAGACGGACAGATGCAGAACGAACTGATCGGCCGGTGCAAGGCAGCGGCCGCCGCGGCAAAAAGCTTTCCCGATACTTACGTGATCTGCTCCGGCGGGCCGACGGGACAGAACAATCCGGAGGCCAATACCGAAGCCGGACTGATGAAACAGTTCCTGATTACCCGGGGCGGAATCGACCGGAAGCGGATCCTGACCGATACCCGGGCACTGTCAACCCTGGACAATGCGGAGAACACGTTTGCGATTCTGAAGAAGCACGATATCCACTCCATCACGCTGGTTACTTCCACCTATCACCAGAAGTGGGGGCAGGTGCTGTACAATGCGATGGCGGCGATCTATGAAAAGCGGTACGGGTTCAAGGTGCGGATCGTCGGCAATTTCTGCTACGACATCGAGCCGTCGAGCGAAGGACTCCGAAAAGGGTATAAAACCGCGCTGTCGCAGCTGAGAACAATGCTGGGGATCAAAAAGAAATAATAAGAGAAACATTCGGACGAAACAAACAAAGGCGCTGCAATCAGCGCCTTTGTCGTTATATACAAAAACCGGTTATGCTCCTTTTCGTTTCAGGATTTCACTGATCACTATGCCGCGGACAATCTCATCGCCGGTCCAGTTCAGCTGAAGTCCGGGCACCGTCGTTTCCACATGCTCGACGGTTTCCGAACGGGTCAGCGAGGCAAGCTGTTCATCATGGCAGGGGTCATATCCTTCGCCGGTGACAGCGTACATACTGCCCTGATAAACCGAATCGTCATGATCGGTCACATGAATTGTCGGCTGCATCTCGCGGACCTGAGGCGCTACGGCAGTCTGCGGAGCAGGGGTTTCCGGCGCAGCGGCGGGAGCCGCGGGTGCGCCGGAAGTTTTTTTCTGCGATGAAGCCGCCTTTTTTGACGCCTTAGCGATGAGAGCGATAAAGAAATAGAGGAGAACAAAGACCGCTATAGGGCCAAATGCCTGAACCATAAAGCGGGGACCTCCTTTTCATTACTTCTTGGCACGGGGCTGCTCGGCGGTTGTCTGCTGGGGCGCGCTGGCCTTGGCGATGGATTCACGCATCTCGGTATCGGCGATGGTGTTCTTCATCTGATAGTAATCCAGGACGCCCAGCTTTCCGTCACGCAGGGCAGTAGCCATGGCGCGCGGCACCTCTGCTTCGGCTTCGACAACCTTGGCGCGCATTTCCTGCACAGAGGCTTTCATCTCCTGCTCGCGGGCGACAGCCATGGCGCGGCGCTCTTCCGCCTTCGCCTGGGCAATGCGGCGGTCGGCCTCGGCCTGGTCCATCTGCAGCTGGGCACCGACGTTGCGGCCCACGTCCACATCCGCGATATCGATGGAGAGGATCTCATAGGCAGTGCCGGCATCCAGACCTTTATCCAGGACGGTGCGGCTGATCAGATCCGGATTCTCCAGAACCTGCTTGTGGGTTTCGGCGCTGCCGACGGTGGTGACGATGCCTTCGCCGACACGGGCGATCACGGTTTCCTCGCCGGCGCCGCCGACCAGGCGCTCAATATTGGTGCGCACAGTCACGCGGGCCTTGGCGCGCAGCTCGATACCGTCCTTGGCGATGGCGGCGACCACGGGGGTTTCGATGACTTTCGGGGTAACGCTCATCTGGACAGCCTGGAAGACATCGCGGCCGGCAAGGTCAATGGCGCAGGCTTTCTCGAAAGCCATTTCGATGTTTGCCCGCTGGGCGGCGATCAGGGCATTGATGACCCGGTCCACATTACCGCCGGCCAGGTAGTGGGTTTCCAGCTGGCTGATGGTCAGGTTCAGGCCTGCCTTATTTGCCTTAATCAGCGGATAAACCAGACGGTGGGGCTGGATGCGGCGGATCCGCATACCGACAAGGGCGCTGATCGGGATATGTACGCCGCTGGCCAGAGAAGAGATCCACAGGCCCATGGGGACAAAGTGGAGAAAGATTGCCAGCGCGATCAGGACGACAACAATGATGACAGGGATCAAAACTGCAGACGGCATAATAAATGCTCCTCCTTTGATGGTTGGTTCTTGGGTTTCTGTCCGGCAATGAAGCCGGGAACTGACGGTTTATCCTTTGGGACGGATGACGAGATGATCGTTTTCCGTTCCGGTGACCAGGACGGCTGTTCCCTTCGGAACAAAGTCGCCGCTGCTGGCGGCATTCAGCCGAACGCCGGCGATGTCAATCTGCCCGGCGGGGCGCAGGGCCGTTACGGCAACCCCTTCCTGACCGATCCACTGCTCCGGCGTTACGGAAGCAGCGGCAGCTTCCGTTTCCTTCAGGATCAGCGGGCTGCGGCTGAGCCGGCCGTTCATCGCGCTGCGGTATGAGAAGAAGATCGCGAAGCCGATCAGGACCAGAACCGCGAGCAGGGCGATCAGCGCGGTGGGAACACCGTGGAGCCTCCAGGTGGCCCAGAGGGCAACAACCTCGAGGATGATTCCGAAGATGCCCGCAACGCCGAAGCCGGGAATGAACGCTTCCAGAATGACCAGCCCGGAGCCGACGATGAAGCAGAGGATCATGATGATGTTAAGGGCAAACGGATCCATGCGAAATCCTCCTTTCAGAATGTTTGTTCAGGAACAGTATAGGGGAAGGAACGACCGGAATAAAGCATGAAACGGGAAAAATATCGGGGGTTATTTTTCCGGAAAGCTACAGGTTCCAATCCGGGGCGGCAGCCCCGCACTTCGGGCAGACATCGTCCCCGCCGTCGGCCGTGAACACATGCCCGCAGGCGCTGCAGCGCCTGCCCAGAAGATAATCGTGGAAGAGCCAGATCAGGGTGTTGGCCATCTCCTCATCTACATGGGAACGGTCTTCATCCAACAGATCCAGACGGGAGATCCAGTCCCGCCGGGAAAAGCCGAACACATCGGCCCGGGCCTGACGGGGACGGTTATATCGAATCACATCCACCAGCGGAACGGGGGCGAGCAGGTTCCGCGCAAAGGCATCGGCCTCCTCTTCGAGGAAACGGTCCGACGACATGCCGGAGAACATCCGGTCGGGATAATCCCGGTAGTGATTCATAAACAGATGCCCAAGCTCATGGGCGAGGGCGAAGCGGAGGCGGCCGCTGCCGGCCAGATCATCCCGGTAGACAATGCAGAAGGCCGGATAGGTCAGGGTGACGGCGCAGGCCATCTGCAGGCGGTGGGCCAGATCCCCGGGGAAAAAGCCGGGGGAGTTCATCGCCGACGAGAAGGGGAACATCGTAATGCCGGCGCTTTGAGCGAGCACAAAAGGATCGACCGGCAGGCGATTGACCTGCAGATCCGCGCAGACCGCACAGGCATAGTGTACGGGCCGGTCGCCCTGCTCAAACATAACTGCTCCTTCTTCAATTCCTTCGGTGCTTCTGAATGAAAGTAAAGGAAAAGAAATAATGCGCACAATCAAGAGTCAAACCATCATACCATATCCGGGCCGGTTTCACAACCGGGGCGATGTTGCAAATCAAGGGCCGGCATGATATAATCCTGCTGTTCCGCAGGCGCGGAACGATATTTACACGCAAGCGTTTTTCGAAAGGACTGGTTTTTTTTCATGGGCCTATGGATTGCCCTGATCCTGTGTATCCTCCTTTCCGCCTTCTTCTCCGCGACGGAGACGGCTTTCTCCGCCTGCAACCGGGTGAAGCTGAAGACGGTGGAAGGGCCCCGGAAGGCAAGGGCGCAGCTCGCGCTTTCCCTGCTGGAAAAATATGACTCTCTGATTACAACCGTACTGATCGGCAACAATGTGGTCAATATTGTGGGAACGGCGATTGCCACCCTGCTGTTTACCACAAGGATTATGCCCGGAAAAGAAGAGGCGGCGACAACGGCGGCTTCTCTCTTCATGACGGTTGTGGTGCTTTTTGTCGGCGAAGTAGGGCCGAAAACCCTGGCCAAGCAGCAGCCGGAGCAATACGCCATGGCGGTGGCCCCGGTGATCCGCGTGCTGATGATCGTGCTGAAGCCGCTGGATCTTCTGTTTTCCCTGTGGAGAAAGTTTCTCGGCAAGCTGGTGAAAGCCAAGCCGGAGGAAAGCCAGATTGAGGAAGAACTGATTACCATCATCGACGAGGCGCAGACCGAGGGCGACATCGAAGAGGACGAAGGCAAACTGATCCGTTCCGCCATCGAATTCAATGATCAGGCGGCCCAGGATGTCATGACGCCCCGCGTGGACATGACCGCCATAGAGGATACCGCGACCATCGAGGAAGCGGCGGAACTGTTCCGGTCCACCTGGTTTTCCCGGATTCCGGTATATCATGAAGACCTGGACCATATTGTCGGCATCCTGAATGAAAAGGATTTCTACAAGATGACCCACGAGGGATGCACGGAGATCACGAAGATCATGAAGGAGCCGGTTTTCGCTCCGACCAGCCTGTCCATCAGCAACCTGCTCAAGCTGTTCCGTAAATCCAAGACCCATATGGTGATCCTGCTGGATGAGTTCGGCGGAACCGACGGCATCGTGACAATGGAAGACGTGCTGGAGGAACTGGTGGGCGAAATCTACGACGAGCATGACGAGATCAGCGAGGAAGTGGTCGAGCAGGAGGACGGCTCCCTGAGCGTGGACGGCAATATGCAGCTGGAGGAACTGCTGGGGAAAATCAATATTGAGAATACCTTTCATGCTGATACAGTGGGAGGATGGACCGCTGAGAAACTTGAAAAAGTGCCGGAAGTGGGAGATTCGTTCTCTCTGGAGGGGCATAAGTTCACTGTAATGGAAATGGACGGATTCCGGGTGACACGGATCAAGGTTGAAAAACTGCCGCCGGAAGAGCCGGCGAATGACTCCGAAGAGGCTCAGACCAAAGAGGACGGAACCGGAGAGAAACCGGAGGAAGAAAAACAGAAAGAATAAGGAAACGGCACCGGAAACGGCGCCGTTTTTCTCAGCAGCGGTATCTGCCTTCCTGAGGCAGCGGCGGATGCCCGGGGCGGCCTTCAAAGGGGGCACCGGGTTCTTCGGGGTGTCCCGGGCCACCGGGTCCGGGCGGCGGGGGCATCATGCCCTCGGGAAGCTCCAGCGACAGCTTTTCAATATGCTCGCTGAGCCGGTTGCACAGGGAACAGAACAGTGTTTTTTCCTCCTCCGAAAGGCAGGAGGTTTTCTTCTTTGCGTCTTCATCCCGGGCTTTTTCCATATCGGTCACGGCGGCCCTGCCTTTTGCGGTCAGTGATACACGCTGGACCCGGCGGTCCTTTTCATCCACGGTGCGGGAGAGCAGCCCGTCATGCTCCGCGCGGGCAAGAATTTCGCTCAGGGAGGAAGGGCGAAGATCCAGGGCTTCGCACAGCTCCCGGGAGGAAACGCCCGGATTGGCAGCGGCACATTCCAGCAGGCGGCCGACCGCCGGCGGGAACGGGTGAGGACCGGGAGGCGGGGGACAGCGCCGCATTGCCCGGGAAAGCTTCAGATGGGAGATGATCACATCCGAATCAAGTCTTTTCTTATCATCATTCATCGACATACACTCCTTTGTATTTCACGATAAAAATTCGGTACCGAACGACTATATTATAATTCGGTACCGAAACGATGTCAAGTATTCTTTATTCCAAACCGTCGTAATAGTTTTCGAGATACGGACGGGCGGCACGGTAGGCATCGTGCAGGGAAGGATCGAACTGGGTGCCCATGCCGCTTTCAATGATTTCGTTTGCCTTGTCAAAGGGCATCTTTTCCTTGTAGACACGCTTGCTGACCAGCGCGTCGTAAACATCGGCGATTGCCATGATCCGGGCCTCCAGGGGAATCTCCTCTCCTTTGAGGCCTTCCGGATAGCCGGTACCGTCCCAGCGCTCATGATGGTAGTGGGCGACATTTTCCGCGATGACCTTGAAGTCCTCATCATCAGTGTTTTTCAGGATTTCATGGACGATGCGGGCGCCCTCAGGCGCGTGGGTTTTCATTTTTTCGAACTCCTCCGGGGTAAAGCGGCCGGGCTTGCGAAGGATCTTATCGTCTACGGCAATTTTGCCCAGGTCGTGCATGGGGGCGGCTTTAATCAGGTTCTTGCAGAAATCATCATTGAGTTTCCGGCTGCGGTCTCTTTTCAGCCTGTCAATCAGGATCTTGACGCCCTCGCTGGTGCGTTTGATATGGCCGCCGGTGGAATTATCGCGGCTTTCAACCATGGTGGCCATGCCGAGGATCAGCTGGTTGTGCATTTCGATGATATGATCGGTCTTTTTTGCTACTTCCGCATCCAGCCATTCAATCTGATTCTGATCCTGCGTGTCATCGGTGATGATCAGTTCATAGCCTTTGATGCGTTTGCCGTTATAAAGCCAGGAAATATTGATCTCGTAAGTTTTATCCCCGTATTTATAATGGTGGCGGCTGTCCGACTGATTCCCGGCAAAGGCATCGAGCCAGGGAACGAACTGATCCTTCATCCGGCGGTAGCGGCGGACGGAGAAGTCCACGGTCATTTCATCCAGACCCGGGAAGATGCTGCGGGCTGTACGGTTGCTGGCGAGATAATGATGGCCGAGGTCAAAGGTGATGAACCCGGTGTCTCCCGTCCGGATGAGGGTGTCAACCGCCGTATCCGTGACATCATAGAGACCGATCCGGTGTACGATAATCAGATAGACAATCTGGGCGAACACATAGGCAGCGGGCATCAGCTCAAGGCCCGGGAGGATCAGACGGCCGCCGAAGTAGCAGACCATGCCGACGATCTCCGGCAGGAACATGAGGATCAGGATCTTCCGGGACACCTGCTTTTTCCTGGCCAGGGCAAAGAAAATGGCGGCCCAGCTCAGCACAAAATAAAGCACGACCATGCCGAGGAAAACATGATGCATGGGACCGTATTCCTTGTGAAGGACGGAAATACCGTTCTCCCGGGTGAAGGAAAGGCTTTTGTAGAAAAGGCCGTTGCTGCCCTGGGTGAGGGTAGACAGAAAAATAACGGTGCTCAGGGCAAAAAAGGCGGTCTTGATCCAGCGGTTCAGCTGAATATGGCAGAGGCTGAAGACGGCCAGCATGATCATCAGCTGCAGATAGCAGCCGCCGATATAGGAAACCTCGTTGGCGATGATGGCTGCTTCCAGGCTTTGGGAACGGGAGACGAGAAGGAAGCCGAGGTTCACGACGGGGACCAGGGCAAACAAGAGCGTGATATGAACGTCGCAGCGCTTATGCCAGACGAACATATAGACGCCCGTCAGGACGACAGAGACGATAAAGGCGGCGAGGTAATAAGTGTCAATCATAGCGGTCCTTCCTCCGGTTTCTCGATCAGTATTATACCACGGGAAACAGGATGTTGGATGAGGTTTTGATTAAAAGCAGATTATGAATTGACAGACGAACCGTTTTCAGGTAAAGTGTTCTTAAGTTGTTCGTACTTTTTTGCCAAAAAAGCGAAAATCAATCGGAAAAATAAGGAGGATCGGAACCATGGAAACAAAATGGCCGCTGGATGTTACGGTTTCTTTTGACCCCTATTTCGGAGAACCGGACCGGGACGGGGAACAGGGCGCCGAAGTGCTGCCGGACGGGCGAGTGCATTTCCGGATCATTGCGAAGGACGCGAAGGAGGTTGCCGTCGACCAGTTCGGTACTATCCATACGCTGAAGGCTGTCGGGGACGGCGCCTGGGAGGGCACCTTTGACCTGGGGAAGGGATTCCTGTACTTTTTCCTGAAAATCGACGGGGCAGACGTCCTTTGCCCGTATCTGCCGATCGGTTACGGATGCTGCCGGCCGATGAACTTTGTGGATGTTCCGGTGAAAGACATGGAAGGCTGGGATGATCTGGAGGGCGTGGAACACGGCGCGGTGACACGCCGGTATTATCCGTCTTCGGTAACGGGGAAGCATGAGATCTGCCTTGTTTACACACCGCCGAAATATGATCCCGCGAAAGCTTATCCGGTCCTGTATCTTCAGCACGGATACGGAGAGAATGAAACCGGCTGGGTCTATCAGGGGCACGTGGGCCGGATTGCCGACCGTCTGCTGGCGGAAAACGCAATGGAGGAAATGATCATCGTAATGGGCAACGGCATGGTCCGGAACGGCGCTGTCCGGCGGGATCTGAGCCTGTTTCCGCGGGTGCTGACGGAAGACCTGATTCCGTACATTGAGAGCCATTATCATGTGCTGACGGATAAATGGCACCGGGCGATGGCCGGGCTGAGTATGGGAAGTTTCCATACCGCGCTCACAACGCTGAGCCATCCGGAGATGTTCGGGTATGCCGGCCTGTTCAGCGGTTTCCTGCGGGCACCGTGGGGAAGCGAACAGGAGGAACCGCATCTGCGGCTGCTTGGGGATCCGGAGGCGTTCAACGCGGCCTTCAGGGTGTTCTACCGGGCGATGGGAACGGAAGATCAGTTCTGGGACAGCTTTGCGAAGGACGACGAATATCTGAAAGGAAGACCTCTCCGGCTGTTGCGGGAAACGTTCCCCGGAGGGCACGACTGGACGGTCTGGCGCAGATGCATCAGAGCCTTTATGCCAAAGCTGTTTCGGTAATGTTTTGAGCCAGGACGAATGTTTCATAAAAGACTTGTCAAAAACACATGGATGATGCATAATAAATAGAAAGATGTAACAAGCTGCAAGGCAGGTAGACTCAATGGATTTTTTATCGAGCTTTCTTCACCAGAAAGTTCCGAAGTCAGGAAAAGAGCTCCCGGTTTATTTCCGGAAAGCGCTGACCGTCAGCGAGATTCTGCTGATGGCCTATCTCTTTGTATGCTTTTTCTTCTATCCGCTGTTTCTTGAAACCTGGATCTGGATCCCGCTCCTGTTTATTGCCGGGACCGGGTTGGCGCTATGGATGACGAAAAACCGCGGTATGCGGGAAAATCTGCTGGTTTACGCGTTGCTTTGTGTCGGATGGGTCTTCTGGAACGTATACGCCATCGGATGGAGCAGCGGCGTACAGCACTTCCTGACGCTGATGGTGGTGTTCCTGTTCTTCAACATCTATGAGAAACCGCTGATCAAAATCGGCTGCTTCATTGCACTTTTGGTTTACCGGATCGGCCTGTTCAGCTGGTCGCTGCAACATACCGCGATCTATACGATGGACAGGGCTGTGAACACTTACTATCAGACGATCAACACCGTCGGATTCTTCGTGATGCTGGCAGCGATGTGCATCATCTTCAGCACCAGCATCCAGAACACCGAGCGGGAACTGCGGCTGCGGAACCAGACCCTCTATAAGGAAGCGGGCACGGATCCGCTGACCGGGCTGCCGAACCGCCGGGCCATGATCGAATCAATCGAAAAGTATTGCAAGTCCGAACCGGAGTCTCCGTTTGCCGTGGCGATTGCCGATATTGATTTCTTCAAAAACGTCAACGATACCTACGGGCATAACTGCGGCGATTACACGCTGGTGAAGCTGACGGAGCTGTTCGCGGAACATTCCGGCGGGCACTACAGCGTTTGCCGCTGGGGCGGCGAGGAATTCTGCTTCTTTATGCCGGGCATGAACATCGACGAAGCGGGTGTCATCATGAATGACCTTTGCTTTGCGGTGGAACGGATGCGGCTGAAGTTTGAAGAGAATGAATTCTCCATCACGATCACGATCGGCGTGGAGGAATGCGATTTCAATTCCCCGCTGGAAGGTCTGCTCAAGAGCGCGGACGAGAAACTATATATGGGCAAGAATTCAGGGAGAAATAAGGTAGTCGTCTAAGGGGGCTTTCCGATCAAGAAAAAACGCGAGGATTTTCTGTGTGCTCTCGCGTTTTGCAGTTTCAGATATATTATCCCGGATAGGCTGCGCTGCAGACGGTACGGGTTTTTTTGAGCTCCAGAAGCGTTGCGTCCGCATCATGGAAGAGACTTTCGCCGGGGTCCGGGCGATCCCAGAAGGCAAAGCCGGCGCTGATGGAGATGGGCGGCAGATCGTCCGTGATTTCCTGAAGCTCACGGTTGATCTGCTCAATCTTTTCAATCATGACTGCCGCATCCTGCTGATTCGTGCCTGGCATGATGACGCAGAATTCATCCCCGCCGATACGGGCAACAAAGTCTTCCGTGCGGAAATGCTCGGTCAGTTTCGCTGCCACGGCTTTCAGGACCCGGTCTCCGACCTCATGGCCGAACTCATCGTTAAACTGCTTGAAACGATCCACGTCCGCAATCATAATGCCGACTTTTTCATTTTCAGCGCGGCTGTAAACACGGTCAAATTCACCCCGGTTGTACAGGCCGGTGAGTGCGTCATGGGAAGCCGCGTAGGACAGGGCTTTTGTTTTTTCGACGTTATCCTTCAGCACTTCATTATAGACATTGGCCAGATGGCGGACCTCATAACTGCCCTCCACGGGAAGCGGTTTGCGCTGGTCCAGCTTATCCACGCTGCGCTGGATCGGGGAGATGATCAGGAAGCGATTCAGGAGCAGGGCGACAAGAGCCACAATAATAAAGAGGAACAGCAGAAGTTTCTGGCGTCGCATGATTTTTTTGACACGTGCTGCCGTCTGCATGGAACGGTTTTTGCCCTGTTCGGAAGCAACACGGTGGCTGTCATCCACAGCGGTGGTGAGCGTCTCTTTGTGAAGCCGGTATTCATCCGAACTGATCAGTTTTTCCGCAAGGGCTCTCTTTTCTTCGGCAGTGAGAGCCTGATCTTCGGGGCTTAACTGTGTTTGCTGGATGATGAGGGGAAAGGCCGCCATCCCCATCGGAAGGGTATCGGCCATCAGGCGCATGGCCCGAATCTCTGTTTCATTCATGGCGCGGAAAGCTGCCAATGCTTTCGCCATAAACTCGTCTTCAGTATCGTCTTCTGCTTGCAAGCCTTCATTGGACGCAATCTGCGCGTTGATGGCGCTCAGCTGGCCCGCATAGACGTGAGCACAATCCGGCTCCCCCGTTTTGATGAAATCGGCGCACTGATCGGACATGTTGTTGGCAATATTGCTCAGCATGCCGGCTGTCTGCTGCGAGGAAAGATAGGATTCGGTGACGCTGACAATCTGGTTGAAGCTGTTGTTGGTCTCGTACATGCTGAAGACCATAAACAGCATGAGGACAAGACCGATAAAGATCAGAAAAACATTGAGGCGGTTCAGATGAACGCCCCTGTTATGGGCCGGGCTGGTATTGGCGGTTTGGTTATCCACAGTGTGACTCCTTTCAAGGGGGCTTTCCGATTGCCCCACAGACCCCACATCGGCTGTTTTCCGAATCATCCGGTGTTATGCTTCGGGAAGCGGGTCAAAACGGCTGAACTGCTCCCTCTCTTCCGGCGTTTCGGTAGAGGGCTGGATCATCCCGTTGGCGATTTTGAAGAGAATACCATTCAGCGATTCCGGACGACGATAAAGGAACCCCTGGCTCAGCTCGCAGCCGACATCCCGCAGGAACTGCCGCTGCTCCGGGGTTTCGATTCCTTCCGCCAGGGTGTGAATTTCCATGCCGTGGGCGATGTCGATCATGGCTTTGATGATTTTCCGGTTCAGGCCGCCCCGGGAATCCAGGTCCTGAATCAGCGCCATGTCGAACTTGATCAGGTCAATCTCAAAACGGCTGAAAACGTTCAGCGAGGAATAGCCGCTGCCGAAATCGTCCAGCCAGAGCTGGTATCCCATTTCCCGCAGGCGGCGGAGCTGGGCCTGGAAGCTTTCGGAAGCGGTGGCGATATCCCGCTCGGTGATTTCGACGATGAAGCAGTTCCGGGAGACATACCGGTCCATGCCGTAACGCCGGTAAAGGGCTTCGATTTCTTCCGGGATATCCCGGTAGGTGAAATCCTGGGCGGCAAAGTTTACCGAGACCGGCAGCAGGGGGAGGCCGGCGCCCGCGCGGATCGGGATTTCCTTGCAGACCTGCTCCACCATGTAGAGATCCAGCTTGTAAAGGAGGTGATACTTTTCAAGCACGGGGATGAACTCACCGGGGGAGATGGTTCCGCGGTTCGGATCGTTCCAGCGGGCCAGGGCTTCGAAGGAGGCAGTCCGGTCTGTTTTCACCCGGCTGATGCCCTGATAGAAGACCTTGATCCACCCTTCCTGCAGGGCCAGATCCAGATTCTGGACGATATAGCGTTCCCCCCAGTAATGTTCATCCGCCATCTGGGAATAAATCTTATAAAGTTTGTTCAGATCGTTGCCGATCCGTTTGAGGGCATTTTTGGCATGGTCAACAGCGTCCGCACCGAGGGTGTTCTGGTCAAAGACGCAGACGCCGGCCTGAATGCCGGAGGTGTTGCCGTAGGCCTCCTCCCGGAGCTCATTGTTGACGGCGGCCAGGCGCTGTGCCAGATCCGCTTCGTCCACATAGGTATCAAGGAGGATAAAATGGTCATCCGCGCCGCGGGAGACCAGCGCATCCGGGAAGTATTTCTGCAGCTTGCCCGCGATGAGCTGAATCAGAGCGTCCCCGTGGCTGAAACCATACTGGTTGTTATAAAACTGCATGGAAACGACGTCCGAATAGATCATGACCGGCGTTTTGCCTTCCGCGCGGATCGCGTTGACGCGTTCATCGCCGAATTCATGCATATAGTTGATGTTCGGCAGGCCGGTCAGCGGATCTTTATAGAACTGATCCTGCTGGAAGAGAAGATAATTCAGGGAACTGTCCTCAAGGACTTTTTTCGACGCAGTAACGTCCGTATAAGTCAGGAACGCAAGCTCCGTCCCATTCGGCATGGTCTGCCAGTAACCGATCGCGTGGATCAGATGGTATCCGTCCTGATGCCGGCAGCGGATCAGCAGATCATAATCGCTGCGATGATGGGCGAAGTCGTCGCTGACCTTGGCCACTTTGCCCGCATCATCCGGATGGATCAGGTTATACTGGCTGGTACCTATCATTTCGAGGGCTTTTTCATGGTTCAGCCCGGTCAGCAGGCAGAACCCCTCGGACACCAGCAGGGGAATAACCTTTTCGTTCTCGAACTGGTATACAACGAGCGGAACGGTCATCGATTCGTAGGCTTTCCTGATTTCGTCGGGGAACTGATACATAGACTTTTCTCCTGTCCGGCTATGATTGTTGTTATTGATATTTTATTATACCATGAATTGTACGCCACGAAAAGGATAAATTTAGGATAACCCCTATGACCCCTTCGACCTGAAAAAGTGTAGGGTTTGGGTGAAAAGATAGGAAAAATAAGAGGTTTAGTATACTTTATCAATCGAAACTTCGGGATAGAGACGGTCATAGTCGGCGGGACTGAAGTCTCCGGTGAAGAGACTGAGGGCGCTGGCGGCTGAAACAGCCAGGGCCATGCGGAAGGTCTCGGCCATGGAGAGGTGACGGGCAAAGCCCACCGCGAAGCCGGCCACCATGCTGTCTCCGCAGCCGACGGTGTTCCGCGGGGTGATTCTCGGCGGCTTGCCGTGGAAAACGCCTTTGTCGCAGGCGAGCAAAGCGCCCTCGGCGCCAAGGGAGAGCACAACATAGGGGATGCCGCTCTCGTGCAGGTCCATGAGCGCACGGACGGCTTCTTCCCGGGCAGAGAAGGAACGGCCTGTCAACTGGGCGATCTCATCCTCATTGGGTTTAATAAAGGAAGGATTCTCCTTTACGGCGGCGATCAGCCGGGCGCCGCTGGTATCGACAAGAACGGGAATGCCGGCTTTCCGGCAGCGGCGGATCAGGTCGTTATAGATTTCCTCCGGCGCGCCTTTGGGAATGCTTCCGCTGATGGTGACCACATCCGCCGACGGGAGTTCCCGGTCAAAATCCGCCAGAAAGCGGGCCACATCTTCCCCGGTCACCGGGGCGCCGGGCTCCAGATACTCGGTGGATTTCCCGTCGGACAGATCCCAGCAGTTGATGCAGGAACGGGTTTCCGCGTCCACATGGGTAAAGGCGCAACGGACAAGGGGAGTGTCCACCAGGGACTCCAGATACTTGCCGTTGAACCCGCCGACAAAGCCGGTGGCGGCGACCTCTTCCCCGAGCTTGCCGGCAATGCGGCTGACGTTCAGCCCCTTACCGCCGGCGGTGTTATGCACTTCCTTCACGCGCATGACCGTTTCTGGTTTTATCCCGGTCATCAGATAGAGCTTGTCAATGGACGTATTGAGTGTGACAGTCAGGATCATCCGGACACGCCTCCCCCTGCTTTCAACAGTAACGTTTCGGTTTCAATATCATAACATACCTTATCCCAAAAAACAAGGTCAACGGCACGGTTGCGCAGAGTGGGAAATATATTTCCGGATAGGACAATTTTGCTTGACAAGAAGCGGCTTTTTGCGGTAGAATTCAAAAAGCGAAACGATTCGATTGATGACGCGAAAGCGGTTTGACGGACTCCAGCATCATACGGTAATCATTGAACGACGCTGTTCGCAGAAATGTACAGACTGGTTCGCGGAGGGAGTGAAAAGCCACGGGCTGGACAGAATATTATCAGGAAACGGAACCCCGCCGCAGGCGGGAGATGTTCGAGGCTTGCTGCGCGGAGGAACCGGATGACGGCGCCAATGAATACCGGCGGCTGCTGTTTCAGAAACGGCATACGGACCCGAGAGATCCGGCGCACGAAGTGGATTACATGCTGTTCATGTGTGTGAACTTCATTCAGCTGTGCAAATCCGCCCGCGTGTTTAAAAACGGCGCCCGGAAAGAGGTGCTGACCTCGATGAGGGATCTGGGATTCGGGCAGGCGGAGGAGTATGGGGAGGCCGGCCGGGAAGCGCTGTATCAGGAAATCCGCAACGCGGCGGCCCGGTATTTCAAAACCTGCGAGAGTTCCGGATACAACCGGAGGCTGTTCGGGCTGATGTCCTCGGGGGAGGACAACCGGAAAGACCGCATGTGCCGGGATGCCTGGCAGATGTCGGAAGGTCTGGCCGGACGTACAGGACTGCAGCATGAGATGAAGGAATGGAACCGCGGGGTGCTGGACGCCTTTGCCGCCACCGGAGGCTGGGCCGCAGATGCGTTTCAGGATTACTGCAGCAGGATGTCATAAGGAATAAATCTGAAGAGGGAATGGAGGAAGTGTCTTGGGCGAAGTAATTCTGACAATGAAGGGGATCGACAAGTCTTTCCCCGGCGTGCACGCGCTGGATCATGTGGATCTGGAAGTGCGCAAGGGTGAGGTACACGCGCTGATGGGAGAAAACGGCGCGGGCAAATCCACCCTAATGAAGGTGTTGACCGGCATCTATACCAAGGATGAAGGAACCATCACCTATGAAGGCCGGGAAGTCGAATTCCACAATCCCCGGGAGGCACAGGAGGCCGGCATCGTCATCGTTCACCAGGAGCTGAACATGATGAATCATCTGACCGTTGCCCAGAACATCTTTATCGGACGGGAATTCAAAAAGGGTTTCCTGATTGACGATGCCCGCATGAATGAGGAAGCAAGGAAGCTCTTCGACCAGCTGGGTATCAACATCAATCCCGCCGAGAAGATGGGCAACCTTACCG
>Ga0265298_10003264_pt1 | contig 21630 bp, 10 predicted proteins | sample AusTroGonzalo_MG_3_FD_193486 | JGI IMG/M metagenome (GOLD analysis project Ga0265298, IMG submission 193486) | Bovine rumen microbial communities from tropical cattle in Woodstock, Queensland, Australia - Gonzalo_01 | ecosystem: Host-associated > Mammals > Digestive system > Stomach > Rumen ...
GATGCCATTACTTCTTACCGTGGAGCCGTAAATTACCAAAAAGAAGGCCGCAAATACAAAAAACATATCATCGTACGCCGTTATACGCGCACCAAAAACACCATTTTCCAACTCTATACCTACCATTTCCCGACGCACTGGTCCGCAGCCTGCGTCGAAAACCGCGAACTCATCAAAGAAGCCCAGCGCCAAGCCCACGCACTCGAACATGATCATTCCCTCGAATCCCTCGAATGGCGTATTCGTTTCTTCCGTCATTACTACAACGTTTACAAAGGCGGAGGCAAGCCAGAACCCGGCCTCAAACCCTATTCCCGCTTTTACCAATACACCTTTGTCGCCATCTATCGCCAACTCCAATCCGCTCGCGATGCCGCCCTTCAAACAGTTGATCATCCCTCTCTCCAAACAGAATCTTTGTCCGCTTCGCAGAGTGACAGCTCTGCGTTTACACCCGCTTCGCTTTCTTTGTCCGCTTCGCAGAGTGACAGCTCTGCGCTAATCCCCGACGAAGTCTCCTTCGCTCCCATCCTCCAGCGCCCGTCTTTTAGACGTCCGCTTCTCCGCCGTTCCCTCTCCAATCGCCGCTCCATGCTTCCCATCCCCGAACTCTCCCCTCCGCCTGTCGAACCCTTTCTCCCGCCCAATACCCCTCCGACGCGTGTTTTCGTCCTTTGCCACAACAAAAAAAACACCGTCACGAATATGTGGCGGTGATTTCTCATTAGCGCTTTTGCTTTACTTCACCTCTACGCCCAAAACATTGTACATCTTGCCGTCGCGGAGGATGAAGAGTTGGCCGTTGATAATCAGCTTTTGGCTGTTAGCTTTTAGCTCTTGGCTAATTTCTTCGATGCCCTCTGGAATCTTCTCGTATAGAGCAATGACGGTAAGGTCAGCGGTGATGTTGGTGATCGGTTTGGTCCAGCCGGTGAACTTATATCCCTCACGGTAAGGATTGGTTGCAGGACCCTTGGCATCGTGGCCTTTCTCAACGGTCTCTTTGAGCAGTTCAGTAGCATCCCAATCGAGGAAAGTGACAGTGTAGAAGACCCTTTCTTCGTATTTCGCTTTGACGGTCAGGTCACTCTTGACGGAAGAGTAATCGGTGTCCCATCCGGTAAACTTAAACCCTTCTCGTGTCGGGTCAGCAGGCGGAACGGCTGCTTCGCCCCATACTACCGTCTGAGCCGCTTTGAGGATAGCATCGTCCCAATCGACGAAGGTCACTTGGAAGGTCTGCTTTTTGAACGTACAGGTGACGGTAGCATCCGCGTTGACCGTCAATGAACCGTCTGCTTCGCAGCCGCTCCATGCGTCCAGTTCATAGCCATCTTCCGGCGTGGCTACAAAATGCAGTTTCGTGCCTTCTGCGACAGCACTCAGATCGATTTCCGTTCCCTGAAAGCTGATGGTTCCGTGTTCGGGCTGATTAATGGTAACAGCATAATAAGCAGCGGGAGCCTCATAGTCTTTTATCAGACGGACCGCATAGCCGAAATGAGCATTATCGGCGTATTGACCATCTGAAAATACACTTCCTAATGCTAAAATATTGTCTGCAAAAACATGAAACGCAGTATGATAATTGTGTTCTAGCAACCACCCCGGATAGGTACTCATCCAATACCATCCGACCTCAATTCCCTCCTCCTCGGTTATTCCTTTAAAGGTTGTACCCAAGCGATAGCCGGTGACAGGCAGGAAGACCGCTCCGTTGGCTTCCATGACGTTCCATTCGCTCTTGGTATAGGTATTTTGCGAGAAATTATTCTCATTCGCATTTTCATATACATAATCCTCGCTATCCCATACCAATCCATTTTCCAAAGCAGGCTTAAATGCCGGCAGGCCATCCGGATCTGTCCAGTCATCAGGCAGAAGAATCATTCCGTTTATGCCGTTGATGCTTCCAAATCCGAACAACTTGTCTGCATTCGGGCGTCTTTTGATTATATTCGTTAATTCCGTGTCCAATGTCCTCCATGCGCCTTTGACATTTCCTCCGTTGGAGATAGCGTTATGAACACCCCAATCATACTCCGTGCCGGTAATCGATTTTTTAGCTCCGGCTCCGTAGGCTTCTGGAACTTCTGACGTCATATACGGATATTTGTTCTCATAACCGCTGGTGCCCCATCCGAAGAGATCAATCCAACCGTCGTAGGTCGCGGAGATGTTTTCGTTGTCCTTGCCGATGATATCATACTGGTTTTCCGCGAAGCGCCATTTATCCGTGCTCGCCTGATACTGCAGGTTACCTTGGGAGAACTGGATAGCTGTGGTTCCTGCTGCATTGGTGGAGAACTTGCCTTTCAGCGCCCCGCCTCCTGCGATCGACCTGGGATTGGTGAAATAGCCGGGCTTATCGTACAAACCGTCAGCTTTGGCGTACTTGACATCCAAATGATTCTCGTCGTAGGCCGTTCCTTGGCCTCCGACCAGTTTGGTGCAGCCTTTGAACATATCCTCCGAATCGGTCACATTTCCGCTCTCGCTCCAATCGTCGTCACACACGATTTTCCTAAGGACAGCGCAGCCTGCAAACATAGCATGCATATCCGTCACGTTTTTGGTATTGAAACTGCCTACATCCATGGAATCAAGGGCAGAGCAGTTTTCGAACATCGAACGCATATTCTTGACTTCCTTCGTATTGAGGTAATCGAGGTGTTCAAAGTCGGTGAGTTTTTCGAAATGGCTGAACCAATTGGCCGTACTGGTCGGATTGCAGTTTTTGAAGGATTTGTCAAAAACCACTTTGGTGACATCTTTGTAAAACTCGCTATTGCTGTAGGTCCAATCCATCACGCCTTCTTTGGCTTCGCGTTCGGCGTCATAGTAGAGGGTCATAGTCGTACCGTCGGATTCGAGTATCGCGTATATCTCCTTGGTTTTGGTGAAGTAGCCCGGTTTACCCGGTTCGTCCGGACGCGCATATTCCAGTTGTATGTAGCTCGAGTTATAGGTAGTGCCATTACCGCCTACCAGTTTATTGCAACCGGAGAACATAGCATCGGCAACAAAGAATTTCCACTTGGACTCCCATTTATGGTCGCAGTAGATCGTTTTTAGATGGGAGCAGCCGGCGAACATTCCCAACGCCGTTTCGGCATAAGGGTTCAAGATCCAATGACGTATGTTAAGTTCTTGGAGATACGTACATCCGCTGAAGGTCCGGTTGAAAAACTCCACTTTCTCGATATTAAACGATCTCAGATCCAGCTTAGTGAGCGATGAGCAATCCTCGAACATGCCGGTCATACCCGTTACTTCGGATGTGTTGAGGTAGTCGATATGCTCAATCTGCTCAAGGGATGAGAACCGATAGAACCAGTCGTTCGTATCCTCCGGACGGGCATCTTTGACGGACTCGTCAAAGACGGCTTTGGTGGCTGTTTGCATCGTTGCATTCTTCCACCATTCGAGTACACCGCTTTTGGCTTCACGCTGATCGTCATATAAGATCGTCAAGGTCTTACTGTCGGAGTCAAACACCGCGTAGATCTCTTTGTCTGCCGCTTTCACGGTTCCTGCTGCCGCTATCCACAGCGCAGCCAATACGAAGAAAATTTTTCTCATAATATTATATATTTAAACAGCTTAACAGTTTAACAGCTTAACGTACCTCTCCGCCGGCTGCATTGTAAGTCTTGCCGTTCCGCTCGATGAACAGTTGTCCGTCACGGAGAACTTTCTGAATGCTGACTTCTGACTTCTGAACACTCTCCAGTCCCTCCGGGATCTCTTTGTACTGCGCAATGACGGTGAGGTCGGCGGTGATGTTGGTGATGGGTTTGGACCAGCCGATAAAATGGTACCCTTCACGGCTCGGATTGGTCTCCGGCCCCTTGGCATCCTTGCCTTCTTCAACGATCTCCGTGAACAGCAGTGTTGCATCCCAATCCCAGAACGTAACGGTGTAAACGGGGAGCACCGTGCCGCTGAAATAGCCCGGCTGACCCAGCAAGCCGTCCGGATGAGCATACGAGACATCCAGATGTTCGGCATCATAAGTCGTGCCTTTACTGCCTTTAAGCGAGGTGCAGCCTTCGAACATATTGGCCGAATTGGTCAGCACGCTGCTCTTGCTCCAGTCGTCGTCACAAAGGATCTGCTCGAGGGCCGAACAGTCCTTGAACATACCTCCCATATCCGTTACTTTCGCGATATTGAACGTGCGGAGATCGAGTGATGTGAGCTTTTTGCAGCCGCTGAACATATACAGCATATCCGTTACTTCTTCGGTATGAAGGTAGTCGAGGTGTTCGATCTCAGTGATGTTGGCCAGTGAGCCGAACCAGAGGTACATATTGGTAGGCCGGGCATCTTTAAACGACTCGTCGAAGACCACTTTGGTGATCGCACTACCCCACCAGAAACCCCAGGCGCTCAGCACGCCGTGACGGAAGGTTCGCTTGCTGTCATAATAGAAAGTCATCGTTGTGCCATCAGCCTCCAAAGCGGCATAGATCTCCGGTTCATCCTTGATGGTGAAATAGCCGGGTTCATCGTTGTCTCCGTCCGGATGGGCAAAGAGGATGTCAATATTGTCCTCTCCGTTGCAGACGGTTCCTTTACCGCCCTTGAGCGAAGTACAGCCTTTGAACATATCACCGTATCGGAAAACGTCTTTGCCGTCGAGGGGCCCGCCGCTCCACCAACGCGTGTTGCAATAGATAGTGGTGAGCGACGAACATTTCTCGAACATCGAAGCGGTGTATTGCGCTTTGCCCAAATCAAACCACTGAAGGTTCAGTTCTTGCAACGCTTTACAGCCGTTGAACATATACATCATCGTCAGCACGTTGGACGTATTGAACGAGCTGAGGTCCAGCGAGACCAGCGAAGAACAGCCGTCGAACATCTCTCCCATATCGTTTACTTCTTCGGTATGGAGGTAGTCGATGTTGACCACTTCTGTCAGTTTTTCAAACTCCGAGAACCACATATTGGTTGTTGTGGGACGGGCATTTTGCATGGACGGTTCCAGTTGTACTTTGGTCACCGTGCTGCCCCAATCACTCCAATCCGTCACGCCGCCTTTGGCTTCTTTTTGATCGTCGTAATGCAGGTACATGATTACCTCGTCACCGACCTCAGCCTTAGTGGCGTAGATCTCATTTTCCGCCGCTTTCACGCTTCCCGCTGCCGCCATCCACAGCGCAGCCAGTATGAAGAAACTCTTTTTCATAATGCTATTTGTTTATCGATTTACTTGATCTGCATACCTGCGGCATTAAAGATGCGACCCTCGGGAGTGAGGATATACAAGTGGTCATTGCGGATGAACTTATGCGCATCGCGATCATCCTTACCGCGGATAATCGAGTAGTCGGTTCCTATATCCGACGATTTATCTCCAAAGACGATCAGGTATTCCTGCGTACCGCTCATGTCGTCGGCTACATGGATCCGATTGATATGCACCGGATCTCCGCCGTCAATGAGGATACACGGTGTCTGCCATACATTGCGGAGACTGATAGACGCGTTGTCGGAGAATCGCGTGACAGACTGGATCTCCCGACCGTTGTACTCCGGCGCTTCGACGATACCGTAGTTCCATCCGGCAGTCGAAGGAACACAGGTAACGATGCACGAATGGTCATCCACGATGTCCATTATTGCCGTTTCGACAAGATGAACAGCAACCACAGAGCCATCCGAGATATACAACGCATCCGGTGTATGATTGCCGTCCGGGTCATCGTTGGCAAGCCATCCTACGTGCGCCGGTTCCGAAGCCGGAACACCGATACTATGAATCATCTCATGTACCGAGACATTGTCAATGAGCGATAAGTCCGGATTACCATAACTGGTCAAGTGGGTGTATGCCACATCGTACTCGATGAAATGGCCGAGCAGCGTACTCTCAAAGAACCACTGTGCATAGGTCTGTTCCTGAGCAGGGATCGTACCGAACTCGGTGACGATATTTTCGTTGATCGGCAGCGCTTTCTCTTTGCCTTCATGGAGCGCATAGAGCAAGTGGAAGTCTATCAGCAATCCCTTCTCATTATCGACGATCTTCGGTTCCATGGTGGTCATCCGTACGTTCGTAGCATCTCCGTATCCGATGTTATTGATGAGTAGCGCAAACTCCGTCGGTTGCGCCGGCTCAACCGTAAACGTCAGCGGGTCATCGGAGAAGACATCGCGCTGCATGAAATACGTCAGTTCGAGTTGCGGTGAAGGGTTAACGGTGAGTTGTACCGGATAGAGGTCACGGGTTACCGTGAGACCGGTAAACGGATCGGTATAACTCAGTTGTCCGCCGAAGGAGTACACTATGCTTTGGGTAGGAGCAGCATACTTCGACGGGATAAAGAGTATCGTAGCGACACCTGTTTCTTGCGATCCGATCGTCCATCCGTCCACTGCTTCAAGGCTCACTTCTCCGCTCATACCCTCCAGTTTCTCGAGGGAGATAGCAAACTCTTTGTCCGTTGCTTTCTTGCCGTTCTCGTCATAGACATCGAGCGTGAGATGTACATTGGTCATCGGCGTTGTCTCGTGTCCGTTAAAGACGGTGAGCGTACCGCGGAAGGCTTGACGGGTCATCGTCATCTTCTGCTCGAACTGCAACTTGATAGTAGCGCACACACTCTGCGATTTGTTGTTCAGACGCTCATCCAACAGATTATATTCATGCTCATACATCTCGGATGTGTTGGCAAATCCCAGTTCGTTGGCTTTCTGTTCACATTCTGCAATCTTCTGCAGGTAAGAAACCATGGTTTCCGGATTAATGAAATTGTCAGAGATAGCCGTATTGCCGTTCATAAACTGATAGGTATTGCTCATCCGTTCGACGAGTTGTTCCCACATCTCATCGGGCAATGCAGCCGGACGGTACTGATCGAGCGTGCTTTGCTCCAGATCACCCATAAGGGCAATGTCCCAAGCCGTGAAGAGATCCACAATCTCATCATTACTTGCGTAGTCATAGACGGATGACTCAAAATACATATCCATAAAGCGCTGGTAGTATAGCAAAGCCTCATTGGCTATCTTGGATCTATTTTTAAATCTCGCCAAATACTCCGGATCGTTCGCATATTCATCTTCTTCAGCGGCCTCTTTATTTGCCATTCGCTTAGGCGCATCAGCAGCATTCTCCGCTGTGTGCTCACAAGGCTCCAAGAAACTTTCCAAACAGTCCAATGCTTTCTCTATAGGACTCTTATCACGCAGCGCATCCGGCAATCTTGGTAAGAGGTCTTTGAGACAAGCCATCACTGCTTTAAAAATACTATTGTCATCATCGTACGATTTTCTTGCTGCCGTATAACAATCTGCTATCATATCTGCCCCATCAATAATATCTCCAATAGGTGTGAATGACAATCCGCAGTTCACCAATTTGAGCAGGAACTGATTTTGACACGGTTCGCATCCTTCATCTTTGATCGTTGGCGGGTCATCATCATCATCCGATTTATAGTCACCACATCCGATGCACGAATACGGTCCTCCGCCTGTACACCACGGGCACCAGTGCCAGATCCAGCCGCCACCGCCGCCACCGCCGCTGGTGTCGGTGCCATCTACGATAGTCGGTTTACCGCCATCACATTTCTTGTAAATCAAAGGCACACCGTACTGATGCCACTTGCGGTCGGTACCGCAATCCCAGTAGTAGAGCATCAGCATGTTACCGTTACACTCAATCGGCGCATGGATCTTTCTCGCTCTGTCCGGAGCATCGTCCGAACCGTTGATGCGTGTTACACGAACCGGTACATCCACGGATTGCTTTGCTTCTAGATTGAACGGCTCGCTATAAGCCAGAGCCTCGAATACTAAGGCATCTCCACCGTCCGGCAGGGTAATGGTGACATCCTCCGCACGGATCAGTCCTTCATTGGTGACCTTGATGGTGTACATCAGTGATTCACCATCCTGCAACAAGTCTGCATCGATCTTAGTCGGCGCATCGACTACGACAACCGGTTTCGGCACTTGAGTCTCGTAGGTGACGGTAGTGATGATTTCATACTCGTCTTCTACCTCGGTCTCTACCACCTCCCAATTGATTTCGATGGCTCGGATAGAGAGGTTGACAGTAATATTGGTAGTGCCGGATGGTTGTACAAAGAGATTGTTGGAATAGGAGTCATGGTCATTAGCCGAGACGCTGATGCCGTAGTATCCTTCCGACAACTCAACTTCAAAGATACCGGCTTCGTTGGTCAGACCTTGCGCAATAACGGCCCCCGTTGCGATGCTCTTGATGAGTACCTGCGCACCGCTCACGTGCGGTTTTTGCTCCGTATAATAAGTATTCTCGTCGCATACGTCCACATGGAGGATACCAATCTTGTCCGAAACAGGCGTTACCGAGAACGGCAGCGACATGCCTTCGCAATTCGTCGGATTGATACCGAGATGTCCGGTGATCGGCGAATTGAGGTTATTCTCGAACATATCGTTGGGGACGGTACGCAGTGTCACTTGTGCGTATTCGCCACTCGGGATGGATGGGATCGTATTGCCGGTCAGCGACTGCATCCAAGAAGGCAATGCAAGCCTTATCTCTCCTGTCTCACCCAAACCGGAGTTGCTCAGATAGAAGATGATATTCGACTCTTCACGCGCCGCTATATTGGTACGAATCTCGCTAATCGAGCACCCGAGTTGTCCTTGCGGGTTCTGGCAGTAATAATAGATCGCGTTCGGCGCTTCCAATCCTTCGTCACAACGAATGGTGATATTGACTTTCTGCCAGTCCGTACCTTTGGTCGGTGTGGTCGAATAGAGCGAGAAATGAATCTCCCCTGTGCTTCCAGCCGCGATGACCGATATCGGCTCGAACTGGATATCACAATCCGTTACCTCTGTGTCGAACAATGCTTTCACGTTATGTATCGGCAGTGCTCCGACATTGCGTACAGAGATGGATGCGTTATAGGTATATCCGGAAATAAGCTGACACGTTGCAGGTTGACGCGGCGGTTCCATTCCATAGAAATTAGCTGAAGCCATTTCGGAATAGCTGTTCTCGGACGGGAAACAAGCTCCTATTGCAAAATGTCCGTTCTGACCGGCTTGCGGCGTGAAGACCCCTTGGAAATCACCATTCGCATCGGTCATCACGCGGAACGCAGTACGCCATCCGTTGTTCACCGCGTAGATCTCTACCTCGGCGTTCGCTGCCTGACTGCCTGCAGCATGACCGGAAACCTGTACGCTCTCGCCCGGCATATACGCCGATTTGTCCACGTGCACATCGGTTACCGCGAAAGGCGGAATGGTGTTGATTGAGATATTCTCCGAGTTGTTGTTGTAATAGAGCAACTCCTTCACCTGTCGGTCTTCATTCACTACCGCATAGAAACGGTACGTGCCTATTCTACTCGGCATGATGACTGATGCCGGGATGGTGACATACGCATCGACAGGTAATTTCGCGCTCAGCGAGTACATACCGACAGGCTCGTTAGAATAGTTGGAATAGAGCATTACCCGTACGCCCTTTGCCAAACCGGTAGCGCCTTGGTTGATCACCTTGATGATCATCTCTACTTCCCGGTTCACCTCTACATCCTCAGCGCCGTTATAGATGAGTTCTACGAGCGCATCCGGAAGCGTCTGGTCCACTACCATCGCATAACATGCAGCAGGCTTGAATCCTTCACAGGTAGCAGAGAACGCTATCGAGTGACTATCGTCCTCCTTACCGTTACGCTCTACTCCCACAGCGACATCGATACTGTTTGAACCGGCGGGGATGGTTACCGTCGCAGGGAAGCTCAGTCCCTCCGGATGATCTACCGTGAGAGATACCACCAAGTCTGCGTGCGTAGAGGTATTACGCGTTACCGTCAGCCATGCTGCTTCCGTTTTGCCTTCCTGCAGCATATTGGTGCTTATTTGAAGTGTCAGAGCCGGGTCATCGTCATCCTCGATAGTCAATGCCTGCTCGGCGTAGCCCTTAGAAGGCGGTTCGGCTGTACACCCGCAAGACGGGATGTAGACAGACGCGAACATCGTGACTGTTTGCGTGCCTTGCGCCAGCATATCATTCAATACTCTGAACTGTATGGTCTTTTCGGATTCTCCGCTTCCAAAGTCCACTTCTTCGTTGAAATAGTATATACGATTGTCCGAGTCATCCTCCAGGTACACCGTTACCTCGTTGTCAAGTGAAGTATGACGACGGATAGTTGCCGTCAGAATGTTGCTTTCCTCGTATTCGGAGATGGTGTTTTGTGAGAGTTCCAGGCTGATTTGAGGCATATCGTTGTCAGTAAAGCATACCTGTTTCGTAGTGAGGTCAAAAATGTCACTACTTTCGTATAACCAGAACGGAGTTATCAGTTCTTTTTGCGGTTCGTTATCGTCCGTGACGGACACCTCAAACTCCGCATAAGTTTCCATAGGAGGCATTACCAGCTCTGACGGAGTGATTTTTATTCGTTCGTCCCACTCCGTTGTACTCAAGTCAAAATATCTATTGTAGTTGAACGGGAACGGACATTGTACCCCGATCTTGATGGTTTCGCCTTCGTGCAACGTGTCAGGAATATTGGTCAGCGTATAAGTCGGTGTCTCTTCTTCTCTATCTTCAGACTCCCAATATTTCCAGATCAGATAGGTTTGCGGAGTTTGGTTCGCCTTGGCGACTATCCACTGATCATATGTGATATCATTGATGTCCGGCATGATGACATTGGTTCCATACGGAAGCGAGAACACATCTTTTCCTTCTCCGCTGTCGCCTTGTTTATCCGTAATCATCCATACTTCTTCTCCCTTGAAAGATTGATCAACAACCGCGTACCATAGGTCGGTATTTTCTACGTGCTTCATCGGCCACGTCATCGCCCTGTTCGAACCGTATCCGTGCGACTGGCTGCTTCCGACACGCAGGAACACATTTTCCCAATGGGTTTGGCTGTTATCAAAATACATGGCGACACCCGAACGGATGGAAACCTCCCTGTCCGGTATCGGCATCCAATAACCGAATATACCAACCCGCGCGAACAGATGTCCCTCCCATTCGTCTTCGTACAGGAGTGCCCCCTTCAGCGCCTCTATCTGCTCGACCTGATTGCCGTTCTCATCCAGATGAATGAACTGAATGGAAACGATTTCATCTTCCGGCTGGAAGACCCATGCATAATATAGATCTTTCGTATATTGTGACATGTCCGCAAGGCTCGTAGTCGCATTCGCGCCGGTCAGTTTAACCTGTGCCGAATGGCCTTCCGCCCAACCCGTGAACAGAGATGCCGGTACAGTATAGACCTCTTTCTCTTCCAAGAATTCAAGTTCTACTTGCGGCGTCTCGTAATCAATAGTCACTTTCGCTGTCACATTGTACAGGTAAGAGGACATAATATATTCACTTCCCCAGATATCAAATGTATAAGGAGGACCGGGCACATAGGAAGAATAAACTCCGAATTCCACCTCCCATTCGCCGCACACTACTTTCATAGCCCCGTGCAAATAGTCCAAATGAATGAGATACTGATTCTCCGTCCCGGGCATGGGAGTGAGTTTGGTTGTTTCATTACATACCCAATCGTCTCCGTTCGGCAGATACCAATCCGCTACCAGAGGTTCAAATTCCCCACTTACCAAGGTAAGGAAATAATCGCCGGTACGATCTTGTACAAGCGTCAAGACTGCATTATTGTAACCGGCAAAAGGATTGTCAAATTCAATATTTTTTTCGCTGAAAAACTCCAACGTATAGGTCTCTCCTATTTCAAAATTGTAATCTCCGTTAGCGCCCCAGTTAGTATCCCAATTGCGGTCCTTCACGATCTTGAACGCACCCTCAATCTTCGGCACATTAGCCGTGAGTACACCGTTCACACTCTGGAATTCGATACCTTCAGCGAGATCCCATCCGTTGGTAAAGCCGCCTACAATCTGATAATTGCCGAGCGGTTGAACCGGTCCTTCATGTATTATGTGATCGACATAGAGCGCTTCGTTGATACACGGTTTACCGCTTTGGAGGGCATATACACCGCGGAGTGTGAGCGTATCTCCTTCGCCGACATCCATGATATCAAACTGATACGGTTCCCCTTCATCCGTCAGCAATCCGTTGATATTGATACTGCCGGTTTCGTCGATGAGAGTGAAGTAGCCGTAGGTATCATCTTTCCGTACGTTGCGCACTACGCCGGTCAGTTGGAAACTGTTTTTCGTATCTTGGATATTCAGGAATTCCTGAATAGAAACCTCTCCGAGGTACTCCGACGGGGCGTCGTTCGAACGGGAAACCTTTATCTCACGTATGCGGAAACCGCCGGAAAACTCTTTGAGCGCTACATCGCCGCCCAAGGAACGGAACACGAGTGTTCGCCAAATATAGCCGTCATCATCCTCTTCATCACTGATTGCATTGGAACCTTTTTTAGGCAAGGTCAGATCTACGGACAAAGCGACTGCGTTTTTCGGATAGGCACCATTGTCATCTTTAAAGCTCGCGTCACTACTGCCTTTGGCAGCCACCTTGATACAAATGATGTCATCTATTTTCGTATTTTGGACGGTGATGATACCATTCTTTCCGTTAAACTGATAATATCCGTACGATCCATCCGCAATAGCAATATAGAAGGCATTGTTTTTAGCACCACTATTCGTATATGAGAATCGGATATCCGGTACGGCGGTAACAAATGCCTCCGCTTGTGTAGCAGCTTGTGTGTCATAGGAATAGATGTCATGCATTCCGTTGGAGTAGGACGAAGACTCATTCAAGCTTGCGTTCACCACGGTCCATTCGTCAATATCCGAAATATCCGTAAAATCGAGGGTTACCGGCTTGATCGCTTCCGGCTCTATCCATTTACCGTCCGTTGGTCCCCAGCCCGTTATGGCATACATCAGACCATTATAGTTGATGGTCAGATCTGCTGTCTGGTTCCAAATTTCTTCCGACCAACCGGGAGCTGCTGCACTAAAACTAAAGCGACAGAACAAGATGTTAGTCGGCTCGCCTTCAATAGCAACAGACATCGTATCGGTACCGGTAAAGAAATCCGTCCAAGCACCATCTATACCGTTACCCCATACCCAAGCAGCAAACTTAGCTCCGTCTGTTGTCCACACACCGGGAACAAGACGAAGGATCTTTTTCGGATCGGGGTCCGGTTCCGGATCGGGTTCCGGCTCCGGATCGGTACCGGTCGGATCGGTATATTGGAACGATATTGTTTGCAATACAGCTTCTTTGGACGCCAGACGAGAGATATAGATATTGTTCTGCTCGGCCGTCAATTCAAAGGAAAACGAAGATAATTGCGTCACCTCATTCGTTGTCGCTATCTGTGTCTCGGCTTGCGGGGTCTCACCGCTCCACGTATGGATTTGGAGCGATACTTTGTTACTGCCGGACCGCGGACCGAAAGTCAACGTCAACTGACCCGCGTAAGCCGGCTTCGTAAAATAAGCATAACCGTTTTTGTCCATCTTGATGCCCTTCAAACCGTTGTTGGTCCCGGAAGCATCATTCACTTTGCTCGCGAAATACAATCCGTTGTCCGGACTGGAAGACGGGGCTGCACTCGAGTAATCCCACTGCAAGCCATTCATGCCTGCCCACATCCCGATACTTAGCAAATTAGTTGCCAATAAGAAGAAAATTTTTTTCATATCGATAGATTTTTTGATGTTTCAAACGGTGAGTAGTTGTATTTTCGGGCGCAAAGGTACAACAAATTTTGCAAATATGCAAGATTTTTTTTATAAAATCACTTAAAAACACTTTTTTTTCTTGTGTATTCCAAATATTTGTAGTACCTTTGCACCCGCAAAGGTTTTTGAAACCCATAAAAAACACCTTTAAAAACACCAAAAACAAATCATTTTTTTATGAAAAAGTATTTCATGTTTGCGGCTGTTCTGGCAACGGCCGTGATGATGAGCCTCAGCTCATGTAACAGCAAACCCGGTAAACTGGATCCCGATGATCCGGAGGTAAATCCGGACAAAGAGTCCGTTACGACCGAATTGACTCCGGAGGAGACGAAGGAGAAGTTGATGAGCGTAGCCCAGAATCTGACCGGTTTGTTCCAGACCGATGATCAGAAAGCCGCAATGCAATTGCTGGATGACATGTATGCCCGTTATCAGGAGTACAGCTGGGACAGCCTCGGCAATTATTTCGATCACCGCTACGAGAAACTGTGGCGTCTTCCGCGTTACGTAAAGCACGTAGTGAACGGCAAAGAGACACCCGCAGCTGCGGACCAGAGCTACACCTTCAGTTTCGAAGGCGAAAGTGCTATCTTCGAAGCCGATGATGCCAACAAAATCTGGAAATATGTCGGCAAAGCTGATGACAACAGTCTCATCTTGCGCTGCAAAGATAAAGACGGTAACCTCGTAGAGGCTAAGTTCAAAGGCGAAGGCAAGACCAAAGAGTATTCCTACACTTGGGAAGAGTACCACTGGGAGTGCCCGAAGGTTGAGGTTCCGATGGAGCAAATCGAAGGTATTTACGGTTATTGTGACGGTGAGTACCGCGAGTTCGGCCGCGATGAGCAAGGATGGTTCTATTACGACTGGTATGATTATTACTTCAATGAGAAGACTGGCGAGTACGAGTACCGCAAAGTATATGTCGACCTGAGTCAGATAAGCGATCTGTACGCTCAATTCTATGACCAAGCGAGAGGATACAGTCAAAGTGCTTACTACGATCCTGAAACCGGCAAGTTCTTCTACAACGATTACGAGCACGAATACAAAGTATCGGACGGTAACCGCACCGTAACCGGTGTACTGCCGGCAAAAGCTATCTTCACGCTCAAACAAGGTAGTACCGAACTCGTTCGCGCAGAAGTAGAGCAAGAGATGGAGAAAAACGATCACGCATACTTTACCACCACGGTTAAGGTCATCAACCTCAGCTGGGACTGCGACATGAAGATCAACTCGACCCACGGTTCGGTTGCATTCAACTTCCTCTATGGCGACGAGAAACTGTTCGGCGTAGCAGCTAACCTGCCTTCGTACAAACTGATTGATAAACAAGACAACCAATCGTACGAGGATTGGATCGAGCAGTACGAAGAGAAATACGAAGACCTGATTCGCCAGATTGGTGAGTGCAGCGGCATCGTAGATCTGGGCGGCGAAGTACAAGGTCGCGTTAAGATCAACAACGTAGGTTACGCATATCGTGACATCGACAAATGGGATAGAGAGCACCGTAACTCCACTCGTGAGAACATGGAGCAGTTGTGCCAGATCCTGAATGAGAACCAGACCAACGGTATCTATTTCAACAGCGATGTGAAACAAGCCGAGGTTCGCGCTCAGGTTAAGGAGTACACCGAGAATTATCCGACCGGTGAAGGTACTTACGAGCAGCACACAAGCTACGACGTAGAGTGCGTTCTATTCTTCCCTGCTGACGGTACGACCTATGCCGTTGAAGAGTACTTCAACCGCAAGCCGTTTACCACCTTGCAGTACACGATCGAGGATATCGCTAATGCTTATATCAAGCTGTCCAACTTCCTCTACAACGATGTTTTGGACGGTCGTGAGATCCATTTCTAATGGATGAGGACCGCTTGGCTCGGTATATCATTACTATTGTGCAGCAGTTTGCTCGTCATGGGGCAAACTGCTGCTGATAGTAGTATGACCATCGTCAAGCAACTGGAAGACATCGAGGTAGTCCAGCGTCGCTCCACGTCTTTCGTCACGCAGCAGCCGGAGAAGATGGTGGTGGAAATGCAGGACATCAAGTACATGCCGAAATTCCTTGGCACCTCGGACCCGATTCGCTACCTGCAGAGCTTGCCCGGCGTGCAGACCAATAACGAGACAACGACGGGTTTGCATATCAACGGCTGCGACGACCATCAGACACTCGTTTCCATCAACGGTGCTCCGGTCTTCTACCCCAACCACCTCTTGGGACTCTACTCCACCTTTATCAGCTCGCACTTCAAATCCATCAGTCTGGAGCCTTCTGCCCATCGAGGCACGATGACCAATCGTCTCGGCGGATGGGTCGATTTTGCAACCTACAGCCAACAACCCAAGCGCTTCTCCTTCGAAGGCAACATCGGTATTGTCAACTCCGACATCACCTTCACCATTCCGATGGGCCCAAAACATGCCCTGTGGATTTCTGCCCGTTCTTCGTATATCAACTGGCTGTACAGCAAGTTCCTTAAGATGGACACCTATAACATCCGTTACCATTTTCAGGACTATAACCTGACTTACGCGGGTCAGCTGAGCGAACGCGACCAACTGGTCATCACGGGTTTCTTCAGCCGTGACAAGATGGGTCTTTTCTCCGACAACGGCACGACTGACATGGGATTTCCGTGGCAGAACATAGTGGGCTCTGCGTTTTGGAACCACCGCTTGGATCGAGGTAATTGGCGCACTACCCTCTTCTACTCGTCGTTTGACAACCAACTGGATATGCGTACCGACTCGATCACCGTCAATACCTACGAGCAGTTTGCCACGACAGGCATCAAGAACCGTTTCGATTATGACGCGACCGACCGGATTCATATCGAAGTCTCGCTGGACTACGAGCACTACTTGAGCAAGCCGCTCTTTTTCCAGATGCGCGGAATGGCGATGTTCACCACCGATACCGTGGCTCCGGCGATGCAGCACGGGGACGAACTTTCCCTCGGCGCGGACTTGCATCACGAGGTATGCGATTGGTTCGCCTACAACGCCGGACTGCACTTGAGCGGCTATATCCATGCGTCCCGTTTCCATTGGGCCATCGACCCGCGCGTATCGCTGCATTTTGTCCCCGCTAAAGATCACGACATCACGCTCCATTACGGTATCTATCACCAGTATTTCCATAAATCAGGACTGACCGGAGGAGGTTTGCCGACCGATTTCTTCTATCTGGCTTCGGACAAGTTCCAACCCGAGTGGGCGCATTCGGCGAGCCTTCGATACACCTGTTCGTTCCTCAGCAACCGCTATAGTGCGTCCGCCGAACTATATTTCAAACAGATGTATAACATCACCGAATCGACGGGTAACGTGCTACAAGTGCTGAACAAACAATTCAGTTTCGACGACTATATCGTCACCGGAAACGGGCGCAACTATGGTCTGAACGTCATGTTCCAGCGCAACAAAGGCATCATCACGGGCTACGTCAGTTACACCTTAGGCTGGGCTCGTCGCAGCCTGCCCGGGCTGGAAGGATACACGGACTATCGCTATGCCGCGTCCTCCGAACGGCGACACGACCTCAAAGTGGTTTTCAACTCCCATTTCGCCAAACGATGGAACATCAGCGCGATGTTTGTGCTGGCAACCGGACTGCCGTACACCGAAGCGCAGGAAGCCTATTTCCTCAACGGTAAGATGGTTTGCCTGTACTCAACCTACAACGGTGCTCATCTGCCGCTCTATCACCGGCTGGACCTCAGCTGCTCGTGCGACATCATCAAGACCAAAGAGCACGAATTGGGTATCAACCTCTCCTTATATAACGCGTACGCGCACAAGAACGCGCAGTTCGTCGTCTATCGGGATGACCTCAAGCCTATTCTCGGTACCTCACTAACGACTATTACCCCATCCATCAGTATATACGGAAAATTCTAATGAAACGCTTTGCCCACATACTTGCCGTCGCGACGCTGCTTGCTTCCTGTGCGACGAATCCTCCTCGCCCTCAGTCCATGGTGTTGGAAGGATGGATTGATGCCGACGGGTATCCCGTGGTAATGATTCATAAGAGCTACGTCATGACGAACGCGCCGGACTCGTCGATGTCCTTGGAAGAGATCGTGGAAGAGCAGCTCATTCCGTTTGGCAAAGTGACGGTCAGTGACGGAGAAGAAGAACTGATCCTCACCGGTCGTCTGGATACCGCCTATCTGCCGCCTTATACCTATAGCACGATCAACATGAAAGGGCAAGTCGGCAAACGCTATACCGTGACCGCCAAGTACAAAGATATGTACGCGACCGCGAGCACCACGATACCGCCTGTCGCCTATCTGGATTCGCTAAGCATTCGCACCGACACAACGGGCAAAGCAGATGTACGAGCCTACTTATCCGGAACAGACACCTGCGCCGAGTCCTACTATTCTTTGTTTGCCCGAGAGACAGGCACCAAACAATTCCAACTTTGTCCTTTCGGCGTGTTTGACGGAAAAGAAGCACAAGACGGACACTTGGAAATGGTAGTCTATAACCCGATCACAGATACCACCAAAGTAACGGCCGGAGTCGGTACGAATTTCTTCTATCGGGACACTGCTACCACCCGTCCGCCGAGAGAGTACCAGCTCAAAGTGGCACGGATAGACTATCCCTCCTATCAATTCTGGAAAGCATACAACGAACAAGTCATCACCGGCGGCGTGCTGTTTGTGACGGTTTATAAGAATATGCCGAGCAATATAGTCGGTGGAATCGGGAATTTCTCAGGTTTCGGATGTTCGTTCTACCGCCTAAGCATACAGAAGGATACGACCTATCGCTTTTAGCATAGTCCGCGCTCGTGCGCTAACTGCATCAGATACGCTCTCGCGGGTTCGTATTCATTCGGGATAATACCGTCCAAGATAGCATCCTTAATAGCGGCTTTCAACTCGCCGACCGTTGAACAGGGCTCTAAATGCAGAATCTCCATGATTTCATCGCCTTTAACAGGCGGCTGGAAGTTACGAATCCGGTCGCGCTCCTCTAATTCGACCATCTTCTCCCTCACCAACTGATAGTTCCGATGAAAACGGGCTTTTTTCTCTTCGTTACGGCTCGTGATATCGGCATCACAAAGCAGCATCAAATCGTCTATATCGTCCCCTGCCTCAAACAGCAGTCTTCTCACCGCGCTGTCCGTCACCGTATCTTCAATAAGGTTAATCGGCCGCATATGCAGATCCACCATCTTTTTCACATACTCCATCTTCTCATTCAGCGGCAACTTCATCCGCGCAAAGATCTTCGGAACCATCTTGGCACCAATATAATTATGGTTTCGGAATGTCCATCCCGCCTGCGGATCCCATGATTTGCTTTTCGGTTTGCCGATATCGTGCAACAGCGCCGCCCAGCGAAGCCATAAGACTTGGTCTTTTCGTTCATTCGTTAACTCGTTCATTCGTTCACTCGTTAACTGAGCTACATTATCCAGCACTTTGAGGGTATGGAGGAACACGTCCTTGTGTCCGCGCCCGTCCTTTACTTCCACCCCTTTGAGAGCAGCGAGTTCCGGGAAGATAAGCGGCAGCAACCCCGTCTTATCTAACAGCAACCATCCTTCCGACGGACGTCGGCAGAGCATAATCTTGTTGATTTCCTCGGCAATACGCTCTTTAGTGATGATCTCTATCCGATGCTTGTTGCGGGCTATTGCATCGAAAGTCTCGCCGTCCAGGAAGAAGCCCAGACGCGTTGCAAAACGAATCGCACGCATCATACGTAACGGATCATCGCTGAACGTGATATCCGGATCAAGTGGCGTACGGATGATACAGCGCTCTAAATCGCCGATTCCATCGAACGGATCCAGCAATTCACCATATCGGTCGCTATTCAAACAGATGGCCATCGCGTTAATAGTAAAATCCCTTCGGTCCTGATCTTCCTGCAGCGTTCCGGTCTCTACAATCGGGTTGCGGCTATCTCGCGTATAACTCTCTTTACGTGCTCCGACGAACTCTAACTCCAATTCCTTCTTCTTTACCTGTGCCGTTCCGTACGTCTTGAAAACGCTCAAGTGCGCCCCTTTTCCCAACCGCTTAGCCACCGCTTCCGCCAACACGATGCCGGAACCAACCACCACGATATCGATATCATCCGAAGGGCAATGCAGGAATAAGTCGCGTACCCATCCTCCAATCACATAACAATCTAATCCCAGACGGTCAGCTTCTTCGCCGACCATCCGCAATACGGGGTTTTCTATTTGGGAATTCTGCACTTTCATTTCGCTTTTTCTTGCGTCGGTTGGTTCGCCGAAGACGTGTAATTGCGCCCGTACGAGCGATAGGTGTCTTTCTCAATCTCAATCGTCGGTTCCTCAAAACGGTCCAGCGGTATCAACTGCCACGTGATATACTTAATACTCAGTCCCCGATCCAACCACTGCTGTTCGTAATGCGTCTGCAGCGCACGTGCATCCGGGAAGTCGTTTTGACCATACAAATCCTCGGTGTTCGCCAAGACGGGATAAGGATTCAGCCGCAGCATCTCCGTCGTATAGGTATAGAGGAACGGGCTGTCAGTCTTAAGATGGATGATGCCGCCGGGCCGGACGATTTGCTGATAGCGCTGCATGAAATACGTGCTGGTCAGACGCTTCGTCGCTTTCTTCATCTGCGGGTCACAGAAAGTAATCCATATCTCATCTACTTCATCTGCCGCAAAAAACGTGGTGATGAACTCGATGTTCGTACGCAAAAATGCCGCATTCATCAGTCCTTTCTCCACCGCCTGCTTGGCACCCGCCCACATGCGCGCGCCCTTAATATCGACGCCGATGAAGTTCTTATCGGGATATTTCTCCGCCAAGCCCACCGTATATTCGCCTCGCCCGCAACCAAGCTCCAGCACGATGGGATTGCCGTTATGGAAATAACGCTCTCGCCAAAGACCTGCCATCTGTTCATAAGGCGGTTGGAAGACATTCGGAAAAGTCTCCATTTCAGCGAACTTTTTTAACTTATTCTTTCCCATTTATCGCGGTTATTAGCGGATAACGATACCCTGTGCGTTATAGAGCACACCGTTCTTGCGAATATAAAACCGGCCTTTATTCAGGAACTTGACAGCCTCAATGTCTATGGAGGTGTTCTCTACCGCAGTTATTTCATTGGGTTCAATATAGATATGCCCGTTCCAGTCTGCCTCCCATACAGGACGGAAGTAGATGATTTTCGTTCCTTCCGTCTGCGGAGTAATGATGTAGTTAGCCCCTGACGGATACCACGTATCTATCTCGTCTTCTTCCACCCAAACCACTTTAATCTCATCGCCGCTCTTCAAATCGGCCTTGAGCATAAACTCCCCGGCTGCATACTCATTGGTCATGAACATAAGGTCGGACGTCACATTTTCAATCTTCCAGTTCTGCTTGTTGCCGATCAGGTAATAACCGTCCCGCAATCGACTCTCAATTTGCGATTTCTCCGGATACGTAACCATCAATGACTTTTCGGCATAGTTCCAAGTGAAGGTATAGTCGCCTGCCACATCCGATATCATCTCAATATTGGTATTATCCGTATTAATCTTATCGAACTGGCTTACTAACGGCCAATCACGATGAACACGGTACAAACCGTCATCGCCAAACGTCCCTAACCACTTACCGTTCGAAACGACCTTGAATTCATATTTCCGCTTCTCCAAACTGATTGTCAGGCTGGCGGTACGCTCATCTTCTGCCGGAACAAACTTATTCTTGGTAGCATTCCAACTATTCATCTCGCCCGCCAGATATACATCCGGCAATTCCTCCGGATTTTCATCTTCGTCGGGCAACGGAGCTACGTAAATCTCGTCTTTCTCATACTTCAATTTGAGATACATCGTATAGGTACCGCTCTTATCCACTACCAAACCCGCTGACGTATTCTTCACGTGCGTGGACGAAGCGGGATTTAAGATGCCTATTGCCCAACTTACATT
>Ga0265298_10003265_pt1 | contig 21624 bp, 16 predicted proteins | sample AusTroGonzalo_MG_3_FD_193486 | JGI IMG/M metagenome (GOLD analysis project Ga0265298, IMG submission 193486) | Bovine rumen microbial communities from tropical cattle in Woodstock, Queensland, Australia - Gonzalo_01 | ecosystem: Host-associated > Mammals > Digestive system > Stomach > Rumen ...
ATTTTGTACTTTCAAATATTTGATTTATCTTTGCCACGTTTTTAATTAAATTTATTGTGTAATTATGTTTAAAGAAGATTTTAAAATCAGTGGCGGCACACTCATCAAGTACGATGGGCAGGATGTCAATGTGGTAATTCCAGAAGGTGTAACGACAATCGGACAGGATGCATTTGCAAACAGTATGATTGAAAGTGTAGTATTTCCAAGCACCTTAAAATGTATCAAGGTTAATGCGTTCAAGAATTGTGAATTCCTTGAAGAAATTAATTTACCTGAATCATTGGAAGTTTTGGAAGGTTGTGCTTTTGGTGAGTGTAAACTATTAAGGAAAGTTTATATACCCAAATCAGTAAGCACTATATTGAACAATCCATTTTATGATTGTGTTCGGCTTGAATACATTGAGGTAGATAAGGATAATCCTTATTTTGATTCACGCGACAACTCCAATGCAATCATTGACACATCCGACAATCTCTTAATAGCAGGTTGTTCCAACACCAACATACCAAAAACTGTTACTGAAATAGGCAGGTTTGCTTTCAAGGGCAATAGAAAGTTAACATCAATATCTATACCAGATAAGGTGGTGAAAATAGATGATAGTGCTTTTTATGGATGTCACAACCTTTCAGAAATAACTTTTGGAAAAAATATAAAAGAAATTGGAAACGGCGCTTTTAATGGTTGTGTAAAATTAAAGGAAATTCAATTACCTGAGAAACTTGAAAGCATTAAGAGTGATGCATTTTTCTTATGCACGTCATTAAAGAAGGTTGTAATTCCTAAAAATGTTACTGAGATTCTGTATGATGCTTTTTCTAGATGCACAAACCTAACTAGTGTTGAAATATTAGGAAATCCAAACAGAATTGATAATAATGCTTTTGATTATGGGTCTATCACCAATCCGATAATATCTGGCAAACGCCTAGTGTATGTTCCAAAATCAGAAATAAACAAACGATACGTTGTACCCGAAGGTATTGAGGAAATATGTGATAATGTCTTTAAAAATTGTATGAACCTTGATGAAATCGTACTCCCTAAATCATTGAAACGGATAGGATGGTATGCATTCTACAATACGCACCTTCAATCAATAGAACTCCCCGATGGACTTGAAGAAATTGGAGAGTTTGCTTTCCAAGATACATACATTAGTGAAGTAAGGATACCTAAATCAGTTATTAACATCGGCTGTTGTGTTTTCCTAGAAGCAAGAAACTTGCAAAAGATTATTGTTGACCAAGATAATCCGATATATGATTCACGTAACAATTGTAATGCTATTGTTGAAACTGAAACCAACAAGATAATCATTGCATGTTGCAAGACAACAATTGAACCAACTATTGAAATAATTGGCGAAAAATCTTTTTGCTGTATGGGTGATGAGTTGAAGATAAAAGAAATACCATCCAGCGTAAAGAGAATTGAAAAGAATGCTTTCTTGCACACCAAGGTTCCAGTTATTCTTTCCGACAATATCAATTTTGTCAGTGGTGGCGCATTCTCTGAAATTGGCAAAATTGAAAGAATAAGGATACCCCACAATGAATTTGCGTTGAAGCACAATTGGCGTAAAGTTTTTGATTCATACAATTATTCTCCATTTGAGAACGTTCAATCCCCAGTAGAAGGTAATTATGTTAAAGCCTATGTGAGTGTTGACTATATCAAATCTTTGATGAAAGTTGAATTTGTTGCTCCGTTTGATAAAAGGGACATTGTGAAAACTCCTGGTGAAATGCATCTTTCAGCTTGGAGAAACCCTGCGGATGCCGCCATGTATGGTCACGAGTTCTATGAAATTTTAATCAAAACTGATAATATAGATGCCAACTTTGGTGCTAAGTCATATTGTTGTGAGGATGATGAATATTATCAAGACATCAATAACGGTGTTGAACGCCCTCGCATAGTCTTCGTCCATGAGTTTGAAATTGTCCGCAGATTGCCAGTTTATGAACTCTTTGACATCTACACCGAGTTGTGTGAGAAGAAAAACAATAACGACTAATTCACCTCTATTTTGTATTACTTTTTCCAATCCAGCAGTTGAAATATATTGCTGGATTTTTTTTATTAATTTTTCTTTGTTTTCCAAAATTTATGATATATATTTGCAACGGCAAATGATGTCACCTTGGTGTGACTTAACCTTGCCCGAATAACTATTATAAATTATTATTCATGGAAGAAAAAAACATTTATCATTCAACCAAGGAAGACATCCAAAGTTTCCTTTCGGGTTCCAACCCGTTCGAGCACATAATCAAGATTGAGTGCGACAATACCGACAGCGAGGTAACGATAATCTACCGTGACGAGAACTACAACAAGCAGATGATGAAGGACGACTTCAAGCCTTTCTGTTGGTGTACCCAGAGGGTCGCCCGTGAAATGTATAACGGTGACCGTAACAAACTAAAGTCCGCAATGGCAAAGTACGGAATATCTTGCAGGGGGCTTGTAACGGCAAGGTCTGACGGGAGAGTTCCCGAAAGGATGGCCAACGGCTTCAACATAATGTTCTTCGCCACCGAGAAGATGTCCTACCGCGACTTTATGAAGTTCTTCAAGGAGGCTGGTGTACCAATCTATCCGAGGGAAGGCGACAAGAATTACGACAGGGTTGACTATGTGGTTGTTGCCCCAGCCGAGCAGTATATGATACAGACGGGCAAACGATTGTTCAAGGGATATGACGACTATGACGAACTGCTTAGGATGGAGTGGGACTTGGAAACCGAGGGACTTGACCCTAACAAGTGTATGATTAGCCAGATAGGTATCAGAACCAACCACGGCTACGAGAAGATTATCCCGATAGACGGCGAGGGTGACGAGAAATACGACAACGAACTGGAAGGCATACTACAGTTCTTCTCAATCATCAAGGAACTGTCCCCCGACATACTGACAGGCCACAACACCGAGAACTTCGACTGGAACTTCATTGACGTGCGACTTAGGATGCACGGGCTTGAAATGTCGGAGGTAAGCAAGGACTACTTCCCGAAGGGTGTATATAAGAAGGACAAGGAGAATGTCCTGAAACTCGGCGGTGAAATAGAATACTTCAAGCCGACAGTGATGTGGGGAACCAACATAACGGATTCGCTGTTCGCAGTAAGAAGGGCACAGGCGCTTGATTCCAATATGAAGAAGGCCGACTTGAAATACGTTACCAAGTATTCAGACCTCAACAAGCCGAACCGCGTCTATGTGCCAGGCAAGAAAATCAACGACACGTGGGTTGACAACAGCGAAACCTATGCCTTCAATGACGAGAACGGCATTTGGTTCAAGGTGGACGACAAGGTTATGTCCCGTACATATATAGAGGTTGATGGGAGCGGTGACAATATAAGGTCTACAAGGTTTGAGTTGAACGGCAAGAGTCTTCTTGACAAGCAGGACGGTGTGACATATCAGATGGTAAGCGGACGGTATATTGTTGAACGATACCTGCTGGACGACCTTTATGAGACGGACAAGGTTGAAGCACGTTACAACCAGTCGAACTATCTGGTGGGGAAGATGCTACCAGTATCATACGAGAAGATGTGTACGATGGGTACGGCGACAATATGGAAGTACCTTATGTTGGCGTGGAGTTACGAGCACGGGATTGCAATACCAGAACCAACCAAAAAAAGACCTTTCACAGGTGGATTAAGTCGTCTTTTAACTGTCGGGTTCAGTGAAAATGTTGCCAAGTTGGACTTTAATTCACTTTATCCAAGCATTACACTTACTTACAAAATTAAAACTGAAGTTGATATTACCGATGCAATGCTGTCCTTGCTTGAATATATCCTTACACAGCGCGAATACTACAAGGGGCTGAAAGGTAAATACGGCAAGGAGGCAAACAAGTTGGAAGACGAATTAGACAAGATGGACAAGTCCCATCCCGACTACAAGAAACTAAAGGAGAAGAAAAAGGAATGCAAGCGTCTTAAGAGTCAGTACGACAAGATGCAGTTGCCTCTCAAGATTACAGGTAACGCATACTTCGGCAGTTTCGGCGCGGGCGGTACTATATTCTACTGGTCTGATATGGACTGTGCTGAAAAGACAACCTGTATCGGCAGACAGATGTTCCGACTTCTTATCAGTTGGTTCAAGTCATTGGGCTACCTACCAATCGTGGGTGATACCGATGGTATAAACTTCAAGGTCGCCGACAACCTTAGGTACACCGACGAACACCCCTACATATCTAACGGCAAGGGGCGTAATACTGAAAAGGGTAAGGCGTACACAGACGTAAGGGCTGATGTTGCGGAGTTCGAGGACTTGTTCCTTACGGGCAAGAACGGCCTTGACATTGACGAGTTCGTTCCAGCCAGTGTGTATCTGAAGCGCAAGAACTATGCCGACCTTCTTGATGACGGCAAGATGAAACTCGTCGGCAACACATTGAAGTCAAAGAAGATGCCGTTATACATTGAGAAGTTCATAGACGTTGCGATGAGGATGCTTCTGGAAGGCAGGGGCAAGGATTTCCTTGACTACTACTACGACTACATAGAGAAGATATACAACCTACAGATACCGTTGAACGAAATAGCCTCGGTGGGCAAGATTAAGACCAGTATAGAGGACTACAAGAAGAACTGCAAGACACTCACGTCAGCAGGTAACAAACGTGCAAGACAGGCGTGGTACGAACTTGCAATCAAGCACGGCCTCAACGTCAATATGGGCGATGCAATCTACTATATCAACACTGGCGACAAGAAGTCATCTTCGGATGTGCAGAGGCTGACCAAATACTACCGCAAGAACCTGTTCGGGGAGGATGACGTGACAAAGGAAGTCACCAAGGAATACAAGACTGCCATCAAGAACGGCGTGATACCAAAGACTATTAAACTGGCGCAGTATGTAGCCGAGAACCACAAGGACATTGAGGAGAGGGACGAACTCATATTCAACTGTGTTATGATACCCAATACCATAATGGAGGACGAGGAGACACAGCACCTTTGCGATGATACCTTTGAATACAACGTTGAGAAGTATATTGAGATGTTCAACAAACGCATATCTGGACTTGCAGTATGCTTCCATCCGTCAATAAGGTACACCGTGGACGAGAACGGAAAGAAGGTAAACAACCTTTTTATATCCAACCCGTCCGACAGGAAATACTTTACCGAGCAGGAGTGTGAACTGGTTGCGGGTATGCCGTTAGACCCCAAAGACCAGGACAGTTACGAGGACATAATGCGAATGGAGGATAAGGAGATTAGGTTCTGGACTTCCGTCAACGAGATACCGCCATATATAAACGAATGCGGTATGGACTGGGACGAGATTGTAAGGGACTACAACGTAAGGCAGGAGGAACTGAGGAAGGAAGGCATACGCCAGGAAGTGGAACTCTACCACCTTATAATTGACAACATGTCACAGGAACAGGTTGACTTGTTCGAGGATGACGGGACATTGCCCGAAACACTGTTGAACATCGTGGAGGAAGGAAAGGGCATGGAGTTCGTGTCAAAGAAGTACGGGGTTGCAATCGGCACAATCTACGACATAATTGACCGTGAGCCTGTGGGGGACGGAGACAGCACACCAATACCATCGTTCCAATCAAATTAGGGTAAAAAAATAAAGCGGGCTAAACTGATAGTCCGCTTTTATAATAAGTGCTAATATGTTCCGCGAAAATTATCTATCCTTAAATTCCCAGTTTGGTTCACCTATATATGTCTTGAGAATAGGTAGTATTTGTTGCAACTGGTTAACACGGTCTTCAATTTGTTTATACAAGTATGTCGTTGCGCTATAATCATTAGCATTTGCTTCATCTTCCATAGCTTTTAATTGACGTACTCCCACGGTTAAAACACGTGGGATTCTTGGTCGGTAGCGGGGTCGCAAGACCCGTGCGCAACTGCCTCCAAGGGTTGCCCCAAAGAGGTCTTACTATTGCTCCCAACGCGGGAAACGCCCTTCCCGCTTATGTCGTTTAAAGCAACATTCAATATGTTAATCGCCGCGTTCACGTCCCTGTCGTGGACGGTGCCACAATTGAGGCATACCCACTCACGGACGTTAAGGTCTTTCGTACCCTTGTACACATACCCGCAGACATTGCAAGTCTGGCTGGATGCATACCAGCGGTCAATCCTGTGGACGACCGTACCGTACTTCTCTGCCACAACCATAAGTTTCAACACAAACTCCGAGTAGCCAAGAGAGGAGACCTTCCTGCCCCAGTTCCTGTGCATCTGCATGGCCTTCATGTTCAAGTCCTCGATGGCGATGAAACTGTACTTTTTGCACAGTTCGTGCGCCAGTTTCCAGTGGAAGTCCGACCGCCTGTTGGCGACCTTAGCATAGGCGACCTGCCTGTGGTGTTTCGCCCTGCGGTATGATGAACCATAGACCTTTGCGTTGCGCTTGTGCGACAGCGACCTGTCGGCAGCCTTCAGTTCGGCAAGCGCCTTCCTGTGGTAGTCGGGAATCTGCACGGCAGTGCCGTCCGACAGCGTGAGGAACGTCTTCATCCCGAAGTCCATCCCGATGGAGGCGTAACCTTCCCTTTCGAGACGTTCATCGGGGACGTTGCAGCATACTGTCAGGTAGTAGTAGCCGTCTTCATCCCTCTTGACCGTGACGTTCCTTACTTCACCCCACTGACGGGTGAGTTTGAAGCGGAACTTCCAGTTCTTCCCCAGTTTGTTTATGCGCAGGACACCCTTGTTGTCGACTGCCTCAAGGACATACCCTCCGTTGCCCTTGAACAGGACTGAGCCTTTGCCGAACATCCTTCGGGCGTGGGGCAAGCCGCGACCCTTTATCTTGAAGGCCTGTTTCAGGGCGTCCTCGTATCGTTCGCATATGGCCTGGAGCGACTGTGAGTGCAACTTTGACATATACCTGTCCCTCTTCGCCATCGTCGCCATGTGGCGCTTCAGTTGTCCCTCCGACACGGACTTCCCGTATCGGCGGTAGTACCTGTGGCACAGGGCGACGATATGGTTCCACGTGTGGTTTGCCGTCGTGATGAGGCTCGCCAAAGCCTTGTGGTGCTTGGAGGAGTAGAGGCGGTATGTGTAGTTGCGTATCACTTAAAAGTACCTTTATATAATATAAATAGGTTAATTTTAAAAATTTTTCAAGAAATGTTTGGTTGTATCAAAAAGACGTTGTATCTTTGCAACGTCAAATTGAACAGACGATATGATAGAGAGAACTAACAATATTATTAACCAAGTGCGATTCATCCCACGGTTGAAACACGTGGGTCTTCTCGCACGACTTCGATAAAGAAATAAAAAAAAATCTTGTTACTTTCAAATATTTGATTTATCTTTGCACTCATAAAATTAACTAATAATGGAAAATAGTTTTACATTCATAGATTTGTTTGCTGGTATTGGCGGATTTCACATAGCACTAAGTAACGTCGGTGGTGAATGTGTTGGTTATAGTGAAATAGCACAGGATGCAATAGAAGCATACTGCAAGAATTTTAATGAAAGCAAGGAAGATAATCTTGGTGATATAACAAAGTTAGAAACCTTACCCCGTCATGATTTTCTTACTGCTGGAGTTCCGTGCCAAAGTTGGTCGTGCGCTGGCAAGAAACTTGGATTTGACGACCAGCGCGGGCAGTTGTGGTTTAACACGCTATCTCTCTTGGAAACATCCAAACCAAAGGCGTTTATATTCGAGAATGTGAAAGGGCTGACCGAACCAAGGAATAAAGACGCATTAGAATATATTATGAACCGTATTCGTGAGGCAGGATATTATGCAAACATTTATATACTCAATGCCTATGATTATGGTGTGCCGCAGGCTAGAATCCGTCTCTATATAGTCGGTTTTGATGACGAGAAGTATTACAAGCGGTTTAAGTTAGGCGCTACTTGTCCAGGAAGCGTACAACTTGGCGATATTCTTGATGACTTCAGAAGTAACGATACAAAAATTGGCAATAGCGTTAGCCTGGGACAGAGTTTATCAAGTAACGAAGATGGCATTAATGACTATTTTCTGTTTAACGACATGAGGGGTGGTCAAACGACAATACATTCATGGGACATACAGGAGACTACTGACAGGGAGAAGAGCATATGCAATCTCCTGCTTAAAAACAGAAGGAAGGCTTATTATGGCAATTTGGATGGCAATCCATTATCTTTTGAACATTTCAAGGAACTAGATGAGACGATTACCAACGACGAACTTGAAGAACTGGTTAATAAGCATATTTTCAGAAAAGTTCCATATACTTATCAAATTATTGATATTGGAAAGACTGAAACTGACTTTGAAAGACTCTTGACAAGCCTTTCAATTGACGATATCATAAAGGTATATGACGTTAAGAACAATCGTGCAGTGAAAAAGACGGGAATAAATGTAGTCAAACAATTGTCCGATATGGAGAATAAGGGTATAGTGAAATTAGTTGAAACAAGATACGATTTCAAAAATGCAAAGGCAAGCACTGGCATTAATGGGGGTTAACCGAATTTTTCTACCTACATCAAAGATATATCCGACACTCGTCGCAAGTGATTCCGCTGACTACATCTCGACAGTCGGCATAGAAGTCGGTCCACCCGAAGCATTCAAGAGAAAGTTTCTTGAAAAGGTTTATGCTCCGCATAATTTTAGAAAGATAACCAAGGAAGAGGCTTGCAGAATACAGTCGTTCCCCGATAATTTCATATTACCCGAAACACGGGCAAGATGGATGAAACTGCTAGGCAACAGCGTATGTCCAAAGGTAGTTCAGATGATTGCCCAAAGCGTAGTTGATACAGGTATTTTTAAAAAAAAGTAAACTTCACTGCCCAATTACGAACGTTTTAGCTTCGGAAGGGTTATATATGTAAGTGAAATTTGAAATGTTTAACTAAAAGAAAGGAATAATATTATGGCAAAGGAAACTGAAAAGATGGAAAACAAGTTTGAATTGTATTCACCGAAGGAAATCAAGGCTCACCTTGACAACCACGTAATCGGACAGGAAGAAGCAAAGAAGATACTGTCGGTTGCAATATACAACCACTACAAGCGTATGCTTTCGACGAAGTATGACATCGGCAACGACAATCCAGCATACAAGGATGTGACAATAGAGAAGTCCAACATCATACTGCTCGGCAACACTGGTACTGGAAAGACATTCCTCGTACAGACAATTGCAAAGATGCTCGGTGTACCCCTGTTCATACAGGACTGCACCAAACTGACCGAAAGCGGTTATGTGGGAGAGGATGTAGAGAACTGCGTTGGCGGACTGCTTCGTGCCTGTGATTATGACGTTGAAAAGGCTGAAATGGGCATAGTAATACTTGACGAGGTCGATAAGATTGCAAAGACCACAAAGGGCAATATGTCAATAACCCGTGACGTTGGTGGTGAAGGTGTACAGCAGGGTCTGCTGAAGATAGTTGAAGGAAGTGTTGTAGGCGTACCACCCCAGGGCGGTAGAAAGCACCCAGAACAGAAACTCGTGGAAGTCGATACACGCAACATATTGTTCATAGCACTTGGCGCATTCCCAGGCATCGACAAGGAGATTGAAAGACGTTTCAACAAGACAAGCGTTGGTTTCAGGAACTCTTCAGACACCAAGACAATATCAAACCTCACGCAGGACACAATCCTCGGCAAGGTAAAGGGCGATGACCTCAAGAACTTCGGACTTATACCAGAATTCGTAGGCAGGTTCCCAGTTATTACGCACACCAACCCGTTGAAGGTGGAGGATATGGTAAGGATTATCACCGAACCGCAGAACAGTCTTCTGAAGCAGTACCAGAAACTGATGGACATGGATAACGTTGACCTTGTGTTTACTGACGACGCCATAAGGATTGTCGCCGAGGAAGCGTTGAAGTGTGAAACGGGTGCAAGAGGTCTCAGGGGCATAATGGAACAGATACTCACCGACGTGATGTACGAATACGCTGAGGCCAAAAAGAACACCAAACTCAAGATTGACAAGGCGTTCGTTGAAAAAATCCTCGGAGAGAAGGAAACACTTTACAGGGAGACGGCTTAATTGACTTTTCCAAAGCCATATATATTTGAAAGGACGGTTGCTAACATTAGCTTCCGTCCTTTTTTTGTTTTTCCGCGATTTAGATTTGTTTAGATTTCTTCTTCCCCTTCAAAATCTTCGTCGTCATCATAGTTACCATTTCGTTCATCCCACTCGCGGAAGTCGTTCATGCGGAAGATGAATGCAAGGCATGCTGCCAGTTCGTCAGTGCTAAGTGCATCCACAATGTCTTGATTGAGGTTTTCCTGACCGAAGTATTCGCAAGCAAAATCATATGCTTCGCGGGCTTCCGACGAATCTACAACCCAGCCATAGTCTTCAGCCTCATTCAATTTTTTTCTCTGTTTGACAATTCTCTTGACAGATTCATTTATAATTCTGTGGAGGTTAGATTCGCTAAGTCTTATTCTCTTCTTCATATTGAAAATATAATTTGTTTCGTTATTATATAATTTTATGATTATAAATAGTTGAAACAAACAAAAAAGAAGAAGAAAATATGTGTTAATCTTTCTTTTTCCAGACGTACTTGAAAAGCCCACAGTTCCAGACACGGTCGTAGCCTAGTTCACGGGTCATTTCAGTTTCGGTCATTGTGAGGGGTAAGCCGTATTTCTTATGAAGTATCTGCTTGCGGAAGCCGAACTTGTGGAAACGCTTAGTCCCATCAACTTTCTTGTTGTAGTAGTAATAGTCTGGTTTCATTGTCTGAACCATCTTGAAACCGAGTTTGGTATAGAGATTATCCTCAGCCCACATAGTCCAGCGTCTGTCAGCAAATGTCTTCACTTCTTCCACATTATAGTTTCTTATGAAATGTTTGAAGAGTTTACCGCCTACGCCTTGGCATACAGCATTATATAGGCTTGCATATCTTGTGAGGTTCCATCGTCCAGGAGTTTCTTCAATAAACGTCATAACACCGACCAGTTCATTGTTATAATATGCTCCAAGGTATAAGGTTGAATTAGCAAACCCCTGTATATGGTTCGTTTCAAGGAATATTTTTGCAACATCCTTACATATTTCAGTTACTGCGCATTTTCGGCCAGGAATAACAGTTTGCCCTTCAGTCTTAACATTTAAAAGATGCTGTATCTTTGATAAAACCAAATTTTTGTGGTGTATGAACTCATCATCATATATATGGATTAAACCAATGCCAAGTTTATTACATTCAATCGTTTTGTTTAAATGATAGTTCCTGTCCTTGCCGTACTTTTCAGTATGCCACATATTCCCGTCATATTCAATGGCAATATTCTTTGAGGGTATATATATGTCAAGTTCCTTACCTTTCAATATTTTTCTGTCAGCATAGCAATCAAACCCCAGCGACTTGATAAATTCCATTATTTCCAGTTCCGCACTACTCTGACGCTTGAAAGTCATATTTTCATTAACCGATGCTACCTGTTTAACAAGCAGGTCGTGAAATTCGTTTGATACAAGTGGAGTATCATACAATTCCTTATATCTACGCTTATCCATTCCATGTTTTTTCAAATGCACATTGTCAATACGTGCGAGTTTTTCTCCACATACTTGGCATACGACAAACTTGTCAGTATCAGTTTCCATTGAACGGTCTAACGATTTATTTACTAATGCAAAATAACCGCGTTCTTCAGGATGTTCTTCGAGATATTGAAACTTTGTCATATTATGCACATTTCTTAAATGTACTTCAAAAGCACCACTCTTGTTATCCAAGTCGGTAGTAGTCCAATCGCAATAAGGGCATTTTTTAGTTTCCTTGTTGTTCACCAACTTGACTTTTAACCATTGTTCCCACCAGTAGTTGCCAGTACGCTTGTAATACATTTGGCGTTCATGCAATGATGGTGTCGGAATACCATATTCATGTTCAATGTAAGAGGTTAATACACCACCTCTATTTCCAATATCAATACTTTCGAAATTTGTTTTTTCGTCATACACAACATAGTGTGTCATATTGTTAGGTTCTGGATATTTTTCGGTATGATAATCCTCCACGACATAATCATATTTGAAACCTTGATTACCTGTCTTTTTAATAGGTATATTGTTGCGGACAAGAATCTCACGTATTCTTTTCTTTCCAACATGGTGCTTTAACGCCAATGTCTCAATACCATCTTCGCTATTTATGTATTCTTCACAAATTTCCGAATCGTTTAAAATAACTTTTGCTTTCATCAAAAACAATTTTTAAAACATCCATATTATTACAAAAACCATGCCATAATTTTAGGACAACCTACAACTACCTTTCCTATTGTAGGAACAAAAATAAAAGGGTTGAATGTAAAATCCAACCCTTAAAGTTTTAGTGTAACTCAAACACTTAACTCGTTGATGTTCAATTATCTCAATTCGAGAGTTGACCAGTGTACCAAGCCGTCGCAACGGATTGCACCGTAGTAGCGGTTGTTAACGAGCTTCTTCGCGTAACGGGTCATGATGCCTTTTACTGGCGCGAAGTTGAAAGGATTTGTTACAGTTGGGGTCAAAGCCATCGGGATATAAGGTGCATAGATGTAACCAGTATCCAAGAGGCTTGTTCCGTGGTGACCCATGATGAGTGACCAGTAAGGTGCATACGGGTCAACGATTACTTTGTAACGTCCCTGCAACGAACCAATCTTTTCAATACCCATGTTGTACTGTTCGCTTTCAGCAGAAGCGTCAGTTACGTGGAAGTATTCGAGGTCGTTAAGAACTGCGCTGATTTCAGCAGATACAACGATGAAGTTTGCACCGCCTTGAAGTGTCGACTTCTGGATTTGTGCCGAAATCATGTTAATCTTGGTCATAAGGGTCTGGTTCCAGTCCTTCTGAGTGTAAACGGTAGAAGTTGTACCAAGTCTCTGCCATCCGTTGTAGTCCCAACGAGCCTGCCATGGAGCAGCCTTACGAAGGTCGCGGAGGATTTCACGGTCAAGTTCTGCTGCAATCTGTTCAGAAAGGATTGCGGTAAGTTCTGCTTCAGCGTCAATGTTGTGGAAAGCAGATACGTCCTGTGCCAATTCAGGTGACCAGGTTGCTCTCAACTTTCTTTCTTCAACAGCAACGGTAACCGATGTGAGTTCGAACGATACTTCGCCCATTTCGGTTTCGAGTTCGAGTGAATCGTACTGAATCCAAGCGATGTCGAACAACTGGCTTCCGTCAGTAGCGTTGTCAGTATTAGGACTGCCGTTGGTGAACAATGCGCTAGCTTTAACACCAATGTAACCATCAATAGTACCACCCTGTGCGGTGCAAGGCTTTGTGAGGTCAAGTTCGATATACAACTTACCCTTAGCGTCGCAGATGTCACCGTAGTTTACGATGCCGTGTCCGTACTTCTGAGTAACAACTCTGAAAGGAACAGATTCGCCCTTCTTGAATGCAGAAGTCTTTACTGAACTACCTTCTTCAACAGCAACTGCTTCGATGTCGTTCTTGGTGATAACCTTCAATGAAGCGAGGAATGCTTCGGTATCCATTTCGTTTCCGTCAGGACCAGTCAAGCGACTTGCATTGTATGAAGCGAAACCACTAACTTCGAGGATAACAGATGCAACAGCACCGTTAAGCAATGGAAGTTCTTCTTCGCTTGCAACTGGAACGAATTCACCGTCTTCGCCAAGTCTTACTACGTCAGCAGTACCAACCTTAATGGTAGCCTTACCCTTTGAGTTGTCATAGAGGAAATCATCATAGAACAAATCGTAGAGTGACTTCTTCATATAGGTAGTAACTTCGGGTTCAGTAGTTCTGCTACTAGTTTGAACTGGGTCAACTACTGTGTCGTCAAGATAGTAACGATTGTACTGTTCGTTGTGTCTTGCATCGAGTGGAGTTGCTGGCCAAGTACCTGTTGGTTCGTCAGCGTTCTTGTCATAGAATCTGTTGGTTCTCTTGTAGCCCATGAGACCAGTGTGGCTTCCCTGGTTACCGTCAACCATTTCGTCATAGTCCCAATGACGTTCGCTGGTAACTGGACGGATGTAGAACAACTTACCTACTGGGAGGTTCATAGCCTGTACCGATACGATGTCGTTAGCAAGGAGTTTGCTGAAGACACGTCTAATCAACGGGAACACTACAGTTTCGAACGAACCAGAGTTATCGGAAGCGGTAGCCTCGTAAATGAGGTGCTTAGCCTGGTTTTCGTAAAGTGTACCCATGTTTTCCTTAATGTGACCGCTGAGGCCGTTAAGGAATCCGAGTTTATCCCATCTGTTCTGGATATCTTCGCGGATTTTCTTTTGTGCATCGTATTCAATTGAGCCGACTGCACCTGATGTTAAAAGTTCTCTCATTATATTTAATTTTTTTATTCTTATTTGTTAATAAATATTCACCAAATTTCAAAAGTGAACATTATTTTTGCTCTTTTATGTGTTCGACCCTTTCCATCAGGCTGATGGTCTTCTTGAGGTCGTCACTCAGTAATGTTGTTTCTACTAACTTATTATTTTCTGAAGATGACTTGCTTTCGGTAATAGGTGTGCCGTTGAGTACTTTCTTAACGTCGTTAATTGGGTGGCTTCTCTTAAGTTCCTCGTTAATCTGGTTGAAGAGAGCCTTCGACTCGTTGATAGACTTAACAGCGTTGAACCTGTTGATAATATTCATCTTCTCTTCCTTGGTCGTTGAGTTCTCAGTAACAAGTTTTACAATCTTTGCAAGGCTGCTGTTTACGATTACTGCTTCGTTCAACTGCTTTGTGATTTTGCTTGCAATATTCTTCAACTGCTTGTTCTCAGCAAGGATTGCGTTTACCTTTCTGCGGAGGTTTTCGTTCATACCTTCTACAGTACCTTCGTATTCGCCATTGTCTCTTGAAATTGCGTGGCTTCCGTAAGCAGTGGAATCCTTTTCGGACTTCAAGGTCTTGTGCATTCCGCGTTCGTTTGCCTTACCGAAACGTGACTGTTCCTCAAGTGCTTCGTCGTATTCATAGTCGAAGTCAAACTCTTCGGTATCGTCATCGCCATAGTCTGCGAGCAAATCTTCGGTGAAATCTTCATCCTCGATGTAGTCCTTACCGAATTCGCGTCTCATAGCATTCTTTGCGGCACTTTTGCCACTCGGTTTCTTTCTTTCGTCAGTTTCTTCGTCGCATTCGAGGCACACTTCGTAGATAGGTTCGGTAAACGGTTCCTTGTCATCGGACTTGCCAGCCCAGCGCTTTCCGTTATTTTTACTGCCCTTAGGTGCGCCAGCGTTGAAGTTCATGTCACCGTCACGTCCGTCGTCAGAAGGCATTGTCATAGCGGTCTTGTTCTGATAGTCGTCAGTGTAACCAAGGTTTTCCGACTCGTTCATCATAGTTGTGTCGTCGTTTTCAAAATTATTATCGGCTTCCCCACTCAGGTCAATGATATATTCCTTGTCTGTAGTGTCGTCGGTCAGTGTCAGATTGTCGCCGTTCATTACAACGCGAACGCCGTCCTCTGGGGTGACCGTCTGGAACACCTTGTACAATTGGGCATCATTCATTCCAGTGCAGTCATATTCGCCGTCACCGCATTTGAACTGTTCAAGTTCGTCGTCCCATGTCGTGTCTTCACCACCTGCCTCTGGTGCTTCAGTAGCATCGGTTGCGAGGTCTTCCGTACCTGCTTCCGTTTCAGTTTCACCTTCTGGTGTTGCTTCAGCGGTTTCGGTTTCCACATCGGTTGCCTGTTCAGTCTCTGGGGTTGACGGGATATCTTCCTTCTGGTAGGTATCGTCCTCTTTCTTTGATTCTTCCTTCTTTTCGGAAAGAATTTCCCTCAAGTTCTGGTTTACTGCTTCTCCGAGGAGGTTCTTCAACGATTCCTTCGTGCTTTTTACGAATTCTTCATCGAGAGCCTTCTTTTCGTTAACCAGGTTCTTGATATATTCGCTTCTAATTTTACTAGCCATTTGCGTAAAAATTTTTTTTGAGTTATTTTTAAAAATAAATATATCAGCGTTTTCATTTTTGATAAAAAAATTAACGGTGTGATTAAAAATATTTTAATTTTTTTCGAGGGGGTGATAAAAAACACCCCATTGGTTGTGGGGTGCATAAATAATATTTGGTATTTTTATTACATTATATTTATGTTATGTATTGTAATTGTATATGGTTTAGAGTAGAACCAATTAGGATATATTGATAATTCATCTTGCCCGTTACTAAATATATAACTTTCATGCGTATCATCTGCGCCAATATAATCGAAGTTGAATTTTTCACTCAAAATATTAGCCAATTCGTCAAATTTAATAGGAGTTTTTCTTAGATTATTGCCCACCAAACGTGATAATGTATGCCATATTTCTAACTCCAAATCTTCTTGCTTTTCTGCGATACATGCTGCATTTAATTCATCATCATCATATACACCTAGCATGTTTCTGCGCTGATTATATGTAATATCTTCCTTCAAGGTCTTTTTCTTGGAGTTCTTTGCTTTCTCCCAGTTATCATCAAAAGCATATTCATAACCAAGTTTTTTAGCGTATCTCATTAAACCTTTTGATACTGGATTCGGATAAAAGTAACCGTGCATTGGGCTGACTGTCTTATGTGTATGGTCAACAGTGCCTACAGCAATACCATTATATCTAAGTGTTTGGTATTTATCTTCCCTACTATTCCCTAAATCATATGTAATGGGTTTATCCTTGAAATATCCTTCCTTTAATATTCTCTTGACAGATTCCTTTACCATATTGTGCAAGTCTGATTCGTTAAGTCTTATAACTTTCTTTGTCATATAATATTCAGTTTTTATGTTAGTTATTTTATTTTATGCTTGTATTAATAAATTACCTCTAAATATCCTATGGTTTCCTTTTTCCGTAACAATTTCAACCACTTGGATTGGTGCATTTGGTTTTAGGTTCAGTTCATATTCATCATCATTATACACTCCACTAGCAAGTGTTTGCAACCAATTAACATCTTCGGGTCTGACGTAACCTTTTAAAATAATTGTATCTTGGTTATTATTACCAAAATATGCTTCAGCACTGCCTCTTCGATAAGACCAATAAACGCCCAAATGTCCATTATAGTCTTTTTTGAACCAATCGTATAATTTATTCTTATCTGCAAACTTCGGAATGGTTATAGCACGTTCAATATATATGCAATTATTTTGATTTGTCATTATATATTTCAAAATCGTATCAGTTACATTATCATGACACCATTCAGCGAAGTCATTATAAATTTTATCACTCCATTCTTCATCATTATCGATTTCATAACTTTCACAATACCACTCACCTTCTTTATCAACTATCTCGTCAAACAATGGTGAGTTACGAATATTGCAATCACACATAAACTCGCTATATAGATAATCTCTTTCACAATTGCTATTCAATTCGCCCTGTTTTCCGTGAGATACAATATATTGTATGAATTCGTGGAGGTTATCGTCCTTTGCTTCCTGCAAGAGTTTCTTAACACAGGTCTTTACAACCCTGTGCAAATCTGTTTCAGTAAGTCTTATAACTTTCTTTGTCATATAATATTCAGTTTTTATGTTAGTTATTTTATTTTATGCTTATAAATAGTCTTCAGTTTCAAAACTGTATATAAATTGTTGGCACGGAATTTGCATATTATACCTTATATATAAATAATAACTATCAAAAAACAATTATAGAATTATGAAGAAGATTTTACTTACTATTGGGGTTTTGTTCACTATGGCGCTTGCCTGTGTAGCACAGGAAGTGCTTACGGCTACAAGGGTCGTGAAGTCAAGGGGTGCTGAAAGCGAATACGTATTGCCCGACATGACCGAGGAGGTCGCTATTGACAGACCCGTACTTTCAAGGGGCGGTTGCGTGGTAAAGATTGACAACTGGACTGGATACTACGTAGACCTTTGGGTCGACAAGAACTACAAGGGTAGACTTAACCCATGGGAAAACTCGCAGTTGATTATGCCCAACGGCTTCGACGAGATTTATTGCAGGACGATGGGTGAATCATACCAGTGGATGGCTGGTGGCGAATGCAACGAGCAGTTCGTACTGTCACTCCCCGAAGAGGACGAATAGGATATTGGGATTATAGTTCGAAAAAAAATAAGGCGACTTGTTGATGGGTCGCCTTTTTTGATATGTACCTGTTCGGCTAATGCGACGGCATCTAATTGTCTTGCGTAATCCATTATTTATTACGTTTATTATTTATCCCCACTTGTATCTTCTGTTCCTGGTATTGCGGTGAAAGTACTAAATACCGCCGACCATGAAGCGTTTGACGTATATGCAGAAATAGATGGCGATGGAACAGCGCAGGTGGTAGTATTGATACCCTCAAAAACATCAGCACCAAGTGTAGGCGGCGTAGTTGCAAAGCAAGCTACAGAGGCAAGGCTTGTGCAGCCGCGAAAAGCATAGTTGCCGATGCTGGTAACGGAGCTTGGAATTGTTACTGATGTCAAGCCCGTGCAGCCGCGAAACGCAAAGTCTCCTATGCTTGTAACGGAACTCGGAATTGTTACCGTAGTCAAGCCTGTGCAGCCAGCAAAAGCACCGTTGCCGATTCTGGTAACGGAGCTTGGAATTGTTACTGATGTCAAGCCAGTGCATTCGCTAAACACAAAGTTGCCAATGCTGGTAATGGAGCTTGGAATTGTTACTGATGTCAAGCCTGTACAGCCCCTAAAAGCACTGTCTCCGATGCTGGTAATGGAGCTAGGAATTGTTACTGATGTCAAGCCCGTGCAGCCGCGAAAAGCATAGTTGCCGATGCTGGTAACGGAGCTTGGAATTGTTACTGATGTCAAGCCTGTACAGCCCCTAAAAGCACTGTCTCCGATGCTGGTAATTTGCGATGGCAGTACAACGGTTGCCACATCGTTACCTGTTCCGTCGTCGAATATCGTATAAACCTGCTTTCCAACTTCTTGTCCTTCCACAGTATCTACCCCCTCGTTAAGCACCAGATATCCTTCCCCTGTTTCTGCGTTAAAAACATTTTCACTACAGTTGGTAGTTATCCAAGTGCTTGTAGGTTGTGTTCCGCCCCCTACAACTGTATAAAGTATTCTGTCAGTTGGGAATACTGGTTCAGGTGGCACGGGTTCTACCCCCCCCCACCTTGATTCCTGATACTCAGGAATCTGAAACGGCTGTTATTAACATACCCCCAGTCAGCCATGGGGTTTAAATTCAATTTGCTCATAGTTATCTATATTTTTTTTAATAAATATTTGGTAGTTTCAAAAATAGTGTATATATTTGCATCGTCAAAATAGAAATGTTTAACTAAAAGAAAGGAAAGAAAATGAAGTACAAAGTAAACGATTTATTGGACGTTCACAAGTTGGTCGGCCATTTGTTTTTGGAATGCGTAAGCCACAGTGTTGATGGTACGGATGTCATTCATTCTATAACCAAGCAAGAAGGTTACGACGTTGATACTACCGAAGTTGACATTAAGTTAACTTTCAACGGAATGGAAGTCAAGATTGACCCGTTTCTCGAACAGTTTGAAAAGCAATATGACAAAATCACAAGCGATAAGGCGGATATAAAATTTGAAGAAATGTTCCCAAAACTTGACTATGAAGACTTCTGGGAGTTAGAAGAAAAAGTCAATGAGTTTGTTGATGAGTTTAGAACTAAAATTAGAAACAAATATAGAGTAGTGAAATAATATGGCACAGAGTTACATTGAGTTCACGAGAGTACAACAAGTGAGAGTACCGTTGAAGAAGGACATTGAAGAATTTCAGTTCAAGCGTTACGTCAATGGTGACGATAATATGTTCGACGATGAAGATATATTCGACTTCGACAACGAGGAAATTGTCGAGGAGGAATATTCATTTGCCAACCACGACTGCAAGTTGGTTATTGACGACAAGATGGTTTACGGGTTCAAAAGCCCGTGGGTTATTGGCACATTATTCAAACTCAAATATTAGAAAGGAGAAGTGATTATGCCGAACCTATTTGAAGCATCCTGCGACCAGAAGTCGTTTGAAAACCTCAAGCAAATCAAGGCTAACTTTGAAGCCGAGCAAGAAGAGGAAAAGCGTAGAGAACACGAGAGAATTGTTGAACAGCATAAACGTACACATATTTTTGACTCATATGAGCAAGCTCTCGACTGGCTTGTAGAACATCCCGACAGGCGCATCGAGTGGCATTGTATGACATTAACATGGCTACCCGAAAAGAAGGCATACCAGTCGTTCGAACAGGAGTATGACATCAGTGGTGTCGTTCCTTATGATGTGACCAGATATTATTCAAGGGAGCAACTACTTGACGGAATGAAGAAAAGTATCCAAATAATGCTTTCATTATATGAAGGTAGTTACGAGGAACAGTATCTTGACGAAAATGGGAAATTGAATTACGTTGAAATTATATAAATTGTATTTAACTATGGAAGAAAACATTAACATTGCGAAGATTTTAGAGAACGCCCCAAAGGGATTGAAGTTGTATAGCTCTCTTTGTGGTGAATGTCAATATGACCATTTGAGTGAAGGACTGGTTGGATATGACATATATGTTACCACCTTGGAAGATGATTATACCTATTGTTTTAATCAGGACGGTATATATATGGACGGTGGTGAATGTCTGTTGTTCCCATCAAAAGAGCACAAATCATGGGATGAATGGCAGGATGTATTGTTCCAAAGAGGTGATGTAATAGTTTCTATAGATAAAGTACCTGTATTATATTACGAAGATAAAGGTAGTGAATATTCAGTATATAATAAATATGGCGTAAAACTTGGTAAAACACTAACTTACCTGTTTAATTCTCGTTACGCAACTCCAGAAGAACGTGACCAATTCATGACAGAACTTAATGCAAACGGTTACAAGTGGAACGCTGATACTAAAGTATTGGCTGAAATCAAATGCCCCAATTCAGAACACAATACAAACATTGACAATCAAGTTAAAAACAATACCTTCTACCATATTCCACAAGAAACTGAGGTTGAAGTCACACCAGACGGCTGCTATAAGTGCGTACTTAAAACTGAAAAAAAGAACCCTAAGTTCAGGATTGGAGACCATATAGTCGGTGATGATGAAACCATATATAAAATAATGGATGTTCATGGCACGCTTTACACCTTATATGATTATAGCAACCAAAATAAATTTAAACAAACGATAAAGAAAATAGACGAGAACCATAGTCTGGTTACAGACAAGGAACTCATTGATGCAGGAATAAAAAACCAACAACATAAGTTCAAGGCGAATGAACATTACATCACACCCCATAGGGAGTTCTTCAATTGGATATATGACAGGCTTGTCAGTCTTTATGGAGAAAATCCTAACATTGACTATATGCTGTCCCTCAAGGAACGCATTGATGACTTATTCCCTGAAAAAGAAGAAACTGACACCACCAGTAAACCTACTGAAGAAAAGTCTTTCACTATTGAAGACCTTAAACCCTTCGACAAGGTGCTGGTGAGGGATTGGTTTTATGGGAACTGGACGTGCGATATATATAAACATTATGATGAAACAGATAAACATTATAAATGTTTGATTTCAAGTTGGGAACGATGTATTCCCTACAATGATGAAACCGCGCACCTATTGAATACTACTGA
>Ga0265298_10003266_pt1 | contig 21622 bp, 36 predicted proteins | sample AusTroGonzalo_MG_3_FD_193486 | JGI IMG/M metagenome (GOLD analysis project Ga0265298, IMG submission 193486) | Bovine rumen microbial communities from tropical cattle in Woodstock, Queensland, Australia - Gonzalo_01 | ecosystem: Host-associated > Mammals > Digestive system > Stomach > Rumen ...
GAGATGCCCGTAGAGCGACTGAACCATTGCGAAGACGGCATCCCCGCGAAACGACTTCTTCTCGGCGGTAAAAAGGGAACATGACGCTCCCTCGTTGATCTGCCTGAACTTCCGCATGTTCTGCCCGACCAGCTCCTGCCTGTGCTGAAGCACCAGAGTTTTTCCGCCCACCTCTTTGGCAAGGCTGCCGAGCATGATGGTTTTTCCAGCGCCCGTCGGGGCGACGCAGAGCGTGTTGCCCCGCTTCTCCAGAGCCTTGACGGCTCTGGAGACAAGGCGGGACTGGTAGGGCCTGAGGATCATTCCTTAAAACGGAACTGAATCCCCAGCGGCCTGCTGGGCGGGAGCAGGCTGCGCCCATGCGGGAGCAGGAGCGCCGGGGGTCGGCGCGGACGTGGGAGGAGGCGGAGTCTGCTGCGCGGGCGAGGCAGACCAGCCGCCGCTCTGCGGCGGAGCCGCCTGCGCCTGCGGAGCGCCCCAAGCCTGCTGGGCGGGAGCCGCAGGAGCCGCGCCGCCGACCGGGAACTCAGGCACGGGGAGCGCGGAGATAAGCTCGTAGGGAGGCTGGCTGAGACTGGAGAACTCGCCGTCGGCGCGGGTGACAATCTTTGTCAGCACGTTGTTCACGAAGAAGTGCGTCGGGTCGTTCTTCTTCGGCGTGTTGCTGGCCTCGCAGCCGACCTTGCAGGGGAACGTCATGCCCTCGAAGTCTCCCCAGCCGTTGACGCGGCGGGCCTCGGTGGCCTGCGGAGAGGCGTCGTCCGGAGTGACGTTCCGCGCCACTTCGAGAATGGCTCCGAGCTGCTTCATGGAAATGTCTATGGCCTTCTTGTGGCCCGGAGTCGTGGCCCCGGCTACGTTGAATCGGTGGTAGATCTTTGCTCCCTTGAACTGGCCCTGCATCACCTCAAGCTCCGTGGAGAGGAATTCCAGCGTGGAGTTCTTTGCGCTGGTGAGTTCGACAGCCGAGCCTGTGCGCCCCTGCTGGGGCATCTGGATGTGCAGCTTGACCCATACCATAGAATCCGGCGGAATAACGCCGACGCCTGCACCCTGAGGGCCGTAGCCGTTGAAATCTATCATTACTTGCTCCTGTTAGAATTAGAATGGATAGGGATAGGCGTCGCCGATGGCGGCCTTGAGCGCGTCGTGGACGGGCTTCCAGCTCCGGTCGCTGCCTACGGAAATCTCCGCCGGAAGGTTCCAGCGGTTCTTTGCCAGAAGGGCCGGACGTTCCTGAGTGAACACCACGCGGTCGCCGGAGCCTTCGGCGCGGAACGACTTGCCCTGCGGATCGCGGGAACGCAGGATGGCCCTGTAGTTGACGAAGAAGACTTCGTCGGCCCACTCCTGCCATAATGCGAACGCCCGCTTGTGCAGCTTGACCTGATACCTGTCGTAGGCTTCGCTGTCCGGCGGCGAGAATGTCTTGATCTCGCTGTGGGCAATCAAGACAATCTGCATGCCTTTATTGAGGCGGAGAGAGTCAAGACCGCCCTGAATGAAGCGCCAGTGCTTTCCGGCTTCCACGTAGCCCTTGCCGTAGCCGAGCGCCTCGATGGAGGCGAGAGGCTGGCCCTTGTCGTCGAGATGCTCCCGGCAGACCTTGTCCCAGACCAGCGGTTCCAGCCAGTCGAGAGAATCCAGCACCAGCGTCTTGAACTGGTGGTCGCCGTGGAGCGCCTGTATGGCTCCCACCACGTCCTCGTAGCTTCCCGCGACCTCAGGGAAGGTCGGCACGTCGATGGCGCACGTGCCGTCCTCCGTGCGGAGAACAACGGGATCTTTGAAGGTGCATGCGGCGGTCGTCTTGCCGATGCCCTGCACGCCGTAGATCAGGAACCGCTGGGGCTTGTAGAGCGTCTTTGCAGAGACGATGCTGTTCATGTCGAATGCCATCCTACGCCTCCGGCTCCGTGCTGACGGAAAAGCTCTTCTTGACGGTCAGGGCGTCCTCCACGGGGCGCTTCTGCTCTTCGCTGGCGTTAGCCATGAAGCCGTCGAGCGCCCGCTTGTTAGCCTCCCATTTGTAGCGGAAGAGGTTGAGGAACTTTTCGTCGCCGAGAGCGAACCGTGCCGTGTTGAGCTTTGCCTGATCCCACGTGTAGGCTTCCTTGCGCTGCACCTTGACCTTGATGCCGTCGAAGCTGGCGCTTGCAGTGTTCTTGCCTTCGGGGAAGACGGCCTGCTTGGCGATCTGGTCGCTCACTTCGGAGAGACGCGCCTTCAGCTCGTCTATCTGCGACTTGATGGCGAAATGCTCCTTCACCAATGATTCAATGCTTTCCATTTTCACTCCTTATATCTTTCCGAGAATATCCAAGGTCGCCAGCAGGTGGTCTGGGACAGGGCGACCAGTCTCAAATTCAGACATGAAACGAATAAGCTCCGGCATGCGGCGGATGACGTCGAAGCTCTCGTCCGGCTTGAGGTTCATGCGCTTGCAGACATAGGAGATGTATTCAGCGTGGTTGTTCGTGCTGAACCTCTTCACTATGCCCTCAACTGTAGAAATCTTGTGCTTCAAAAAATACGAACGAAGAACGAACGCTCCTGCGCGAAGACTATATTCCGGTGCCACCCAGATGGCATGCTTCTGCCTGTCTCTGCCGCACTGTCCTTTCCAGTAGCGGTCAGAGGGGGCTTTTACATTCATCCATGAGTTAGCCTTGTAGCTGACCGTGCCGGGGCGTCCTGCACGCGGTTGAACACCCTTCTTGGCTTCCGCAATGCGCCGTTCCGCGTCGGCAAGCTGGCCTCTCGCAACGGACAGGCTGGCCTTCAGGCTTTTCGCTTCGCCGTGCCACTTCAGCGCCTCGCTCTGGAAGAACTCGACGCTCTGAACGGCCCTGTGCGCCGTCCATGCTCCCGCCGCGCCCACGGCAATGGCAAGACAGGCTACGCTAGTCGCGAGTACGCTTTTCACAGCGCACCTCCACGCCCTTGAAGAAGCGGGGCTGGCCCGTCTTGCGGGACTCCCACTGCCACTGCCTGTCCATCAGCTTCGCCTCTGCCTCGGCGTTCATCATGCACTCTTCATAGGAAGGATAAATCTCCTCTTCGGATTCAATCTTTTCCCCGGAGGCAAGAAGAAACGTAAAAAGAGCGACATAAGCGGTTGCATTTACCATTTTACTACTCCTCGAAATATTTTTTATACGTTTTCATAAATGTAAAATATGCCAGCGATCCGACATTGCGGACGGCCCTCTCGTCTCCGGCGGTCAGTTCGAGGCCGGGGTGGTCGGCGCAGAAGTCGGCCCATGCATCTGCGAATATGGCGCTGGCGTATGGCTTGAAGTCGGTGACAGACTTCGGCCTGTCCATCTTTGATATGACTGAGGCCATCCTGCTTTCGGTGATGTAGCCCTTGAATTCGGCGTTAAGGCCGTCGATTACTTTCCTGTCCGCGTCCGTTGGCTTCAGGGAAGGAAGCCTGTTTTCGCGGAAGTCTGGACGTTTCCACTTGAAAATGAGTCCGTCCGGCTCAATCGGCACGTCGAGAGGCTGAATGACCACGCCCTCCATGAGCTGCGCCGGATTGAAGAATGATGCCTGCGCTTTTGCCATTGCCAGAGCTTCCTCAAAATGCCTGCAGCGTCCCAGCACAGGGACAAGCATCGAGGTCATGCCGCAGTGGTCAAGCACCTGCTCCACCAGCGCAAAGGGCCAACGCTCGTAGCCTTTGTCTCTGTGGATGCTGTATGCGCCGAACCAGCGGAAAGCCTGAGGCACTCGATAGTCGATACGGCCCATGACCTTCTGCCCGAAAAATTCACCCTGAAGGGTGAATTGGTCAAACTCTTCAATCATGGAACTTGTCAGCAGTTCCACTAGAGGCAGAAGCTGGGGCCATGCCGACCCGATGCCGTAGAAGTTCCCGTCCACGAACTGGTTCCGGCTGGAAAGCCTCCACTTGCCATCATGTCCGATGTTCAGGCCGATGTTGGTGCCGTCAATCTTTTCGGACACCACCCAGTTCTGAATCTCCCACGCCTTCTGAAATGCGCGGGAGTTGCGGAGGCGCTCTGCCTCGATGTTTTCTATTTTGGGCCACTTATGGAACTGCATGAATCCTCCGTAAATTTTTGCGGAGTCCGGCGGGATGCAATCCCCGCATCCCCTCCCCTGTTTTCCCGCCCTCACCGCATTCAGACGGGGACTAGGGGTGGTGTCCTGCATTTTGGACTACGGACTCTCGGCTTTCGCCTGCGGGGCGAAACGAGGCGGAGAAGGGCCGGATTTGAACCGACGACCAGACTCAGTCCGGCAGGCCAAGCTAGCGTTCGTCACCTGCTTTAGTCTGAAGACGCCGTCTGTGTAGGCCGCGCCTCCTTACCAGACTTGAATACCTTCTCCGTGAAATGGCGGAAACGGCAGGATTTGAACCTGCGGTGCGACCTCGGCCGCATCACCTGTTTTCAAAACAGGCTCCTTCCAGCCTGACTCGGACACGTTTCCGTGAAATTTAAGACGGGAGGCCGGACAGTTTCATCATGCTCTCTCTGCGTCCGGCCTCCCCAGCTTGGAGGAAAATTGCTACACCCCCAGAAACACTCGCACAACCTTTGCTCTGCGCTGCATGTCAAACATGGTTTCAGCCTTGTCGCTCCACGCGATTTCCATGAGAGATTCTTCAGTTCCCGCAGGGGAGTAGTGCCTGACTATAATGTCAGGCGTTTCGACGTCGGTGGAGCAAAGCCAGAACCGGACTTCAGCCGTCTTCGCCCTGCGGCACCAGCCGCTTTCAATGCGGCCCCCTGCACAGATCCATGTGCCGGGTTCAGTCACGTCCCACATGTCCTTCATTGCCTCCGATGAGGCAATTCCGAGGAACACGATCCCGTAGGCCGTCTCGAACGGGACTGACGGGAGGTCAGTCTTGGGAAGCAGACAACGCTCTACGTTGCGCGGGGTGGATACTGGTTCAATGCAGTCGGGAGCGGTATGGTCGGTCATTGCTTTAACTCCTTTCAATTATTTCAACTTTTTTTATTCTGAAGACTACAGCATCGCAAAAGCGGAACAGCCGATTATGCGGCCGTCTGTGTCGCGCACGACGCGGGCCGTCGTGAGCAGATCGTCGGTACGGCGACCTGCATGCTTGCAGGCTTGGGCGGTCAGGGCGCTGACGATGAGCATGACGCCCTCCTGCCATTCCGGCACGCCTTCGGGATCTCCGTAAGTCATGCTAAAAACAGGGATACCCATGCAGTCTTTGAGGGGCGTCTCGCATGCGGAGGCGCGGGACATGCCGCGAGAAGGGAAGCGGTAGATAGGCTCGGCATTGGCACGGGCGAGAGCATAGCCCTTCTGCCCTGCGGGCTTCACGTCTGACGACGCGAAAACGGTAATTTCATGAGGCGTGAGGTTGATGATTTTCATGCTTCTACTCCTTGAGGAAACTTAAGGAAATTTGAAAGGGAGCCTCTGATGAGGCTCCCCATATATCTGGAGGCGCAGTTGAGGCTCGAACTCAAAACTTGCAGATTACAAGACTGCGGCTCTTCCAGTTGAGCTACCACGCCAGAAATACTTTGCTGTAAACAGTTTCGCGCCCTGATCCGGATTGTCCCAAGCGCGGCTGGCCCTCTCGCGACCCTGCATTTCGTCCTCCGGCTTTCGCCCTCCGTCGCGGGGCAGGACTTCCACCTGCTGACCTCTGGCCTTGCGGCTCTGACGGCGTGTTTTTTGAGGATCCCCCTTCTGAGGCCGGGGCTTGCCGTCTTGAGGGCTTCACCCTCTCGACGGCTCCCTTGTAGCCAAACTTGGATTCGGGTGCAAGAACTTTTTCCCGCTTTTGGCTTTACCAAGCCAAACTTGGTATCAACTAGGCGAAAAGAAAGGCGAAAAAAGTTTCCGCCTTTCTCCAGTTCTCAGAGTTCCTGCCAGACCCAGACAACCCTGCCGACGACTATGGAGTCGTACTGCTCCAGCGGCAGGCGCGTAGGCGGGTACTTTCGGTTGTCGCTGATCAGCTCTATGCTTCCGCCGTCTCCCAGATGGAGGCGCTTGATGACCCGCCCGAACAGAGGGACGCTCACCAGATAGATGCCTCCCTCGTTTACGCCGCCGTTGAGCGGAGCGATGCCGACGTAGGATCCCCTCATGATGGTCGGCTCCATGCTGTCGCCGTCAACCCTGAGGGCGACCATGCCGGGGCGGGCGTACTGGGGCAGGACTTCGATCTCGCGCTCCGCCTCCTGCGTCCAGAACTCCTGCGGGTCTCCAGCGCCAGTGGTGCCGAAGACCGGAACCGTCGGCAGGCCGGATCCGCGCACCTGTTCCGCCGGAGAGTTGGTTCCCGTGCGCTTGATCACTGGAAAAAAGGCTTCGGGGCCGAGGGCGTCAACGATGGCTCCGACGTTGGCGAGGGACGGCTTCTCGGTTTCTCCCCTGACGATCCGGCTGATCGTGTTCTGAGGCACGCCAGCCGCCTTGGCAAAGTTCTTCTGCCCGCCGTAGGACTGGCAGGCTTCTCCCAGCACTCTGACGAAGTCTTCCTTGAAGCCCATTTTTCAACTCCTTAACATGCTTAACTTATTCAACTTTTACGCCTGCTTCAGGCTTTTGGCAAATCCGTTTCCGGTTTTGCCTCTTGCCTTCAAAGCCAAGTTTGGATACGGTTGCTCCCACTTGGCACCGCCAAGGTATCTGAACCGCCTTCCGTAGGGTGGAATCTTTCCTTTTGACCTTAAATTTTTCAAGGAGGCCAAACATTGCTCGACTTCAACCGGAAGTCCCTGCTCCCGGACAGGATAAACTGGCTCATCGACGACGGCCTCAGAGAAACGCCCGAACATCCCCGCAAGTACCTCGGCATGTCGGCGGTCGGCGGAGAATGCGAACGCGCCGTCCAGCTCGACGGCCTCGCCTCGGCCTTCAGGGACAGCGCCGAAGCCTGCCTCGGCGAAGACCTCGCGCAGAAGCTGTTCCAGCTCCAGCCGGAACCGCGTGTCAGGCGCATCTTCGAGCGGGGCCACCTTCTCGAAGACGCCGCCGCAAGGTGGATTCAGGGCGCAGGCTTCGCCCTCAACGCACGGGATCCCGACACGGGCAGGCAGTACGCCGCCGAACTCTGCGGCGGACGCCTCAAGGGCCACGCCGACGGCATCGTCGTCTGGTGGGACGGCAAGGGGCCATGCCCCGTAGAAATTCCGGCCCTGTGGGAGTGCAAGGTTCTGGGCCACAAGTGGGTGCAGAAGCTGAAGAAGGACGGCGTCCGCCGGACGTATCCCAAGTACTACGGGCAGGTCAGCCTGTACATGAAGGCGCTCGGCCTCGACAGGTGCCTGCTCACCGCCGTGGACGCCGACCTCATGGAGCTGCACCACGAACTGGTGGCCTACGACCATGAAGAGGCGGAGCGTCTGGAAGAGCGGTTCGACCGCGTCGAGCGGGCCAGTCTCGCCGGAGAGCTTCTTCCCCGCGAGGAGACTTCCCGCGCCGCGTTCATGTGCAGGTGGTGCAGGGCCGCCGACGTCTGCTGGGCGGCGGGAGGCGCGTCATGGGCGTGATCGACTTCAACGAATGGATGCGGAAGTCCAGCCCCTCCGGCCTGACGTGCGCCCCGTGGCCCGAAGTGCTTGCGGCCGCCTACGAAGACTGCGCCGCGATGGATCTTGGGCGGCCGGAAATCGTCCCCGACGGCACTGTCCAGCGGTTCGCCCTCCCCGGCGAGACGGGCGGGAAGAAGTCTGGTTGGGCCATAGCGTGGAGCGACGGCGTCTCCGCCGTGGTCGTCTCTTCGTGGAAGACGGGCGACACCGTCAAGGTCACGGGAGCCGACGAGCGGTTCAGGGGACGGGCGGCGGCGCGTCCCGTGTCTCAGGAAGAGATAGAGGCCAACCGCCGCAGGATGGAGGAGGCGCAGGCGAGGCGCGAGGAAGAGCGCCGTCAGGCCGACGCGCAGGCCGTGGCGCAGGCGCAGGCCGACTACGGCATGGCGCAGCCCGCGTCGCCGGACAACGCCTACCTCCAGAAGAAGGGCGTCCCGCCTCTCGGCATGGCGAAGCAGGAGGCCGACGGCACGCTCCTCGTTCCGCTCTACGGTGCGGACGGAGGGCTTGCCGGGGTTCAGCGGATAGCGCCGGACGGCTCCAAGAAGTTTCCCTTCGGCCTCGCCAAGAAGGGGCGCTACGCCTTCGTCGGCAACGGGAACGGCGACCTCTCCTCCATGCTGGTGTGCGAAGGCTACGCCACGGGAGGAAGCCTCCACATGGCAACTGGCCTGCCAGTGCTGTGCGCGATGGACGCGGGCAACGTGATCCCCGCCTGCGAGACGTGGCTGGCGGCCCGACCTGGCACCAAGTTCATCTTCTGCGCCGACAATGACCGCTGGACTCAGCGGAAGGGCGTTCCGTGGAACCCCGGCGTCGAGGCCATGCAGAAGGCCGCCGCGAAATTCGGCGGAACCGTCTGCATCCCCGACTTCCAGAGCCTCGACGGCAACCCCACCGACTTCAACGACCTCGCCGTCCGCGAAGGGCTGCAGGCCGTCAAGGCCGTCGTCATGCCCGACGGCGAGGCCGCGCCTCTGGCCCGCAGCTGGGACGTGGCGGAGTTCGAGGGGCAGGCCCCGGCGCAGGAATGGCTCGTCGAAGGGACGCTTCCTATGGACGCGCCGTGCCTTCTCGCCGCCGCAGGCGGAACGGGCAAGGGCATGCTGGAGCTTGACCTGTGCCTCCGCGTGGCTGGAGGCGAGGCGTCCGGCATCGACTTCAACAGGGACGCCGGATGGCTGGGAAAAAGGGTCTGCCAGAGCGGGAAGGCCGTCATGTTCACGGCGGAGGACAACAGGGACGACGTCCACAGGAGGCTCCAGAGCATCGACCCAGACGGCTCAAGAAGAAGCCGCGCCAAGGGGAAGATGTTCGTCGTTCCGCTTCCCGACGACGGCGGGCCGTTCCCCATCGTCCGCGCCAAGGACGGCTGGCATCAGGGCTTCGAGACGACGCCGCAGTTCGACTCCATCGTGCGCCAGTGCAGGGCGCTGGGCGGCGTGAAGCTCGTCGTCCTCGACCCGCTGGCAAGCTTCGTCGCCGTGGACGTCAACGCCGACCCGCAGGCCGGAGCGTTCGTTCAGGGCGCTCTCGCCCGCCTCGCCAAGCAGGCCGGAGGCGCGTGCGTCCTCATGGCCCACCATATGAAGAAAGCCGGAAAGGACGCCGAGCGGACGCCTGAGGCGGCGAGAGAGGGCATCAGAGGCACCACGGCGCTTGTGGACGGCGTCCGCCTTGCCTACGCGGTCTGGCCCGCCGACGGAACCGCCAGAAAGAAGGCCGCAAAGGCGCTGAACAGGGCGGTGAGCATCCACGACGTCTTCTACTCCGGCGTGGTGAAGTCGAACTGCCCCTCCGACAACGCCGTGCAGATCCTCGTGAGGAACCCGAACGGCCTGCTGGAGGCCGCGACGCCGATGGACGACTCCTGCGCCCCGCAGGACGCCCTCGACGTGCTGGAGGCCGCCGTCCGCATCAAGTGCGCCGAAGGCAAGCCTCTCGCCGCGTCCGGCATGAACGGCCTCTTCGCCAGAAGGGACGAGCTTCCCGAACCGCTCTGCGGATGGACGAAGCACCGCCTCGAAGACGGCGTGCAGGAGCTGCTCCGGAAGAAGCGGATCGTGCGCTGCCAGATAGGCAAGACCGCCAAGTGGCTTGACGTCCCCGACGGCCCGATGGCGACCAGCCCCGACTCCTACGAGTTCACCGAAGGCTCCACCAGCGGGGCGAGGGTGCCGGATCCGGGAACCGGAAAGGAAGGCACCGAATGGTAGCCGGACGCCGTGTGACATCGTCACGGTTCCCAGAAATCTACGGTTCCCGGGAACCGTGGGAACCGTCTGGGAACCGTGGGAACCGTTGTCTACGGTTCCCGGGAACCGTCTGGGAACCGTTGGGAACCGTAAAATATTCAATGATTTCGGGCATTTCTCTGGGAACCGTAAAACCGTTTCACGGTTCCCAGCTGGGAACCGTAGGGCCGGAAAAAATCTACGGTTCCCACGGTTCCCAGAAAACGCTGGGAACCGTAGAAATTCAATAAATTCAGGTAGTTACAATTCAAAAAACCAATACCCGTAGCCCTCCGTATATATCTACTTCGTAGAAGTAGATTATACGGGGACGGGAGCAGGACTGGGAACCGATGACTCTGGGAACCGAAAACACCACCACCACCCCTACCCTCATCTTGGCGCTTCCGTGGCCGCCGAGCGTGAACCACGAATGGACGATGGCGCGGGGCCGCACGATACTCACGCAGACGGGCCGCCAGTACCGCGCCCGCGTGAACGTCCTCGTCATGGCGCGGAGGCATGCCGGAGAGCTTCCCTTGGAGCCTCTGGACGGCCCCCTCGCCGTGCGCCTCGACCTCTGGCCGCCGGACAGGCGGCGCAGGGACGCCGACAACTACGCCAAGGCCGCCTTCGATGCGCTGACCCATGCCGGACTGTGGATCGACGACTCCGTGGTGAAGGACTGCCGATCCGTCATGCACGGCCCCGTGAAGGATGGGATGCTGCGGCTCACCGTGACGCCTTTCGCGGACGAAGAGGAGGCTCCGTATGGCGGTTAGAAAATGGACGCCCGAAGAGGACGCCGTTCTGCGGCGCATGAGATTCCGCCATATGGCGTGGGAGGACATCGCGGCCTGCCTCGGCAGGACGAGGCCCGCCTGCGAGACCCGCTGGCGTGCGCTGAACGTGCCGGACATGCGGCACAGGGGCAGGCCGTGGACGCCGGAGGAGGACGACGCGCTGAAGAAGCTCATGGCGCAGGGCATGTCGTGGAGCGACGCCGCCGACCGACTTCCCGGCAGGTCTTCGCAGGCGTGCGCGGCGCGGGGAAAGCTGCTCGGCGTCTCGGCGTCGAAGCCCGTCCAGAAGAGGCCGGGGGCGTCGTCCGTCAGGCGCTGCCACGACTGCGGCCGCCCCACCGTGGACTATCGCTGCCCCAAGTGCCTCGCGGCGTGGCGGGCCAGAAACGGCGTTTCGCAGGCTGCCGTGGACGACGAGGGCGGCTATTCCGTTTTCGGCTCAAGATGGGCCATCGACTAGGAGGACAATCATGGCAAAGGAAAAGAAGGCTCTGGACGTCAGGGACGAGCTGCCCAAATACCGCAACCCCGTGAAGGTCATGAGGGCGAAGTGCCTCGACTGCTGCGGAGGGTCGGCAAAGGAGGTGGAACTCTGCCCCATCGAGAAATGTCCGCTGTGGCGCTGGCGCTTCGGGAAGAACCCCTTCCGCGAGAAGCGGGAGCTAACGGACGAGCAGAAGGCGGCCGCCAAGGAGCGCATGGCGAAGCTCAACGCCAGTCGTGCAAAAACGGCGTTCAAGCTTCAGGACGAGTAACGATATGGGTCAGGGGCTTCGGCATCGAAACTCACGATTGGCAGACGTGCCGAAGCCTCAAAATTGCCGCGCTAGGAGACACATGAAGCTCGGAATTTTCATCCTGATTCTCTGCGTTGCCGGAACGGCTTTCTCTGCATGGCGCATATGGCGCTTGAAGAGGCTGAAGCCGCCTTCGCCGGGGAACACGGAGACAATCGGGCAGCTCAACGACAGAATGGAAAGAGACTTCGAGGAAATTTTCAGGAAATGGGAGCAATGATATGAGAGATCTTGCGGAAACCTACCGAACAATAGCCTACGCGCCGTCCAAGGACGCCGACATCAAGCGCGAGAATGCAAACATCGACGGCGAGTCGAGCATGGGCGCAATGCTCAAGTACGGCTCGGAAGGCGCGAAGGCGTTCAATCTGGATGAAGTTCTGCCGGAAGAGTTTTCCAAAGCTCATCAGGAAGGCTGGATACACATTCACGACCTCGACTTCATGACGCTGACGGAGACGTGCTGCCAGATCGACGTCGGCAGGCTGCTTCAGCGCGGCTTCTTCACGGGCCACGGCTTCATCCGGCCTCCGTCGAACATCAAGACCGCCGCCAATCTGGCGTGCATCGTCATCCAGAGCAATCAGAACGACCAGCACGGCGGGCAGTCTATTCCGATGCTCGACTTCGCGCTGGCTCCATACGTCCATAAGAGCTACGTAAAAAACTGGCGCCGCGAAGTGGAGGAAATGCTGGTCTACCGCAACGGCTACGACGGAGAGCAGGCGAAGCACACGGCAGAGCAGTGGTCTGTCAAGTACGAGCCGCGATTCGGCAATCCCTCATGGCCTTTCGAGGAGGGCTTCGCGGCGTCCATGATGGCGATGCACGAAATCGCCCTCCGCGCCGAAGCCCGCACCCGCGACGACACCTATCAGGCAATGGAGGCGCTGGTTCACAACCTGAACACGATGCAGTCACGTGCCGGGTCGCAGGTTCCCTTCTCTTCCGTCAACTACGGCACCGACACGTCGCCGGAAGGCAGGCTGGTCAGCGAGATGATGCTCAAGGCGACCGACGCCGGACTTGGCGAAGGCGAGACGCCCATCTTTCCTGTCCAGATTTTCAAAATCAAGGACGGCGTCAACTACCGCCCCGGCGATCCGAACTATGATTTATTTAAATTGTCCATTAAAGTCTCTGCAAAGCGACTGTATCCCAACTGGGAATCGCTGGATGCACCATATAATCTGCAATACTACAAGGCAGGCGATCCAGACACTGAAGTCGCGACTATGGGCTGCCGCACCCGCGTCATGGGCAACGTCTATGATCCTACGCGGGAAACGACTTCGGGGCGCGGAAACCTCTCGTTCACCACGATCAACCTCCCCCGTCTCGGCATTGAAGCGAAAGGCGATCTCGACAAGTTTTTTGTCGAACTCGACAAGATGCTCGACCTCTGCCTCCGCCAGCTGCTTTTCCGGCTGGATATTCAGAAGGCGAGAAGGATCCGCAACTACCCCTTCCTCATGGGCGAGGGCGTGTGGATGGATTCCGAAAAGCTGAACTGGGACGATCCGGTCGGCGACATCCTCCACCACGGCACCCTGTCCATCGGATTCATCGGCCTTGCCGAGTGTCTGGTCTCGCTCGTCGGCAAGCACCACGGCGAAGACGCCGAAGCCCGCGAACTCGGCCTCCGCATCGTGACGCACATGAGGCACTGGATGGACAGGCGGAGCCGTGAACTGAAGCTGAACGTGACCTGTCTTGCAACGCCTGCCGAGGGCCTCTCTGGGCGCTTCATCCGCATGGACAGGGAAAAGTACGGCGAGATCAAGGGCGTCACCGACCGCGAGTACTACACGAATTCGTTCCATGTTCCGGTGTGGTACAACATCTCTGCGGCGAAGAAAGTCGATATTGAAGCTCCGTATCATGCGTTATGCAACGCGGGCCACATCACCTACGTGGAGCTGGACGGAGACGCCGCCCGCAACCTTGAAGCGATGGAGTCTTTGGTCAGGTACATGCACGACAAGAACTTGGGGTACTTCGCCATCTCGCACCCCGTAGACCGCGATCCTGTCTGCGGCTACGTCGGCGTCATCAACGGCGTCTGCCCTAGGTGCGGACGGCGGGAAGGAGAGGCCGTCAGCGAGGAAAAGCTGGAGAGCCTCAAGAAAAAGTACAAGCTGCGCTAGATTTTGCTTGACATACGGAACGGGGAGGCTCCTGCCTCCCCGCATTGACTTGGGAGGAAAGGAGATGAATAAAATTGAGGAACTTGAAAACCGCTGCAGACAACTGGAAGATCGCGTGGAGACTCTTGAGAAGGCTCTTGTCGCCGCTTTGGCGCGTCCTTCAGAGAGGACGGTAGTGGTCGAAAAGATTCAGCCCGTCGCGTCGTGGACGTGGTTTCTGAACGGTATTCCGCAAAACCACGGAGCCGAATGGCCCGATCCAGAGACGTTCAAGATGCATACGGGAAAAGTCATGTGGTACGGAGGACAGTGATTTGACGAGAAAGGAGTGTTTGGACGCGGCTGCTGGCTGCGTGCTGAAGGACAGAAACAGCGAATACGGCGGGCCGGAAGACAGCTTCGGCCTCATTTCCAGCCTCTGGAGCGCATATCTCGACGTTGCCGTGGACACCGTGGACGTCGCGATGATGATGGGCATGCTCAAGATGGCTAGAATTCGTGCCAACAAGGGCTATGCCGACGGGTTCGTGGACTTGGCTGGCTATGCCGCCTGCGGGGCCGAATGTGCCATGCCGGAGAGGGCTAAAGCCGAAGAGGAGCAGAAATATAAGCGCGGCGACAGGGTGCAGTACCGCGTTGTCCTTCCGTCTGTTTCGGACAGTCTTTGGCGCGATGCAGTATACGTGAGATATGACGTGGGATGTAAGCGCCCGCATGTTGTTGACAAAGACGGGGCGCTTTCATGCGTTGACGACGAAGATATTCGTATAGCTCCCAAGGCCGAAGGCTGCGAAGAGCTGGTGAGCGATGCTCCGCAGACGAAGGAAGAGCTGATGGAGCGCATTGCGTCATGCAATCCCGCTATTTACGGAGGTCATGCCGAATGATGTGCGAACCGTTGACCGACGATGAACTCCAGCAGAAGCTGGAAGAATTCATCACGAAGAAGGAAGCGCCGGAGGTAGGTTTATTTGAAATCATTCGCGAGAGGCTCGATTCCGCACGTGAAAAGCATCCCGGCATGGCGGAGAATCTGTTTCACGCCATCGGGTTCCTGTCCGAAGAGCATGGCGAAGCGGTACGGGAGGCTACCAAGGGTCTTCCCGGCTGGGAAGACCGCATGGACTCCGAACTTCTCGACCTCATTGTGGTGGCTGTCAGGATTATACTTAGGGAGTTCCGTCATGATGAGTAAATGCTGCCCCGACTGGCTGGCAAAGCTGCTTTTGATGTGCGCCGGAATTGTAGCCGTCTTCGTCGCGGTCGCTTCGGTCTAGGAGGGTTCATGGACTGGACTGAGATTGCGAAGGGCCTCGTCATGGCGGATCTTTTCAAAGCTGGCGTCGCTCTCGGCGTGGCCTGCCTTGCCGCGCTGGCGTATGCCATAGCGAACTGGATGGGGAAGTAGTGTCGCCCTGCCCTGCCTGCGGATGTGATCAAGTCTATGTCGCCGACACTGCCGAAGGAGGCAAGACTGTGGCCTGTCCGAACTGCGGAATGTCAGGCCCTGAATCGGTGGACGGAGACGCCAAGGAAGCGAAAAATGCATGGGAGTTTCTTCACGGCAAGATGTGCAGGAAATGCTCCCGTCACCTGTTGAGAAGAATCAAGGAATTGAAGGCTGAAATAGAACGCCTTAAAGGAGAACAACATGGCTGTGACAGTCGGAACCCTGAAAAAAATGCTGTCTGACTTTCCGGACGGCCGCCCTGTCTACATCGTGTCGTGCCAGACGGACGAGAACGGCATGGCCTGCGGTGAAGCTGGCCTCGACTTCCCGAAGCTTGTGGACGGACAGATGGATCCTGAAATGGAGAAGGAGCTTCCCGAAGACGCCCGTCTCGGCAAGTTCGTCCTTATTACGGCGGAGGACTAGGAGATACGCAATGGAAAAGCAGGACAGAATGATAGGCAAAGGCGTCAAGTTCGACAGGATCCGCCGCATAACAGGCTACCTCGTCGGCACGCTTGACCGCTTTAACAACGCAAAGCGCGCAGAAGAAAAAGACCGCGTAAAGCACGGTCTCTAATTAAGAAAGCCCCGGAACCGCTCCGGGGCTTTTTCGCAACCAAATTTGGCAAGTCAGTTGATTCAAGAATCTTATGCTATTCCCTTGCAATTTGCAACAGCAAGCGGTACACAGAAAATGGACGGCAAGGGAGATGCAAGATGACAAACTTTGAAAGATGCCAGAACTTCGTTCTGGAATGGGAAGGCGGTCTGACAGACGACGCCGCCGACTCCGGCGGACTGACTAAATATGGCGTCTCTATGGCCTACTTGCAGGACATGTCGAAGACGCGGCCTTCCGTTCTGCGGGACATCCTCGGCACGTCTACGATAACTAGGCAGGTGGTGAAGGAACTGACGAAGGATCAGGCTTGGCGTCTATTCAAGTATTCCTTCTGGGATCCGTTCCAGCTAGATGACATGCCCATCAGCGTGGCGCTGTGTGCCTACGACATGAACGTCAACCACGGCTCCTTCAACGCCATGAAGATCATCCAGCGGGCCTGCAACCTTCTGCCCTCCGTGATGCCGAAGCTGGCGGTGGACGGGAAATACGGCCCCAAAACAAGGGCTGCCATGCACTTCCTCAACACGCCCAACGGCATCGGGGCGGTCGCCAACAAGCGCCAGAGCTTTTATGATGCCATTGTTGCGAACAGGCCAAGCCAGAAGGTCTTCATCAAAGGCTGGACTCGGCGCTGCAACGCGATGAAGCGGCAGGCGCTGGAGTGGCTCTGATGGGGACGGCTATGAGCATTGACTTCGACGACTACGGAGACGTGATGCACCTGTCAGACCTTGAGTCCGTGTTTTCCGGCGTGGTGAGCCACCCTGTCTTCAAGGGTATCTGCGCCCTCGGTCTATGGGGCTGCACAAAGCTTGGCCTTCCGGTGGATCTCGCCGTCGTCATGGGCGTTCTTTTCGTGGCGGACTTTGTGATCGGCTGCGCCTACGCCATGAGCAGGGGAAAGTTCACCTGCCGGAAATTTATGCGCGGCATGGCGAAGATTCCGGTCTACACCCTGCTCCTCGTCATCGCATGGCTTGCCCAGTACGTCTGCCAGACGCTGCTCCATACAGACCTGCCAGTGCCTCTCTGGACGGCCGCCTATCTTGCCATGCACGACGCCCTGTCGATCATCGGCAAGGCGGACGCAATGGGCCTTCCGGTGCCTAGCCTCATCAAGAGGGCTATGAGGCGCATTAACCACGCCGCCGAAACGTGCGTGGAGTCGGCGCTGGACAAGGTGGATCCGCCGGAGAAGGACGACGGGGCGTTCAAGAAGCTCTAGGCGCTGAAAAGCAAAGGGCGGGATCTTTTTGAAAATCCCGCCCTGAAATTTTTGAGGGTCTTTTTCAGTCCCTGAACTTGTAGTGCAGGGCTAAGATGTGCCGGATCTGGCCCGCCGTTGACCGCTCGTTCTTGCGGGCGTCCTCCTCGATGACCTCCTTCAGCTTGTCCGGCAGAGTGACGCTGAAGGTCTTCTGACGGCCCGTAGGAGGCCGTCCCATGCGCTTTACGCCGTTGTGTTCCATCTCTAGTCCTCCTCGTCGAACGGCGAGACTTCTTCCCATTCGCCGTCGGCTGTCTTGTGGTAGATCTTGTCAAATGTGCCTGTCTGAAGCAGACCGTGCTTCTGGGCGTAGGAACGGTCGAAGATGTGCCTGTTGCGGGCCTTGAACTCCTCCACAGCCCCCTTCCAGCGTGCCGCACTTGGCGACGGTGACGGGGACGGCGTCCCCGCACCAGCAGACCTCGTACTTGCTCATGGCTAGTCCTCCTTGCCGTTGATCTTGACGTCGAGAGCGATGAGCTGGGGCAGGATTGAACTGAGGCCGAAAAGCTCCGCTCCGCTTTCGGACATTTCCTGCATGCGCTGTTCCATGCGGGAGATAATGAATCTGGCGTTGTCGGCGGCGCGGGTCATGACGTTGCCCTTGCCAGCCAGCTCTTCCTCTGCTTCGTAGGAGCCGCATTCGTCGTACATGTCCCTGTAGCGCCTGAGAATTCCGGCTAGGGCCTCTGCTTCGCCGATCATGGTGTCGAGGGCGGAGAGGCCGTCTTCGTCTGCGCGACGGGCGTTGAATTCGGTATTGTGAGCGAGTGCGCTGATGTTGACGTTCATGCTGTCCTCCTACTTGTCGAGATTGGCGAGAACGTCGAGACGGGCAGCCATGTCGGAGAGGTAGGCGATGTCGATATGGCTTACCATGCGGCGGATCTCGCTGCATGCGAGGTGGACGCGGTCTGCCTTTTCGATGTCGTTGCTTTCGTTGAAGGCGGCCCACTGGTGGGTGAGCTGCTTCAGGGCGCTCTCAATCTCGTAGACGGTGCGCGAGAATTCCTTGGAGACGCGGTCGCGGATGACGCTGCGCTGGTAGTCGATGTCTATGGTTTGCATTTTTGTTCTCCTTTGGTCTTTTCTCATGCCCTCTCCTTCCCGTCAACTAAAAATGTTGACGGAAGGGAGGAAAAAATTTTGCGGTCTAGAGGTAGTGGCGGGCCTGCGCTCTGGTGACGTACTGGAGAGAACCGTCATTCTGGACGACGTACCAGTTGTTTTCCGTTCCTCTGGCCTTGCGGTTGTCGCGCTGGCCGAAGGCGACCACGGTGCCGGGGCAGACGTTGGGGATCTCGACCACGCCGCCGTCGTTGGCGTCGCCCCACCAGATGCCGTCGAAGGTGTAGCTGAAGCCGCCGTCGGAGGCGCGGGAGATGACGGCTCCCCAAGGCTTGCTGTAGCGGCGGGCGTTGTACCCGCTGAAGCTCTCGGAAACGGTGAAGCGGACGTTGGCGCGGGCTTCGGCCCAAGCCTGCCTGAGGCATTCGGAAAAGAGGATGTCGCGGAGGGCGCAGCCGAACTGGCTGGAGGCTTCGCGACGGATCTGGTGCGCTCTGGTCATGATCTGCTGGATGTTGAACTGGCTGGCCATTTTCGTACTCCTTGTCCTGTTTGATGTTTGGGGAGGGCGTCCCCTGTTGATTTGAACCCTACGCCCTTCCCCAACTTGTGTCAACTAAAAAAGTTGATAAAAGTAGACGAAAGGTTAGCAGAGGGCGTTCCAAGCCCTTTCGCCCCTCTCCAGTTCCGCTTCCGACATGAAAGAAAAGCCGATGAAGTACTCGATCACCAGCTCCGCCGTGCGGCGGCCGTCCGTCCATTCCTGCGCTTCGCACATCCAGACGAGGTCGCGCTCGTCGAAACGGCGATAGGTGCGGTTTTCGTCTGTGGGGACAAAGCCGATGCCGTCAAGGTACTCTTCGGCGCTGGAAGAGTCCTCAAACAGGCACCTGCCGTGCTTGAAGCTGATGATGTTGGCGTAACGGTATACGTCCCTGTGCGGGCGGGGCATGCCAGTGACCACGACGTTAATTTCAGCTCTAGTTCTCATGTTTGGCCTCCTAGGCCCCGCCCGGTTGGACGGGGCCGTGGTTTGCTAGTGAAGCTTGTGAACCAGTACGCGGTAGTGGAAACGCTGGATGTTCCATCCTCCGGCGGCGGCTGTCTGCACCTTCGCCCTGCCGTTTTCGCCTGTCACGTACCCGTTGATGGCCGCGCCTTCCATAGAGTTGCCGTGGCGGACGCGGAGCATGGAAAAGTCGGCGGCCTTGCCCACGGCCTTTTCGACGCGGAAGAGGAAGTTGTCGATCAGGGCGTTGGCGTCGCGGAGGTTGCTTTCGCGGAGCTGTTCATCAGTGCGCCAGCCGTAGCAGTCCGGGCAGAGCCGGGGATCCTTGTCGCGCTGCTCGATGTCGTAGGCCGTCCAGTCTTCCACAACCTCGTCGCGGAATGCCTTGAGCTGGGCGGGCATGGTGGCCTCTCTGGCGGCTTCCTTGGCCTCCTTGGCCTGCTGGACGGCAACGGCTCTGGCAAGAGAGACTTCGGCGTCGCTGATCTTGCGGAGGGTGTTTTCAATATCCTCTTCCGCATGCTCAACGTCGCACTGGATCCAGTAGCGGGCGTCTTCGTCCTGTTCCTTGGCGAGAAGGGCTTCCTTCTTGGCCTTGCGGGCCTGATGACGGGCGAGGGTGCCTTGAAGCTTTTCAATCTTGGCCCTGATGGACTCGACGGTGGCTGCCATGTTTGTACTCCTTGTTTGCGGTGTCGGGGTTTCCCCTTGCCCCTATCTCTACGCCTGCCCCTTCCTGATGTCAACTAAAAAAGTGAAAGAAAGTTAACAAAAGAAGGGGCAGGCGGTGTACAGGTTTACCAGTTCTTCCAGACGATGCCGAGTTCATCCCAGTCTTCGCACTTGACGATGCAGACGGCCCAGCCTTCGCGGTCGTAGTGCCGTGCGATGCGCTTGGCTTCGGCGAGGGTGTCGGCATCGCGGATAGGTTCAGGGTCTGCGCCCAAGTAAATCTTGTACCAAGTTTCCATAAGGTGCCTCCTATGCAAAGTGAGCGGGCTTCTTGAGGTAGATGGCGAAGGTGTTGCCGTCGAGCTTGTCCACGAAGATCCTGTCGTGCTGGGAGTAGTACCTGCCGAGGAACTGCTCTATGGCGACACGGAGAGAGCCTGTGTAGACGTCAAGCTCTCTGCCACTTCCGAGTTCCGTTACGGTGTAGGAGCAGACGGGGTGGTCGTAGAACTGAACCTGAATCTTTGTCATTTCTATCTCCTTCTTCACGGGGACGATGGTGAGTTCGTCGAGGTGTGCGCGGTCGTCGGTGCCGTTCTGCCAAGTCCACAGCACGCTCTTGGAAGTAGCGGGTCTGCTGCCGAGCATGGTGCTGCCGCAGCTTTCGATCCATCCGCGCTCCTTGGCGTACCCGCAGGCTTCGAGGAAGCGTTCAGCGTCGGCGACTGTGCTAAAGCTGTAGCGCATGCGGCCTGCGCGGTTGCCGTTGAAGCTGCCGATGCGGACGGTGCGGGGCTTGCGGACATAGCTGACGGTGACGGAATGGTAGGTTTCGGTGAGCATGTTGTACATGGCGTCCTCCTTGGGTTGACGTTGTCCTTGACTCCACCTCTACGCCCCTACCCTGCTTGTGTCAACTAAAAAAGTTAACGAAAGTGAAAAAAAGTTATGGGCCGGACGGTATGCAGGTTTTTTTCGTCCGGCCCAGCGGTGTACAGCTATTTCTTCGTCGCCTCCCGCGCCTCCTCCTCGATGACGTAGTCGCGGAGCGCCAGCACGCAGACCTCGGAGAGCGTCCGGCCCTGACGCTCCGCCAGTTCCGCCAGCGCCTCCTTCAGCTCCGGCTGGATCCTGATGGTCAGTGATCCGGTGCGCCCGGTGGACGGCGTGCCGCCTGTCTTGTAGCCTTTGGTCATGGCGGGTCTCCTACTGCAGCGGAACGGCGTTCAGATTTTCAAGGTTAACCATGTTTTGCGTGAACTTTTCGGGATACAGGAACCTGTCAATCTCCCTGTCGATCCTGCCCCTGATCCGTTCGCTGTAGTCGAGCGCGACGCGACCGTCTGGAAAACGCTTTTTGCATGCGCCCCCGGCTAGACGTTCCATCATCGGCAGGACGGCGTCCATGCACCTGCCGACGTCCTCAGGCATCAGGCTTGCGACGTTGGGAAGCCAGAACGGAATCGCATGGCTTGGCGGAAGCTGGTCGCCTTGAAGCTTGGCGCAGTACAGGACGGGCCACCTGAGATTGGACAAGTCCAAGACGATGACGGCGGAAAGCGGAGCAAGGTCGCCTTCTGGCCAGCAGAAGTAGTCGTCGCGGCACTTCGGGTAGACGATTTTGACAGTGCGGGTTTTCGGCTTCATGGCAACTCCTCGAACGGTGTACAGGAAAAGCGGTGTCCAGTTATTCTTCCTCGCTGTTATTCCAGATGTTGACGCCGGGGTGCTTGGCCTCCCACTCTCCGATCCAGTCGCGGAGCATAAGGCAGGACATGTTGCTGGCGGTACGGCGCTCCATCTTTGCGATGCGCTTAACGGCGTCCTTCAGTTCCGGCTGGAGGCTGATAGTTAGCAACGTGGTTGCGCCGCTGCTGGCATGCCCGCCAGTCTTTTGCCCCTCTTCCTTTGGCGTTTCGCTATGCGGAGCAGGAGATGTCTGTTCATCAATGCCGAGCGCCCGGTTGAGGATGGAACAGACTATATGG
>Ga0265298_10003267_pt1 | contig 21622 bp, 31 predicted proteins | sample AusTroGonzalo_MG_3_FD_193486 | JGI IMG/M metagenome (GOLD analysis project Ga0265298, IMG submission 193486) | Bovine rumen microbial communities from tropical cattle in Woodstock, Queensland, Australia - Gonzalo_01 | ecosystem: Host-associated > Mammals > Digestive system > Stomach > Rumen ...
GCTTGACACCGAGATGCTGTACGACATCCTGCACGACAGCTACGTTCTGACGGCCCAGGACTCGTTTGACGACTTCATGATCGCCATCGAGTGGTACCGGGACGACGCGGAGAAGTTCTGGCTGGTACGAAGGAAGCAGCTTCTTCCCGTCTGTGAAGCGCTTGAGTCGCTTTTATCGGACGACCTGGACGAGCTGTTCCTGTCGATGCCGCCGAGGGTTGGGAAAACAACAATCGTGTTGTTCTTTATGATCTGGTATATCAATAAATACCCCAACCGGTCGAACCTGTACTGTTCATTCTCGGACACGACAGCGAAAACATTCTACAACGGCGCCCTGGAAATACTCAACGACCCGTACACCTACGATCTGGCAGCCGTTTTCCCCAAAAACTCAGTTAAAAGGACAGATTCCAAAGATCTGCTCATCGACATAAACCGAAAAAAGAGATACGCCAGCCTGACGTCCCGGTCCATTGACGGTTCCCTGAACGGGTCCTGTGACGCGGAGGGAATAGTGCTTGCTGATGACCTGCATTCCGGCATTGACGAAGCCCGTTCAAAGGACCAGCTCATGAAGAAGTGGGAAACGGTCAGGGCGAACTTCCTCTCCCGGAAGAAGGGCACGGCGAAGATCCTGTGGATAGGCACGCACTGGTCGCTGATAGACTGCATCTCACAGCGTATCGAGATGCTCCAGACATCAGCCGACTGCGCCCACATCAGGTACAAGGTCTTCAACGTCCCTGCACTTGACGAGAACGACGAGTCGAATTTCGACTACATGTTCCACAAGGGCTTCACGACAGCCGACTACAAGGCCATCCGTGCATCCTACGAGGTGAGCGGGGACATGGCGCTGTGGCTGGCCCCGTACATGGGCACACCGATAGAGGCCGACGGCGCGGTGTTCGCTCCTGAGGACATGCGCTACTACAACGGCGAGCTGCCGAAGGAGGAACCAGACCGGATATTCATGGCGGTCGACCCTGCGTGGGGCGGCGGCGACTATGTGTCCGGGCCGGTCATCTACCAGTACGGAGAAGACATGTTCGTCCACGACGTGGTGTTTTCGAACGGCGACAAGTACGTGACCGAGCCGATGGTGGTACAGAAGGCCATTGGGAACAACGTAGCCGCCATGTACATAGAAGGCACGAGGGTGACCTCCGGGTACGCCGAGGACATCGACTCCCGGCTCCGTGAGCAGGGCCGCCGGATAAACCTTCAGAGCACGACCAAGCACTGGTCGAGCCAGAACGGCAAGAAGCAGAGGATATTCGATAAAGCCCCGGAGATACGGGAAAAGATGATATTCCGTGATGCGAGATGCCGGAGCAAGGAGTACGCACAGTTCATGAACCAGCTGTTCGCCTTCTCAATGGAAGGCAAGAACAAACACGATGACGCACCTGACTCACTGGCCATGGTGCTGTATAACACGACATCTCAGATGAACCGCATCACGATGATGTCCCGGAGCGTGCTTGACAAATATTAAGGAATGTGAGCCATGGCAAACGAATCTGTAAAACTCGATAACGGAAAAGTTGACGTCGACAGGGTTCTCGACCCGGAGATCCAGCTGTTCGGCCGGAGCGTGGTCTATACCGCCGAGGACGAACTCACACCGGAGAATGTGATCCGGGCCGTGAACGAGGCGCTGTACGTCCATGCAAAGAACATGCGCGAGGAGGAATACCTCTATTGGTACCGGCGCGGTGTGCAGCCGATCCTGCTCAGGACAAAGAAGCGGAACAAGTTCATCCTGAACAAGGTAGTGGAAAACCATGCGGACGAGATAGTCAGCTTTAAGAACGGTTACTTCCTCACACAGCCCGCGTTCTATGTGAGCCGCACCGACGGCGCGCAGGAGAAGGTGAACAAGCTGAACGAGTACCTCTACCGCTCCGGCAAGCCCGATGCGGACAACGAGGTGGTGGACTGGTTCCATTCCGTGGGACTCGGCTATGTGTTCGTCCGGCCGATGGATGACCGCGAAGCACCGTTCAAGGTGTACGCCCTCGATCCGAGGAACTCGTTCGTGGCCAAGTCCCTTCGCAGGGGCAATGACCCCGTTTTTGCGGGGAACCTGGTCGTGAGCGGCAACCGCGTGATAGTTGACGTGTTCACTGACAGATATGTGTTCCGGCTCAACTGCGGCGCATATTACGGGTCAGGGCTGTATCTGGACATGTACAACAAGCCGCAGCCGTTCTGCACAGCGATAAACATCGAGAGCATCGAGCCGAACCCGCTCGGGATGATCCCGATAGTCGAGTACCACTACAACTCGACCTACATGGGCGCCTTTGAGTGCGTCCTCAGCCTCCTCGATGAAACGAACCGGATTCAGTCAAATCGCGCCGACGGTGTGGAACAGTTCATCCAGTCGCTCATGGTCATCTACAACGCCCAGATGCCCGATGAAGCGACCGCTGACGACCTGAAGCAGGAAGGCATACTGTTCCTCCGCTCTACGAACGAGATGAAGTCCGATGTGGAGATACTCTCGGAAGCGCTCGACCAGCAGCAGACGCAGACGTTAGTAGACGACATCCTCCGCAGGGCTTTTGCCATCTGCGGGATGCCCTCCCAGACCACACAGAACAACATCGACCACACGACCGGCGCATCCGTCATGGCCAGCTACGGGTGGTACCAGGCGGACGCGTTCGCCCGGAACACGGAAGACCTTTTCAAGCGTGCGAACCGGCGGTTCGACGAGATAATCACTACCATCCTCAGAAAGAAGGGCATTCTGGACATCAGTCTGGCGGACTTTGAACTGCACTTCACCAGGAACGAAACAATGAACGCGCAGGCAAAAGCCCAGACTTTGAACACATATCTGGCTGCCGGCATGCATCCCGTGCTTGCCTTCGCCAAATCCGGCGCGTCAAACGACCCGGTGAAGGATGTGGAGATGTCCGAATCGTACCTGAAGATGATCTGGGGCGACCCGGAGAACCCGAACGCCGGTGATGCCAAGATAGTTGAGGCGGTAGATGACACGTCCAGAAGCGACACAGGCGGTGCAGTATGATCCTTCCCTTCGATGAGCTGAACGTGGTCCGGTCAGGGCTTGAAGAACTCAGCATCGAAGCCGGATCTACAAAAGAGAATGTAAAACCGCTGAACAAGGATGACTGTATCGACCTCGTTCTGGATGCGCTGATAGTCGCCTACGTTTACGGGGTCGAGACCGCGAACCAGTCCCTCGGAACGGCGATCCCGACGCTCGAAGGCGAGATGCGCTCCGCCATTGAGAAGAAGATAGCCGGGAAGGACTTCCGTGAGCGGGTCAGTGAGTACGCGGCGGCCGGGGACATCGCCTCGATCATGAGGGTGGCCGACACGGACATGACGCGGATATTCAACGAGGCGGGCATGAACACGGCCCGTGCGGTCAGCTCAGGCGGGAGGCCCGTCACGAAGACCTGGCGCACCATGGAGGATGACCGCGTCAGGGACACTCATGAATACCTTCAGGGCATGACAGTACCGCTTGAGGCGCGGTTTTACACCTACGACGGTGATTCCGCCATGTACCCGGGCGACTTCGGGAATGCAGACAATAACTGCAACTGCCGGTGCCTGCTTGAATTCAGATAAAGGGCCTGACGGCAAAACCGGTTCGACTCCGGGAAGGCCCGATCAGCACCAGTGAAGGCGCTATACAAATCTCGCAAAATGTCAGAGAAGACAAAAATCGCAGACACAGCCAGAGAAGGCTTAAATCGCAAGGAGAAAAACATGGCAACTGAAAACGAGAACAAGACCCCTTCTGTAGAAGAACTGAATGCCACGATCAAAGAGCTTCAGTCAAACATCACCCAGCTTAAGGGTGACCTCGAAAAGCAGAAACAGGCCACGTCAAACGCTTCGACCGATGCCGCTGAATGGAAGAAAAAATTCCGCGATACCCAGGATGAGGGCACCAGGAGGAACGCCGAGACAGAAGAGACCATCGCCGCGCTCAGGAATGAGCTTGCCAGTCTCAAGAAGAACGAGACCATTTCAGGCTACGAGAAGAGCTACCTCGCGCTTGGCTACGATTCCGCTCTGGCCAGAAGCACTGCCGAGGCCATGGCCGACGGAAACATGTCCGTCGTGTTCGAGAACCAGAAGGCATTCACTGAAGCGCAGAAGAAGGCTGTTCAGGAGAACGCACTCAACAACATGCCCGACCTTTCAAAGGGGAAGAACCCCGCGCCGCCGTCTTCCGAAGACGACAAGCTGGTAGCGGCGTTCAGCCGGGCTGTCGGAGTAGAAACATAAGGAGAGAAAAACATGCCTAACTCTATTGCTCTTGCATCGAAATTTTTACCGGTCCTCGATGCTGTTTATAAAAGAGAATCACTCACTTCCCGGTTCGATGCCACCAATAGCGCTGTGCAGTTCATCGGCGGAAACGCTGTGAAACTGTTCAAGATTGCTATGGACGGCTTCGGCGATTACTCCCGGAACAACGGTTTCATTCAGGGTTCCGTGAACGGCACCTGGGAAACGCTCACCATGCAGTACGACAGAGGCATCAGCCTGAGCGTCGACAACATGGACGACGAGGAGACCATGGGTCTGGCCTTTGGCGAACTCGTCGGTCAGTTCATGCGCACTAAGGAGATCCCGGAGGTTGATGCCGTGCGTTTTGCGACGTATGCAACCAACGCCGGTAACTCTGCGAACGCTGACCTTTCCGGCTCATCTGACGTGCCTGACCTCATCGCCACCGCGCAGCAGGTCATGGGCGACGCCGAAGTCCCGAAGGAAGACAGAGTCCTGTTCGTTTCCGAAACCTGCTACAAATACCTGAAGGGCAAGATCACCCGTATGCTGTCCAACGAGCGCGGAGTGAACCGCGAGATCGAAGTGTACGACAACATGGAAGTCATTCCGGTGCCCACCGCCCGCTTCCAGACCGCTGTCACGCTGTACGACGGCTCTTCCAACTTCGGATTCGTGCCCACCGCCGGCGGCTACAAGATCAACTTCATGATCGTGCATCCCACCGCCCTGCGTCAGGTCGTCAAGCACGCCATGCCGCGTATCTGGCTTCCGAACGAGAACATCAATGCTGATGCCTACAAGTTCGATATGAGGCTGTACCACGGCGCATGGGTCCTTGACAACAAGACCGCCGGTATCTATCTGCACCGCGCTTCCACCGCGATTTCTTAAAGGAGGATGAACTATGGAATGGAGATGGACGGACGGATATGACGTATCCGAATTCAGCAAGACTGTCAGCATCTCTGACAGCTACGCCCTCAAAGATGACGAGAAGCAGATGTTCGTAAACGTGACCTGCTCCGCCGCATCGAAGACCCTGACTCTTGGTCTTCCCACCGGGCAGAACATGATCCTGACGAACATCGGCGGCACGAATGCCATCACCATCAAGAACGTGGCCGGTGACACCGGCACTTCTCTGGCGGCTGGCAAGACCGCTCTCGTTTACGCTTCTCAGACCGCCGACGCTTCAAAAGTGCTCGTGCTGAACTGATGAAGGAAGGCGTGAAGGTCTACGGCGGCACTGTGGTAGGCTTCGTCGCCGAGGAAGAACCGAAAAAAGAGCCTGCCACGGAGAAATCTCCGGCAGAAGAAAAGCCGAAACGCTCAGCAAGAAAGTGATGATACAAGAGGTATTCCCATGACAAACCTACAGAAGATAACCAGAGTACAGGTACTCCTGAACATGGACCCCAGGGCCACAACCGATGTCGTACTGGAATACCTCTCTCTTGCCAATCAGGACATCCTGTACGAACTGTACTCCGTTCTTGGCAAAGTGCCCACCGGCGTTACCGAAGCACCGCCGATCTATGACAGCATCCAGTGCGAGCTGGCAGCCAGATACTTTGCAAGGCGTGGCGGCCTCGCCGAGATCGTGCACGTGGAGAACGGCATACACCGGCATTGGGACACGTCTGATGACAGTGAGCTTATCGGGAAGATCGTGCCTTATATGAGGATACTGTGATGCAGAGTTTGGCTTCCAACATGGAAAAAATCGAATACGCCCTGTACCTCGGTGTTCAGGACATCCTGGTCGACGGCAAGCGTACCGGTGACAAGGCTGAAACGTATGCTCCCCCTAAGGAGTTCTGGATCTACGTATCGCCCAGTAAAGGCGAAGCCGTGGACGAACCCTTCGGCATCAACGAGGAGTACACGAACGTGATGTCCACATGTGACATGAGCTGCCCCATCGCCGAAGACACCATCCTCTGGATAAGGAAAAGCTCTGCGAACGGCGCGAAGCATAACTACGTGGTGAAGGCCGTGGCACGCGGGCTGAACTCCATCAAGTACGCGATAAAGAAGGTGAGCATTTCGTGAGCAAGAATATCAGCATCAAGCTGAGTCCGTACTCCATCGAGAAGGCCGTTAAGTCGCTGAAGGACTACGAGAAGAAACGTCTCAATGCCGAGACCATCGCCAACAGACTTTTGGATGCGCTGGTGAACGAGTCGGCAGGCATCTTCGGCGGCATGGTGCATATAACCCGGAACAGGGTCTCTGACACTGTCTGGGAGGTGGAGTTTTCCACCGGTGTGGAGCACCTGATAACCTTCTTAGAGTTCGGTACCGGCACGGAAACGCTCGATAACCCGGAATACGCGTCCGAGCTTCCGATAAACATCTATGCGGGGTCATGGTCAGAGGACAAGGGCAAAGGCACCTATCAGGAATGGGTGCAGACCGGCGGCATAACCATTAACAATGAATGGCGGCCGTACGCCAAATACCCGTATAACCATACGCCTAAGATGGGTATCTTCTACGGCATGGAAGCGGCCCGGAAGGAACTTGAAAGGATAGCGAGGGGAAGATGATCTCAAGGATTGACGTTTACAACTACATAGCCGAAGCGATAGACAGGCCTGAACGCCCGGTCAGTTGCTCTGCACGGCGCGAACCCGTCTTTGAAACCTTTCCCGCCTGTTCCATCGTACAGCTGAACGACAGTTCCATCAGTCGGAATTATACGCTCAACTACGATGACGAGCAGGTCCAGCGCAACTTCGAGGTGCAGGTGTTTTCCAACCTCCAAACGGGTGCGCTTCTGGAAGCCGAAGGCATCATGAACGAGGTGCGTTCCGCGTTTCGGCGGCTTTACTTCAAGGAATCCTTCGTTGGAAGGATTGAAAATACAGACCCTACGATAATTCGTCTCGTCGGGCGCTTCCACCGTACCATCGGCGGAGCCGACGAGATGCCTGACACAGAAACACAAGGAGATTAAACAATGGCTAACGAAATTGCAACAGCTGGCATTTCCGTGTCATATTGCCTTGAGACCGTTGCCGGGACCTTCCCGTCTTCCGGCACCTGGACGAACATCCCCAATGTCAAGGGCATCGGCGAAATGAACCCGGAACCGGCCACGTATGACGCAACCGACCTCTCTGACACTGTGTGGAAGAGATACATCCAGGCGCTGCGTGACATGGGCGGAAATATCCCGCTTACCGTGAACTTCAACGGCGCTTTCAAGACCGCCTGGGGCAATCTGTGCTCGGCTGCCCACAACAGCACCACCGGACTTCCGGCTGGCTACCGCACCTGGTTCAAGTTCACTGTTCCGACCATCTCGGATAAGTTCTACGTAGCAGGTGACCCCGCAGACGTTGGCTTCCCCGCCGCTGACACCGATCAGATCTGGGAAGGCACCGTGTACGTCACTCCTCTTGAGATCAAAGGCTGGGCAGCCTGAGCGTAAATAAGGAGGCATACTATGGCAACAAAAACGAAAGAAACCCCGAAACAGCTTGAGCCGATAAAAGTGTCGAACGGCGAAAAAGAGTACACGATCTTTTTTCACCGCGGCATTGTCCTTATGATGGACGCGGCAGGCTATTCAAGCAACAAGCTCCGTGACATGCTCGATGAAGCACCTCTGAACGCGATGGTGACGCTCGTCCACTACGGAATGCTTTCGGCCAACCCGGAAGCCACAATGGAAGAGGCTGCCGAACTTGTGTTCGACTTTGGCCTGACGAGTGATTTTACATCCCGCGTTGTAGATCTGTTCACGAACACGTACATGACGGCTGTAGAGGGAAGCGGAAAAAACGCGAAGTGGACGATGGAGTAACACCAGAGGGGGAAGTTCCCCCTCCTCCGTCGTCCGGTGATATGAGTTTTGCCGAAGTATTCCGGGACATTTACCCGTACTACATGCACATAGGCATGAGCTACGAGGAATTCTGGCACGGCGACCCGTATTTATGCGTTTACTACCGCGCAAAGCATGATCTTGACAACGAGGAAGCGAACCAGCAGATGTGGTGGAACGGCCTGTACGTATTCACAGCAATATCGACAGCGCTGTCCAATGTCCACCTCGACGGCAAGCATCACAAGATAAATCAGTACATCTCCGAGCCGTTCAAGATCCGTCCGCTGACCGAAGAGGAAAAGGCGGCAGAAACAGAACGAGCGAAGGCGGTTGTCGTAGAGCAGCTCAATGCGATCAAGGACGCATGGGACGCAAGACAGGAGGCTGAAAATGCCGGATAATTCAACTGCTACAATCGACAGCATCAAAGTAAGGATAGAGGCGTCATCCGAGCAGGCGTCAAAAGGCATAGAACTGCTCACGCGGCACCTCATCTCCCTTGGCGGCATCTCCCGGCATGTCATCCAGAGCTTGTCCCTGTTAAACGGCACGCTTCGTGAAACGGTGGACATCGGGAGACGGCTTAGCCAGCTCAAACTGCCGTTCACGTCCCAGACTGCGGATAAGACGTTCAATGCGTTCGACCGGTTAAAGGATGTTGACGGCAATGCTGAGAAGGCTTCGGCGGGAATTACGAAGTTCGTTCGGAGCCTGACATTCATGACGACCATGACCCGTGCGGCACATCAGCATCTCACGGGCCTTAACAATGCCCTTCGAGAAGTCGCGTTTGCAACGTCAGGGTTCCAGGCACCGATATTCGACCAGAACAACGGGGTCGACTCCATGATCGGTTCCCTTGATCGGATAGCGAATTCCATACAGGCGATGTACGGTCCTGTCACAAGCCTCAGGTTCAACATGGGTTCCCTGACCGGTGAACTTGACGGGACAAAAACCGGCATGGACGAAATGGCAAAATCGACGAACAAGGCGAAGTCGGCGCTGAGCGTCATGACAGGTGTTGTCTCCGGGCTTTTCAAGCACCTCGGCGATGCCGTTTCAAAGGTGACCGGGAAGATAGGCCGGTTCTTTAATTCCCTGAAGCGTATAGCCATGTACCGGGCCATCAGGTCAGCGCTCCGGCTTATCACTCAGGGGTTCAAGGAAGGCATAGGGAACCTTTACCAGTGGTCGCTGGCGGTGAACGCGAACTTCTCCCCAACCATGGACAAGCTGGCGTCTTCCATGCTGTACCTGAAGAACAGCTTTGCGTCCATGTTCTCGCCGCTTATCGAATACTTCACGCCGCTTATCGAGGCGCTCGTGGATAAGCTGGTCACGGCTTTCAACTGGGTTCAGCGGTTACTGGCCCAGCTGACCGGGAAGACTACATGGTATCAGGCCATCAAAGTCCAGACGCAGTATCAGGAAGCGACGACCGACACAGCGGATGCCGTGAAACAGCTTCGTGAGCAGATAAACCTGATGGACTGGGACGAACTGAACAACATCACCGAGTCTGCCCCTGCCGCGGCTTCAGCTGCCGCGCCGAGCACGGAAGTAGACCCGGCGACCATGTTCATCCTTCAGCCGACAGAGCTTGAGCCGATGGAAGGTTCCTTCTGGGACAACCTGATGAAGTGGATCAATGATCAGGACTGGACGTCCATCGGTGAGAAGATCGGAACGAAGGTTCGTGAGTGGTTCGAAAACATCGACTGGCAAAAGGTATGGACGAACATCAAGAACATCGGTATCGCGGCTGCAAAGCTGCTTTGGGGTCTGTTCAAAGGACTGTTCCCGAAGTTGGCTGAGAAGCTGGAAACCTTCTGGGATTCCGTGAAGATGTGGCATGAAGACCTTAAGAAATCGCGGGAGGTCAATGAACAGACAAGCGCCGTCTACGAACTTGCGACAAAGATAACAGAACTCAGCGGCTCTGAAGGCAACCACGGTACAGGCGGAACCTTTGGAGGAAGCGGGTACGAGTTTTACCTTGCCGAGTTCAATAACGTCAGCGAAAATCTTCAGAAGCTGTACGCGGCCAGACGCAACCTGATGAGTAACGTGGTCAAGACCCTCGGCCTGTCAGACCAGGAAGTGCAGAATTACGAATACTGGTGGAAGCGTTACAACATGGGTGACGAAGAAGCAGAGCACATGTCGAACAGTGACCCGAAGTTCGCCGCATACATCGCCGCAAAGGTCGCCTATGATGAACTTGAAAAGAAGATAACCGACCTCACAGCAAGACAGAAAGAACTGGCAATTGAGGCCAGAAAAGCATCCGGCGCTTACGAAGTCTCCGCCGCGGCGATCTATGAGACCACGAACGCCTTCGATGCTTTCAATCTGAGCCTGCCGACAGACATAGCAACAGTTGCATCAGACATATTAAAGGGCTTCACTTCTGCTGATTGGATGAACGGAGGCAAAGAGGCCATACACAAACTTCGTCAGGGCCTCAAACAGAGAGGCTTCAGCGATGACATGATAGAGCTCGCGACAAAGTCCGCCTACGCCTACGCATCCTATGCCGGGTGGCTCACTGTCGGTGACGACACCATGTCAAAGATATCCTCCGCCATTGAGAACTCCGGAATCCCTGAGGAATTCCACGACGTGGCCTATTGGTCGCTTCTGGCGTTCTCCGCTGAGACAGACTGGGCAGAAGGAACGCAGGTAACTGTTGACCAGATGCTCAGCGTGCTTGAAGCGGCGGGCATCCCGGAAGAATACAGGCTCATCGGAGCGAACTCCATGACCGCCTTCCTGAACAATCCCTGGGGTAATGTACCTGACAATGTTGTGAAAGCCATTGAAGACGGCCTAAATGCCGCAGACATGCCGGAAGACATGCGGAAGATCGCCAGAGCATCGCTCATGGCATGGACGCAGGACATCGACTGGGAGAACGGCGGAACGCTCACGGCAAATGACATCGAAATGGCACTTGCACAGGCAGGCATCGACGATGAATACCGCAAGTGGGCGAAGACCTCCATCATCGCCTTCGGCAACGGACAGGGAAGCAAGACCTGGAAGAACCTTGGCAAAGACACCATCAAGCTCCTGAGCAAAGGAGTGTATGAGTTCAACCTTCCGGGGATCTATGACACCACAGCGCGTGAAGCTATGACGGCATACCTTTCATCCATTAACTGGGAGGAAGGCGGCAAGGCATCAGCAAAAGATATTGAGAAGGCATTCATCGCTTACGGCATCCCGGCAGATGTGGCAAAGGAAGCCGCAAAGGCCGCGAAGAACTGGGCAGACCAGAACTGGGCCGATGCTGGCGGATTCTCTGCGGACTACATCTCAAAGGCCTTCTCTAAAGCGGGCATCCCGGCCCATGTACAGCGTGACGCGGCAGAGGCCATCCACAAATGGATGAACGAGACCGACTGGTCGAAGCCAGGCGCAAAATCTGCCGAGTTCATCCTGAAAGCGCTCAAGAATTCGAACCTTGATGAGAAATATTACGATGTCGCACTTGCGTGCATCCAGTCCATGCTCGGAGCTGACTGGTTCGATTCCGGCCGCGTCATGGCCAACACGACACTGAGCGGTTACGTTTCGGCATTCAGCGAAGACGAAGACTCGCACGGGTTTAAGGGCAAGGTATCAAGCTACTTCAATAACAAGCTGGACGAGATAGTCAAGGAAGGCCTCATCGAAGAACTGCCCATTGACTTCTCGCTCCCGTCATCAAAGGACATTGCCGACGAAGCGAACGACATTATCGACAAAACTGAGATATCAAAGAAGCTCAAGGTGCAGTTCGACTTCAGCGGCAAAGCAAAGATAAACACGGTCGAAGATGAAGAGGGCTATATCGAAGTCCTCAACTTCGCCACCGGCGGATACGTCAAGGGTCAGGGCACACTCTTCCGCGCAGGGGAGATTCCCGGACAGGCGGAGATGGTCGGCAATATCAACGGCCGCACCGGTGTGGCATCGGGCCAGGAGATAACCGGCATCGGTGACGCGGTATGGTCTACAGGCGGAAGGACCGCCACACTGCTTGAAACGCTCATTGAGATAGTCAAGAACAAGAACCTCGTTATCTCACCGTCTGCGGCACTTGGCCGCACGGTGTCCAGATCGGAGCGCATGTACGCTTCACAGATGGGGTAACAACATGGCATTCAGCGGTTATCTTATCAAGCTGGGAGGGTCGTCAGGGACGATTCTCCCGCTGAAATACATCAGGTACGAGACGTACAAGGTCACGCCGAACCAGCGGATGGATTACAACTCGACACGTGATTCCACAGGCGTTCTTCACCGCACGGCCCTGTCTCACACGTCTACAAAGGTGGAATTCAATACAAGGCGGCTGTCTAACAAGGACATGGAAGCGCTCATCAGCCTTTTTAGAACGGCATGGACAAATACGCTTGAACGGAAGCTTACGCTGTACTACTACGACCCGGAGAATTTTACGTACAAGACCGGCACGTTCTACATGCCTGACATCGAGTTTACAATCACCAATGTAGACACGACGAACAACAAGATCATGTACGCCGAGACCCGGATAGCATTCATCGAATACTAAGGAGGGGCAGATGCAGAAACACACAATGTCGTACCGGCAGGCGCTTCTAAACGGTGCTGAACAGGACGTTCTGCTTCTCAGGAAGTCACAGGATGACGCCGCGCTCAAAGCATATCTGTCCGGTCTTGAGGGTGACTTTACAGTACGCGGTGTAACCCTGGACGAGGACATCTGCTCCGGTGACGACCTGACGTTCGGTGCCATCCCTGCGGCCAGCATGTCCTTTGAGCTTACCAACTGGAACAACGAATACACCGACTTCCCGTGGGGCCGGTTTGTGGCCTACGGCGCGGTAAAGACCGGCACGAAATCTTTCGCGGCAAAGACTGGCATGGTTTCTTATGCGGAGATAGGCACGACCTGGATCTACGGCATGAACGACGGCTCACTGATCGTGAGCTACAACGACACATCGGGCCAGGTGCCCGTCAGGACGGAAGTGACCTTCAGCACGGGCACGTACCCGGTTGTGGCGCTTATAGCCGACCAGATGAACCCTATAGGCCCGGCGGTCATGACGGTATCGTACAACGCCTCTACCAACACAGGCAGCACCGGATGGCTGTACCTCAACCCCTTCGAATGGGTGTCGAGCCAGCCCGAGGACAACCTGAACAGGAAGATGTGCGAGAAGTACAAAAAGGGCCTGAGCGTTTCTTTCCAGTACGATGACAGTTCGGCACAGTTTGACGGGGTCATCTACACATGGACAAAGTACGATGTCAGCACGACCGTGGCTACGGTGTACGAACTCGCGTATCTTGGCCAGTACGTCATCAACAAGCCTGATGAACTACAGAACGAGATACTCGTCTTCAATAACGTGCATAACGTGTTCTACCAGCTGGACATTGACGCGAGCGATATACAGACGTATCTGTCATCTCCGAAGACCATTGACCAGCTGTCAGAGCACATCGCGCTCATGGTCATGGCGGAGTATCTCGGCATCTATGACTACTCTGGATTTACGACCGATACTGTAAATGCAGGTACGTTCGGGGAGAACTGCTCGTACACATACAGGGAGATACTTGGCCAGTGCGCTGAATATTTCGGCTGTGTGGCAGCACTCAGGGCGTTCGGTGATAAGGACGTCGCCATGCCGTCCCTCGGTGCGTTCGCCTTTGTGCCGGTGTGTTCGAGCAAATCAAACCCTGACGAGACCATCCAGTACAGCAACATTGTAGCTGGCTCTCTCAGTGTTAAGTCCTTCGAGACAGGCCTTATCAAAGACCTTCAGATACTCGCCTCTGACGGGAATAAGGCAACATACAGCATTTCCGTTAGCGGCGACCAGACCTACCAGATAAACGCAAGCCCGATAACTATCGACCCGATGTCCGGTGCCATACGGACCGGGGACATGCCTTATCGGCTTGGCACAAACGGATTCTCATTCCGGCCTGCATCGTTTGCTATTATCCAGGCAGACCCGGGCGTCGAACTCGGCGACATGATACGTGTCTACATCTCCGAAGCATCGACTCAGCCTGAGGTTGACGTTTGGGGCAAGCCCACGGGCCAGACTCAGAATATAGATCCAATCATAATGCCTCTGATGCACCGCACGCTGACATGGCAGGGCCGCTGGTCTGCGGAATACCAGTCGACCGGAAGCCAGCTCCGCGAGGTGGACACAGACAAAGGCGTTTATGGGGCATCAACGGCGATGGCCTATACCGACTCGCAGATAAGCAAGATGAAGGAGCGGACAACGCTGAACCCGACCTACGAGACCAACTCGTATGTGTCGAGCACAGCGGTTGCGCGGATCAGTATCGACACGATTGGTGAGGAAAGCGGAATCCTTAACCTGAACCTCGACATTGACTCGGCAACGCTCCCATCAAACGACACATGGGTGAAAATCGCGGAATTCGCCCATACATTCCCACGGAAGACCTACGCGGACATTTCCGCGCAGTCAGGCGGGTACACGCTCCTTGTGGAGCTGGACACGACCGGGGAACTGTGGATCTACAACGGGTCAGGGGGTTCCATTTCCGGCTGGTGCCGGGCGGTAATACCGCTACTACTTTAATGGAGGGCTTATGCCATGACAGCAGAAATGATCACAGCGATTGGAGCATTGGTCGCAGGAATCGGAGGCATCGTTACTGCGATACTGATGAATCTGAAGACGCAAGCTCTCTTGGAGTACCGCATGCAGCAGGTAGAGCGGAAACTTGACGAGCACAACAAATACGCTGACAAGATGGGTTCTATCGAGGTGCATATCGCGGAGATACAGACAGACATCAAGTATTTAAGAGGAAAGGCCCAGTAAGCCTTAACAAAGGGAGGATAACATGTCAGTTGTTCAGACCATATACCTGACACAGGACAAATTCCCGTTTCAGGACGTTCCGGTCGTATACGCCGTTCAGGACGATACAGGCCGTGAGATCCTGATGAAGAGGTCTGACGGCACTTTCGGAAGCGGATCTACCGCCTCTCTGAATTTCCACCGCGCAGACGATTCCTATTACAATGTGTCCGCCACGCATCCAACCGGGAGTGATGATTTTACGGCGGACATCACACAGGCGCTTACACGCCCCGGCTTCTGCGAAGCGCAGCTGAAGGTGACGTCGTCATCAAAGGTGGTCTCCACATTCTCTTTCAGGATCTATGTCCAGCCGAACATCAACGGTCTCCCCGTGGCTCAGCTTGGATACGACATTTACGACCTGATCGACGCCGCGAACCACATCACCATCGACACAACACTTTCACATGCCGGTCAGGTGGCTGATGCAAAGGCAACCGGAGACGCCATCGCATTGAAAGCCGATCAGGGCGTGATCGCTGCCGCATTCAGCGCATCGGCGACATATGCCGCAGGCGACTATGTCATGTATGGCGGTGAACTGTACAGGTTCACACAGCCGCACACGTCAAGCCCCTGGTCCGGAACTGACGTCGAACAGGTGACCGTAGCCGACGCGCTTGGAGACATCGAAGGGCTGTTGGCAGACATCTCAGTCAGCTATGACAGCGTGGAAGACGAGATCGTCATCACATACTAAGGAGGAATGAAATGCCTAATAATCAGGTAAACATCCCGAGTGTAAAGAACTCAACGATGGCGGCACACACCACCGCCATGGAGAACAAGCTGGACGCTCTCGCGGCGCTGCTCGAAGCCCAGAACCACCTGTTCTCCCATCAGAACGCAGCCATTGACCTTCTGGCGGCAGACAAGCGTTCTACTCTTGCTACTGACATCGCGCTTTTAGCAGAGCTGATCCAGGCCGGAGAGATCCTCGAAGAGATGGACTACGGCGACCAGATCTCGACCGCGTGGAAGGCAACGGACAACACCGAGTACACGCCTGCTATGAACCTGTGCCATGTAGATGAAGGTGAGCTGGAAGACGGTGAGAAGATCAACACGGCCATCTTCGAGTGGGACAAAACCACCGCCGACGGCATCCCGTACTCTGCGCGCCAGGCAATCATCGAGCCTGTGGACGCCGCGCTCCCCGCCGGAACATACAACTTCCTTGTGGCTAACGATAGCTGGGGAAACAACAACGGAAAATATATCCAGTTCACTCTGACTGAAGACCTGCCGATTGGCGGCCAGATCCGTCCGACCGCTGCGTATAACGCGCTGATCACATCCGGCACCCTTGACGTATATGCGTCAGGCGATGTGTCCACCGGGAACGACAACAAGCTGTACTCCATGACCCCGATTGAAGGTCAGGGAGGAACGTACCTCGGCACGACTGACGGCACGGGTAACCTTAACCACTGGGCATATGTGGCAATTGGCCATGCACGGTGGTCAACTTCCTTCGCCAGACTCTGGCTGAATGCCAATGGCGCAAAGGGAACCTACTGGACGAAACCTGAACGGTATGCAGTTAAGCCTGCTCAGGCTGACAGCGTGGACGGATTCCTGTACGGATACAGGGGTTCCAATATTCTGGATTACATCCAGCCCTGTAAGGTCGTCACGGCGAAGAACACAGTCGACGGCGGGGGGAACGATGTGACCTACGACCGCATCTTCCTCGCATCGCTTGAGCAGATCTACATCGAGCCGCAGGCATCCGCCGGGCTTGAGGGCGTGTACTGGGAGTACTACAAACGGCTGCTCGGCCGCACCACACCGGCACCTCGCTCACAGACCTACGCACGGCTGATCAAGTACGCGATCAACGCGACCACCACGGCGCAGACCTGTTGGCTCCGTTCGGCGGGCCTGAGCAACACGCGCGAGTGGAGTGTCAACACATCGGGCGCCGTGGGCAACAACTCCCCGAGCTACGCGGCTCGCTGTGCCCCTGCTTGCCGCATAGGCAAGTAATCAGACAACAATCAGGCTCAATCTGCCGCGCACACCTGCGCGGCAATGAGCCTCACGAGGTAAAAAAAAATGGGAAACAAAGCGTGGAAAGTATCCGTCAGGTTCGGCGACAGCCGCAGGCTTCTTTACCGGCTGAACCGATGGTACAACAAACAATGGGAGGAATTTAACAATGATCGAGACAAAATTCCCGAAGAACACGATTGGGGAGCGTAAGGACGAAGAGAACCGCATTGCGCTCCTGGAGACTATCAACGCCATCCTGTATTACATTGCGGCGTGTGATTACCCCGAGATCATCGAGGGCGAAGGCGCGGAGGTGGAGAATGAGTAAGATATATTACGAAATGGCAAAGAAGTACTATCCTGACAGGTGGAACATTGCGATGCTTCGCCAGCTGGTCGAAAAAGGACGTCTGACAGAGGAAGAGTACGAGCTTGTCACAGGGGAACCCTATGAAGGAAGCCTTGGTGATTGACGCGAACGACGTCAAGAAGATCCTTGCGGAGAAGTTCGGCGTTCCTGAAGAGAACGTTATAAAATCCCAGTACAGCTTCACCGTTATCACCGAAAAGACGAATGGTGCAGTCCCTACAGAGTAATCATAGCCTTGCAGACGGACTATAAAAGAGTCTTTTCTTAACATTTGTTCACTTACAACTGAATAGCTCCCGGCGGCTTCGGCTGCCGGGACACCCTCGGAGGAAAAATGGACGACAGAGACACTCTGCGTTTTGCGATAACCATTCTGATCATAATTGCCATAGGTGCGCTGAAGCACTTTATGGGTTAAAGGAGTTCAATGTTAACGAAAAAGAAGAACGCCGTATTTGGTAGATATCCTTCGTGCGATATGCTAAACAATGCCTTACGTTTTTTATTCGATGGAGATGTTGACAATGCCATTGATGAGATAGTTTTTGCTATTTACAAGGCTGATGGATATTTGCATACTGACGTGGATGATAAGTTAAAAGAACGAAATGAAGAACATTTCAAAATTCTATAAAAGGAGGGGATTATGAAACTGAGAGACTGGCAGATTCGGGCGGCCAAAACCTTTGTGCAGTGCTTCGGCGGCGTTCTGGTGCCCGAGATCGTACTGCTCCTTAACAACCTTCCTGTGGACATCTCTGCCGCATGGAAGGTCCTGTTCCCGGTGCTCTGCTCTGCCATTGCGGCAGGCATCGCCGCCGTGTGGAACATAATTCTGGAAGAACTGAAGAAGAAAGAAGGTGAGGAGAATGGCTAAGAAGAAATGGAATGCGGTGATGCGTGATGCCCGGTGGATTTACCAGAACCGGGAGCGCTTCGCTTATCTCTGGGGGTCTAATGGCGAGTGCCCGAGAACCTATGCCGAAGCGAAAGCCCTTGTGGAGCGTTGCTGGGCGATGAATCCCGCTCACTTTCAGGAGTCGGTCATCAATCGCGGTCATACAAAAGACGAGCTTGCGCGGCATATAACCGGGAAAATCTGCTATGACTGCTCTTCCTTCGTGTGCGCGGTCACCCAGAGCGAAGGCGACATTTACCATCTGAAGGTGGTGAAGGATTACAACTCCTCAATGCTGAACGCCGTGATGATCAATGTCACCACTCCGGCGCTTGGTACGTGGAGCAATGTGCTGTGGGTCGAGGGCCATGTCGCGATTGATGTCGCTTCGGGCATGGCTATTGACTTCGCTAATGAGTTTATCGACTGCCGCCAGTACATCATCGTTGGGGAAAATCCTGTCTGCCGGTTCACCCGGTCAGGCCAGCTTCCTTGGGTAGATTACGAAGGCGCACTGAATGTGTGATAACGCCGGTTTTTCGTTTTTTCCGGCTTATCAGATAGTTGCCTCCTTCGGTGGCGTCATGGAGTTGGGGACCATGGCGTCACTGAGGAGGCATTTTTTTTACTGCTTACAAACCGGTTACTGCTTACACACTGCTTACAAATTCAGATGTAAATACAGTGTTTAAGCCATTTTTGCAAGGTTTGAAGTTTCAGAATTTGAAATATCCGGTGTTTCAGATGAAACTCAAAAAGTGAGCATTTATGCGGCTCCCAGAGGTTTTTACTGCTTACAAAGTTGCTCAAACGACCCACAAAAACCCCTCCGAATCCGAGAGACTTCTCACATACTGCTCACAAAATGTCAACAGCCGCCAGCTTTTGCTCAAGCCCGATGTGGGTATAAACCTCTTCCGTTATGGTTTTGCCGGAATGTCCGACGATAGCCCTGATGACGCGCTCGTCTATACCCTTGTCCGCAAGCATCGAAATGAATGTGTGCCGAGTCTCATGGCAGGTGTGATCAGCGTCTATCTTCTTCATCTCCCGGGCGAAAACCACCGTCCTGAACCGGCTGTCGTCCATCGGTGCATCCGTCCCGGAGGCCACATACGCACCGCCATTCTTCAGCCGCTCGAAAACCGGCACCAGCTTTAGGGCAATAGGCACGGTCCTGACTCCGGCCGCGGTTTTACTCTGCCTGACGTAAAAGCACCTCTGTTCCAGGTCGACATCCTCCCACTTAAGCTGGCGTATCTCCATCGCCCTCAGCCCGGTGTACAGCATCACGATGATCACCATTGCGTCCCGGTCGCGCTCTGACAGCCGCCAGAGCAAGTCGATCTCTTCCGCTGTGAAGATGACCTTCTCGTGCCGGGTAACATTCTCCGCGTGCTTTTCCACATCAATGTTTCTGGCGTTGTTCCTCTCAACCAGCTCGAACTTTGCCGCATAGTCAAGGACCTGAGCGAGGTGCTGCTTCATTCGGTACATCATCTCATACGGCCTTCCGCAGTTGTCGAAGAAAAATTGCAGCTTTGCAAGGGTCAGCGCCTTCAGCTTCTCGTTGTGAAGCGGCTCAAAAAGGTTGAAAGAGATTGTGTACAGCCGATATGTGGCATCCTTGACCTTCGTCTTTTTGTCGGCCATAAACCGCTCCATGATCTCCTTCAGGGTGATATTACAGTCTTCGATGGAATATGGGTCTCGGTTGTACTCCGCGAGTGCGATGAGCGCTTCCTGCTGGGTCTCGTAATAGCCCAGGTATTTGTACTTATATCGTCCCATGTCGTGGGAGACGGTCACGCGTACCGCCCACGGCTTTCTTCTTTTTCCGGGCAACCTGTAACAGCTCCCGTATCCGGACGGGTTACGCACCTGCATCACCTCCCCTATGCGCGGCGGCCTCTGCTTCTTGGACGTTCACTCCGTCGGCGAAGTCCCCGCGCCTTATGTGTCTGAGCGCGTGCTCGTATGCCTCTCGCTTCCGTGCATCGCAAAGCGTGCAGTCGATGAATGCGGTGTAGCTGCCGTCCGGGTTGACAGTCACTGCCTCATCCACGCCTGCCGGGAGCGGGAAATAGATCAGCGTAAGGTTATTCTTCTCATCATACCACCGCGTCATTCGGTCTCCCTTCTTTTCATAATGAGGAACATATCATGCAGGTCTCGCAACGTCTGCGGGTCAGCATCCCGGACAGCGGAAAAGAGCATCCGCAGTTCGGTGTTGTCGTGAAGTTCCTGTGCTATCTGGGCGGTTTCTTCGTTGGCATAGAACACACCTCTCTCTTCCCCATACAGGAGGAAGTCTGCTGATACGCCGAGATAATCAGCGACCATCTTAAGCCGGTCTGGCGGAAGCTCACCTTTCTTCGAACTGAAATAACCATTTGAAAAGCCAAGCTCACGCTCAATTCTTGATAAAGGAATCCCTCTAAGTCTGCAAATTTCCTTCAATCTTTCTGTGCTGTTCATTCTAAACTCCTCTAAGATTTTCGTCGAAACTCTAAAAAAGTGCTTGACAATTTAGAGGAATGTCTATATTATAACCTTAAGGGCTTAGATGCTCGTCTAAAATATAGAGATTCCTCGCTATGTCTTTGGTGGTACTTAGATGTTAGCCGATTATCTATGTTTTGTCAAGCAGAAATGGCCTATTTACAGGAGAAAGGAGGCAAAATGCTCTACGAAATCGTGAAGGAAGCCGCCAACGAGCGCAATGTCACTTTCCATAAGATAGAGACCGACCTGAACCTTGGTAATGGGTCTATAGCGAAATGGCAGAATCAGGCTCCGAGTTGGGACAAGGTTTTCGCCGTTGCGAAGTACCTGAAGATACCGCTCTCACTTCTTAGGGAGGCGGCTGAAAAGGAAAACGTAAAGAAAGGGAACGTATGAGCGAGGTAACAAGCGTCGTCTCCTCCCCGGAGGCTGTGGCAAAGGTTTTCCGAAAGAACCCGGGAACCATCAGGGCCGGACTGCAACAGGGCGTTTTCCCGTGGGGATACGCCATCCAGACGTCCGACCACAAGTGGTCATACATCATCAACCGGAAGCGTTTCGAGGAGATCGAGGGCATCAAGTTGGAGGAGGAGTGAATGGCAAAGAAGAAAGGCGACCTGTACACAGTGCAGGTCTACGCCGGGAGAAAGAAGTGGGTACTCGTGGTGAAGGGTCTGAAAGCAGCCAGCCGAGCCGCGAGGCAACTACTGATCGAACACCCTGAAGCAACGTACGCAGAGGTCGTACGGACTGACGGAGAAAAAACGGAGGTAACATTATGACGAAAGAAAAAAGACTGGAAGTGATGAGCTTCCTGATGGACATTGCTGAGC